>JGI24159J19872_10004424_pt1 | contig 17898 bp, 11 predicted proteins | sample Ectturendosymbi4_FD_19872 | JGI IMG/M metagenome (IMG submission 19872) | reverse complement strand
CCACTGGCAAACCTATGACATGTGTCTATTTTGCCGCCATCTTGACTATTTTGCCGCCATCTTGGAGGCAAAAAAGATATTGCCTACTTTATATTATGGGCCACGGGCCGGTCTGGGCCAGAAAATTTGTTGTAGTTTGGCAGAACGGGCCGGTCCGGACAGTTTCATGTTAGCTCTGGGCGGGCCGGGCTGCAAAAGTGCTGGCCCGTGCCATCTCTAATGTACGCATTCATAGAGAAGAACAGCCGCCAGAAAGTTTTTGATAGGGGGACCTTGCATTTCTGGGGAGGGGCTTTAGGTTTGTGCAGGGGGGCTTGACACTCTAAAAATTGACAAAATCTCAACTGATTTATAGGGTTTCATGTTTCAATTTGGGGGGTTGAGCCTTTTATGGGGGCTAAGCACCTAAAAGCCTCCCTGCAGCGACGGGTCTGTCACAGAGTAATATTCTACCTATCAAATACTCTGACAAAACCGATGATTAGGGCTTAGGGATTTGTGTTCAGCTAGGTGTGTCGGGTTAGGGTTTGGGTTAGGGTGAGAAAAAGAAAAATAATTGAGGTCAAAGACTTTACAGGCGGCTTCATACAGAATCCGGTTACGGCTTATGATCCAGATTATGGCCACTGGCAGTCTTCACACATGCTCCGTTGGCCATATCCGGGTGAATTTTCTCAGTTTCGACCGGCTGTAAAAAAAGTTGTAAAAAAACTCAGAATTAAGACAAAAAAGCAAACCGAAGTTGCTTCAGGGCTTCATTAGCCCTGTGCATTTTGTGGTTGCCACGGAAAACACATCCAATCCACGGTCCCAACTGTTTCACAAGTAGGTCTAATGACAAAGCTTTACCGCTGAACAACCACCTGGCATGTGTCAACTGCCAACTACGCTATTTATGCAGCCATACATGCATAGGCTATGTAAAGTAGGCAGAAAAAATAGGAAAAGTAATGATGAGAATGGTGGAGAACAAGCATAGAAAGTGTAATGTCTCCACACTTGTACTGACTAACAGATGGCTCAGCACGCGTTCACAATACAGTTAACACTCTGCCACACTGTGGGCGTAACTTATATTAACAGAAAACAGTAGACATACATCACGGTGGTTCGACTCCAAATGCAAAACTGCCTTGTCACACGAAAACTCACATGCTTTTCGCTCGGTGTACTATGACCATATATGGTAACATAACATTCCATGCGTGTCTGGAACTCGTGACATCACAAGACTGACGTCACAACATTACACTGGGGTACATGTACCCCTGGGGGTGTATTTGCTTATCTCAAAGGGTACATTTATTGTACGGCCTTAACAAATCAACTTTGAGACATAAAAATGAAGTTTATCTTCATAGTTCTAAATATCTGAAAATTCTATTAAAAATTCAATAGATTTTTGTAATTTTACTCAGTATTAATGCCATAAGAACCTTTGGGGAAACACGCTCATCTGGCGAAATGCTGAAGGGATGCATGATCGGNGAAAGGTTAGGAACCTCTGTCCTCGGATGNNGCNANATGCGTTCCATAGGGAACTCCCGTATTAGAGTCTATACTCAGTTTCAAGATAAAAAACAGCGTTTCGTAGCAAACTATTAGTCTGAAAACGAATTTATCATGTCCGCAGAATTCATTGGGGCAGTGTCGAAAGTGAAAGATAGTCAATCTTACATTATAAAAGAAAACCAAAGAACCAAAAATATTATCCTTATGCTTTGTTGATCACGGATGTATTGACTTACAGTGCCACATTTGTTTTTGCCGTACGTGTATTTAACATAAAGTATAAAAATGCCCTACAAAATTCGAATGTGTCATCATTTAGTTTCTTTGAAGTTGCTACAGTCTGTCATGACAACCAATCCAGTTCTCAGCTGAAAGTAATCTGGCTTGTTGAACAAAGTCAAGATAGATGTCTAAAAAGTTGAAAGAGGTATCAATTTTAGATATAAGTAGCTTGTTTATGTGCAGAAACCAATTTCTAAAGTGTACCATTCATGTAGCGATTATTTGACAAAATCGTAATTTCTTACTATAAACTTTTAAATGGCATAACCGTTTCAATGAATAGATTAAATCCAGTTTTACTGTGATAGTGCTTGCGTCATTCGTTGAACCTTCCATTCATAGATTNTTGTTCGTGATGCTTTGCGTGCAATGTGCTACTTTTCGGACTTGACTTTCACTCAATTCTTTCGTCATNGGACACAGACTGAGACTAATTTTTAAACTATAATAATAATAATGTATTTTTACCCGCAGACACGAAGTCCATAGTACAAACACACACTTCCTGCACAAAGCAGGTTGATGCAAACATGCAAAACAGAACGTTTTACAAGGCAGTGGAGGCTGAATCACATGGTTACAGAGACCCTGCTCACGTAAGCTGGGTCGCGGACCGCCCTGGGTCTTCTTTTTTTGTTGATTTTGTATACTTAAAAAAATATTAGAAACCTGTGCTTCCATGACTTTTCCTGAAGTGGTACGAGATTGTGAAAAGGTTGGGAACCCTTGCATTATACCCTTGGTTTCCTGAAGCGAGTAGCATTTTATGCTTACCTGAGCAGGGTTAACAGAACGTTTTGTAACGGCGTTGGAGGCAGAACCACAGGGTTACAGACTCGTTCTTAAAACTATTGTTGACTAACCCGTAACACTTGGTACAACACTATTGCAGAGTAGGACGCTAATTCCTAAACTGTTCGAGGCCAGGTAAAGTACGAATGCGTTGTGACATGACACTGCAATGTCTGAGCACTCAGTCAAAAAGTAAAATGCGGTTGTAGTGTTCAAAGAATAGGGACGAATATAAACAATCTGACTGTATCAAAGCACGCAACCGTACGTTGTTAGATTTCCTGCATCTTTCGAGAAACAAGTACATGTTTTTTCTTACTAGTGCCCCAAATATGGAAATGTTACATTGAACCTGATGACTATTAACACTTGCTCTCCAGGGCAGGTTGTATAAAGCTCTGCATCCACAATTATAGGCCACACGCAATCTCTGCATGCATGGCTTGCTGAAATTACACCATAATTGTGATGCATACATGGGCGTACAAAAGGAACGAAAAAGAACATCTTTAATTGCATTTGAACATCGGGAAAAAGAGGCTCGCAGCTTGTTTGCTGCACAATATTGATATTGCAGTTGTCTCTGAATGTCTTTGTCCTCATCTGAGAGTTCAGTATCATAGGCGGCGGAACCGGGGGGAGCATGGGCCTAGACAGTCCCGTCGCCACGGGGAGCTTTGGTGGGCTTAGCCCTCCAAACAAAGCTCCAAGCCCCCCTAAATTGAAATGTGAAACACTGTAAACCAGTGGAATTTTCGTCAAATTTGAATGTCAAGCCCCCCTGCAAGAACGTAAAGCCCCCAGCACAAACGTAAAGCTCCCCTATTGACGATTTTCTGGCGACGGTTCTGGGCCTAGCCCCAACCTTTTAAATTTCGAATTTTTTCCTGGACAAGTTTAAGTAACACAATTAGTACTGGGTCCATTGTTAAAGTAAATCATTTAATGAAAACATTTTGCAGAACTTTGGGAGTACAGTATTCTGTCAATATTATTTGTAATTTGGTAGGATTTCGTAAATGTTTGGTAGAATCCAGTACATCGTGCACAATCTGGTCACCATGCCCGGCTTGCTTACCGCATTGGTGTTGTGGAACAGTGCCGCCAAGTGGTGTGATACCATACCATTTAAAAAAATTGTTTACAAAATTAGTGTAATTTTACATGCTTGTGTGTAGGAAAAATTTTGTGCCACACCATCAAAATATTGGTGTAATTTGGTGTAATTTCAAGCGTTTCAACACCATTCTAAACATTGAAAATTTGCTGAATCTTATACGCAAAATGAAATATTTGACAGATCAATTTCAACTGTGTTTTTGTTTTTGCATTGGCAACACTAAATAGCTATATTTTATTTTTGCATTGGCAACACCATTGGCATCCTTACAGATAACTTTCTATACATATGCTTTGTCTTGTCTTTGCATTCCAGTATCTAATGCAGTTCTAGAAGGAGCATTCAGTCACGTTACTCCTGTGTTCTAGATGTGGAAAAATTGTGATTTTGAACGTGTTTGAAACAGGTATCAATACTGTGTTATTTTTGGCTACTTTTTAAGCTGTGTTCATGGTGTTTTCAACAGCGCAGTAGCGACTCCGGCACACGGGCTGCACGGGCTTAGCCTGAGTCTTCGATTAAGATTTATATTGGAGAACGCGAGCTTGCTAGTTTTGTATATTTGTGCCTCCACCCACTTCACTAAACTGTTAACTTGGGCTCTTTTCATTGGGCCTTGTCACCAGTGACGTAGCCAGCCCAAATTTTTTGGGGAGGAAAATTTGAGGGTGGGCCAAAATGTTTCACTTTAGGCGAGCAACAGTATTTTTGTTTGGGACGCCGCTTTTCAAAGCGCAAAATGATTAGATATGCTAAAAATTTTGGGGAGGCAGTTCACCCCCAATTTTTGGCCAGGGCTACGCCAGCAAAGAACTAATTGGCCTCATTGTTGCTCTGTGATGTACGTTACCCAACAGTGGAGAAGTTATCATGAAAACTTCTCATTCATTGTTACGTAACTACTGTAACGTCACAGATCAATGATAGTGCCAGTAAGGATCAAAGCAAATGGAAATTTCAGTTGCGCAAACCTCGAACGATTGCATTCAGTCAGTATAAATCGTGCGATGAGCCTGAGTGACGCTGTTGACCTGGAGTCGCCCCTGTAACAGCCTATTTGAATTTCAGGTGGTTCACCGATATGTTTTCATAGTGGTGTAATTTTGTCTAAAATTGTGTAACTTTGACCTTCATATGATGTAGTTAATGACGTCATGTTTCAATGCTTGTGATGTCACAGTTGCCAATTCAAGCCACAAAAATTTTCTATAGTTTTTTTGACGTGCACTTGTGAAAGGTTCCGCCACCTATGCGCAGTATCCAGCATAACTCCCAGATATTTGTAGTGGTTAACAGATTTTACATTTTGACCACCTAGTGTCAGAAATGGGGTGACTGCGCTTTTTGCACTCTTAGCCTTAAACGTCATACAAACAGTATAATTACCATGCCTTATGTACCGCTGCTGGGAGACTTTTGCTGCCAAATGACCACAACACTTTTTGGTTAAAATAAGTGTCGTCTGAAGAACATCGTAGTTCTGGCAAGGCGAAGGTGTCCGATTTGCCTTGTCGCTCGTTTTACCTTTTGCGCGTTGAAAGCGTTTAGTGTGCTCAGTGCACTTAGACACACCTTTGTTTGTTTGCCCTTAAAAATCACCCGCACGTAACATTAGCTAACTCATCAGTCGCGAGTGCCAGCAGGCTTCGTGCAGAATTGGATGCTGGTACCGAACGCAAACGGGTGGCGTGCGCAGAAAGCTTGCAGGATATTAGGGATGCAAGTCACACTGCTGCACAGGTGATAAGGAACAAATCACCAGTAGAACGGTGTGACATGCCATAAGGTTTTGGGATACCATGTTGTTCAAATTTTGCTACATGGCGAAGTTTTTGTTCGTTTCTTCCAAGTTTGTTTGTGATGACGTTCGCAAACAAACGCTCCAACAGTTTTTATTACAAGATGTTTTGTTCTTGTGGTGTGTGAAAGTACGATGTGAATAGTGAAATATCTTTCTTTGCAATTTTTGATTGGTAAATTGCATGTTGATTTCATAACTGAAGACTTGCAAACATGTTTGCTTACAGCAAAATTTTCGTACAAACCACTACGTAAAATATAACAGGTTTCCGGCAGTTCTTAAAAAAGTTGCAAATTTGTGGAAAACTATCGTCATCAAAGTATTACAGAACGAAACCGTTGGAAGTGTTCTATTTTCAAGAATTCACATCCCCTCGCTGACCCAATGGGACAGTAAAGAAAATGTTGGACTTCCTTGCAAATTTATTATAACCTTCGTCTACATTCTCACGATCTCGACAACCGCGGTTTTAAAGAATGAAAAGGTAAAATAAAACTTAGCCCTTAGGGCAGTATCTGCACAAATAGTGTTTGAGAAGAATACATTGAGTTTCGGGGACAGTGACCTTGTGAACATGATGCGGTTTTGACACGTGTGTGGCGCATTAGATTAAGCCACAGTCGTAATAAATTTAACCTGCCTTGAAGGAAATTTAAGCACCAGTAAAGTATATCCCTAATGAGGAGTTGTTGCGCATCGGGATGAAGTAATTGTGTGAAAGAGATCGCGATGATNACANTGACTTGGTTCCACGTCAAAACGTAAAGAAACGCCGTTTCTTTCAAAAAACTTTCGGGCACAATGCTCCCACCATGCAACTGCCTGCAGGTGAACGAAAAATTACGGATAAAGTTTCTTGGTCAAATTTTCATCTACCGGGTTTTTCATTAGGTGACATCTAAGGCAGTATTGGGAAAATTGTGGCTCGCGAAGCCAAAGTCGATTGCTTTCCAACGCCGCATAAATCTCATGTAGCAGAAATCAATGCGAACGACTCGCATTCAACTCTGCAAACATTTGGCAGAGCGCTTGGCATAACGGTAAACTTAACAGAAAATTTGGTTGATGACCTCTGCCTTTTAATCGTTTGTTCCCAGGCGTGAGGCGAGGACGCGAAGAAGTGAGGCAAAAAGCACTAGCGTTCTGTAGGGATATCAAGGGTACCCGCGGGTCATAAAAGTGACCTGCGTCTTAGTCCTCCAATTGCGATACTTATAAAAAGAAATGAATCAGCTTCTTAGTTGTAATGAATGCCTGCAACCAAACCTTCAGAGTCACATTTTTTAAACAGATCACCGCTACTTGATCTTGGAACGAAATGCAAAACATTTCGCTGGTGTTGAACAACTACAGCAAACGTTTGCTTGCAAATCATTAATAAATCATAATTTTCAGAGCTTGTCTAGCGCTTTCACATTCATGAAAAATTGTCGCCACATTCCGTGTGTGCCCACCGGCCGAGCACTTGAATCAAGTAGGTTAATGCGTTGCAGTTGCTAACAAACAGACAGTCCATGTTCGTTTCCGTTCATGTTTCTGAAGTGGGTAAAAAAAGCAAGCGCTCGTCATTGGAGCGAATCACCATGTTTATCACTTTGGCAACGCGTTAGATTTGCTCATTTGAATCGAGAACGTGTGGTCAGCCGGAATAAATGGACGAAGGTTGAATGTTTGGACAAGAGCAGCGTCCAGCTTTCGAGCAAAAACGCCACCGAACTGGCCAGTTACAGAGGCTGTACACTGTACAGTCATTTCGCTTGGGAAGTGAGGGTCCTTGAAAGCGTAGTGCTGAAGGCACGGCGTTAAGAGGTGTCACTCCCACGGCAATGCAGATTGGCCCTATTTTAGTAGTTGTGTTGCGATAACGATCAGCATTGTTAGTTCTGTCGCCGCCACTTCTGTGCTTTCTCAACAGCTGCGAAAAGTACATTAACTTTTTCGATGTTTTGCGAGCGTTGCATAGAATGCTGATGCTGAGGAACTGTTTGACAACTTGATGCCGTTCAGGTGAAGTTATTGAGCGATCGTGATAATGAAAACGTTGCGTGATGTGGCAAAAGTTTGAATGTCAGCTAGATATGAGTTTGCAGCAAAATTGTGTTATCCAATGAATTTGAAAAACCTGAATAATTTATTTACACTAGTATATTTTTATCTGGATGCTATGCGCTTCCAAAAGCATTACATTCCCTCAAAAAAGTGATTTACCACCTACAATAACGAGTATTTAGGAATAAATTGGGAAATTATGGTTCGCTTACAAACGTTCTTTAGGCGCATGTAACACCAGGTCGTGCATCTTTCTAATTCACTCATTAGGCATATACATAATGAAAATCGTAGGAGCACTCTATTGAACACTGTATTTATTCGTTTATAAGCTGTGGCTAATATTTATTTTTGCGATTATTTTATGCAACCTACACAAGGGCGACTTTACATATTTTTTACTACAACCACTATATTGTTACTGATGGGTTGTGCAATAAGTTGTGAAGTTTCGCAGTTGGATAGTGTGCCAAAGTTCGCAAGACAGCTGATAGTATAGTAAAGGCCTGAATTGTTCCAGTGCAGTATCAGGTAAGTTGTTCCTATTGCCTCGTTACAAAAAGCGCTACACTGATTAGGTGTTGTATATATTTGCAAAAATTTTAGTGACGTCGCGTATATTCAAAGGGTGCTTACATTACTTTTATTAGATGATTTTATGCGTTTTGTACGCAAGGGCGGAAAATAATCGCAAAAATACGGTATATAGGCTAAATAAGGTTAAATAATTCTAACATTCTTGAATGTCAATACTTCATACGAAAACAGGAGTAAAACAAAAATGTTGTTTTGGAGGTAGGAAAAAATTTAATGTTCCTGATTTTGTTAAACACTTAGTTTGCTTGTCGAACTCTACTTGGCTGCTTTCACAAAGTATTGCATACAATTCTCGCTGTACGTGAAAAATCAAGAACTCATTATCTTCTACAAGAAAAGTCATGCAACCTTGAATATGCAAAGCGCCAGTACGCAGCCCAAAAAAGTACAAAGCTAGTTTTTCATACTCGGAAAAAAAACGAAGTATTAAGGCAAAATGTCAGTGGTCAGTAACGTAAATTTGTTTTTAAACGGACACTTTCCCTTCACCACAGGGTTTTGAAATTTAAAAGATAAAAAGCAGACCAAAATTTATTTATGCAGCAAAATTATGTCGAGTGGAAAGCTCTATTATGCCGTTTTGTTTACACTCACTAAAACTGTTTATCCTTTGTATTTGACCTTAAAATTATCTTTTAAAATGTGCTGGACTAGCAATATAAAATTAGGAGTGGTATTAACGGCCTGGCCATGAATGTACTGAGGGGAGAAAAAACATTTTGACCTACACATACTTCATTTTTCGCAAGTTTGTAAATGGTTTCCTTAACGTGCGTAAGCCCGAAACAACATTTTTAAGGCATCGGGACTGCTAGAGTCAAACGTGATATACAGTGCGGATTGTTGTCGAGAAAGTTTCAGGTAATTTGTTTTGATTGTAGCTGTAGCACATTGTCTGAAAACAATACAAGCAAAATAGCTAAGGGTCTTCCTTTTCGACTGGAAAAACATTAAATCTTTGGAGTCATTGAGATCAAATTGCTCTCTGTTCGGCTTGGCTGCCGAGCATCAAGCGGTATAAAAGCATTACACTTTTTCGAACGATTTTTGCATTGACCGTTAATAATTGCACTTCGAATCTAACTAGCTTAAACAAACTATGAAGACATGGATGCGTTGGTTGTTGGCAATATTGACTTAGGACTACTTAAAAGCCTCTAAATGGCCATGTGGTCATGAAATTTTTGGGGGGGCTGCAAACGTAGCAAAAGAACTTGCATCGTTTATTGAAGGCATTGAAAGGACTTTATCGGCAGAGAATCTTCGTCGTTTTGGCCATGCTTTCAACTGCGTATACAGGTGCAGCAAATATGTTTATAGGTGAATTCTCTTTTTGTGGAAACCTACGTAAAATAATCATTTGCTTTTATGTAATGTCAATAAGAATAACCTTGTACGAGGTTGTAATCGTAGTGCTCAGTGAGGAAACTCTGCACTTTGACTAGACTTTCTGAATTTAAAGACTTGGGCGTTTTGTTGTTCAAAATACTGTTGTTGTTCAAAATACTGTAGAGCGTAGGACACATGCGTCGAAAACATCCTTTGCAAAAATAAAACTGTTTTGAATACAAGATAAGGGAATGCACGGCGCAGCAGGCAAACCAATACTTTGCTTTTTTGGTAGAAAATTAAGCTAAACTAATTTACTGACTGACACTTTTCGAACTGAGGTTAATTCATTATATATAGGGTGTCCCAGAAGTCGCGCACCATGCAGATTTTTATGAAAATACACACATGAAAAAACATCCAATTTAACTCTTTCTTGTATTGTTAGTTTTTCACCCAGATCTAATTAAATCTGAAACAGAAAAAAAAACAATTATTAGATGGTGCGCGACTTCTGGGACACTCTGTATTTGTGTTCGTATGTGTTTGCCGCATCGGTCTTGCAATTAGAAGGCAAGACGATGAAGTGTCATGCGCATGGGTGACTAAGATCTTCATGATTAGGCGTCACACTTTCAAAGCTTTCAGCAGATATGGAATGATACCTAGTGGTGTCATCAAAGACTGTTTCTCCCCAACTCTCAACTTTGAAAATTTTCGCAATGTAACAATTCATCGGTCGCAATGTAACAATTCATCGGTCGTGGAGATCAAGTTCATATTTATTAAATGCATTAATGTGACTCAAGAGATTTATTGCTATAAAAATGTCTACCACAAAATCACACGCTCATTTGTTACGCATAAAAATCGTTTGCTTGTCTAAGTTTTTCATGTTTAATTTGTTTATCATCATTTGCATCTCTCCACGTTTTTTTCTAATTTTTCTTGTTTATGCGTATCGAAACAAATCCCGTTTTGAAATTAGCTCTGCACCAAAGTTGAAAACAATGGGGTTTTGTAAACCACATTACTCTGGAAACGATAAGATTTGCTAAAAGCAAATATCAACTCACTGCTTTTGCTTATCCACTTCAAGCGTCTGTGGTGCCGGTACGGTTATTACCATAGAGAGCATTTCTTGTTTTTAAGTAATCAGACAAAACAATTTGTGCGAAGATTTTAAGACGTTAGGCAGAGTGGCATATGATTGCTGTTGACCACACATTCATCTTGTATGTTCCAATGGTATCAATAACGTTTCCGATATATTAGTCAGCTGAATGGTAAGTGTGGTAATAAATCACCCCTAGTTGTGGATGGAAAAATCAACTGCACTACCGTTTCCCAACTTCAGATTATTTTTGCATAATTGAAAGTTTTTCAGATGAAGCTTATGATACTCCTCTAGCGTGGTTTTCTGAAATCACTAAATGGTTATTCATCGTAGTTAGATTTTCCACAAAGGTTGTTTCTAGATGACCATGCACTGCAGTCAAATTTTCACTTGTGAAAATAGCTCTGGTTCTTAAAATTTTCAATGTGTTTATTTCACGATATGTTGCAACCAATGATGAGCAACGGAGTTGTTTCACTAAAGTTAAAATTTTTCTGAGCATTATTGGTGCATATTAATATTGTAAAACATAGAGAAATGCAGATGTTCACACATGTTTGACGCACTTGTTTTCTTAAAGCAAATTTTAACACTTTTGTTTAGTGTTTGCAGGGAGGCTCAATAAACACAGCGGCAACTGAAACATGTGCTAACACATGACGATCTCAATTGGTCTATGAATTATTTATTGTGATTTGGCAGTTTTTGTAGTTCAACTGCTCGCCATGGAGAACAAAGAATTATGTTCTTCCCCGTCGTCCAATCTTTTGTCGCCCAAGTTGCGGATAAAAGCACAGAAACGGCGACGGACGCTCTTGGGCGACGGGGAAACAAAACTTGACCGATCGACGAAAGAACTCCTGACTGCGCTGAGGGAACCTACAACAGGCACTTCACAGCAAAACCAACTGAGACCGCTCCCCGCAATATCTTCACCGAGCAGAAAACCTGGCTTTGACTGCCCCTTAGCTTCTGATGATAACAATCTTCCACGTTGCATGAGTCCTGCTCTGGGTTTGCAAAGCAAAGATCGAAGGAGGCAGCGAAGCGACGCAGCTGGCTTGTTAGAGCGGTTTCCGACATTCACCAAGGAAGACAGGACCGCGAAACATGCTAGGCCATCTAAGGCTGTCCATGCGGAAGAAGATCGAAATTGCTTGCATCGTGAACCAAGCCATGCAAGCGAGAAAGGAAATCGATTCAAGTGCGGATTTTCGGACGCTTCAGACGACCTGGGTTTTCAGAAAGAGACTCGGCGTCGTTCCAACAGGAGAAGAATTGACAGCAACGACGACGAAAGTACGTTTGTCACGCCAAATGGTGTCGACGCTCGTGAAAACGGGTCCGGTTCTTCCACAGCGCAAATCGACGCAGCGACGCCCCGACGCAGAATAATACGGCGTAACCGCAACAGCCCTGCCGAAGTGACTCCAATAGAAAATCTAACGTTGATTGATTCCGAGGTCTCAAAAACTTCATCAAAAAGACTGTTCGACTGTAACACTGACTTTGAGAAATCAAAGCGCGGTGACGAATTTCCTGAACAGAGAAATCTGGATGTCTCCACGCCGACACTACTGTCAATTAATCACCCAGTTTTAGCTAAGCCTGGTAAGCTACGACCTTTAGCCAACGGGGCGGACCTTACCCAGGACGATTTTTCGGCAACTGGTTGCGAGCCGTTTATAGATGAGAAACGTCCAGCAAGACGACCGCGACTGCGAGGCAAGCTGCGCGAAAATGATGAGTCTGGCGCTAGGGGCTTGAACGACTGCGCGTTTTCCGATGCTGCGAGCGTGTTTTCTGATGACCTGACGGATGCCTACGATCCTACGTTCTTCGGTCATGACACGGCGACCTCGTCAAACAGAAAGAACAATCTGCGAAACGGCAATCTTCACTTCGACAAGGCTCGAGACAAGGCCACGAGTGCCGATGCAAACAGCGAGAGAGACGATGTTTTGACTATTTTCACGTCACCCAAAAGACACAAAAAGCGCAGTAGAAGGAGACCGTTAGAAACGGAAAACCAGACTAGGCTTGACGCCGTTTGTGCGACGAATGCTGACAATGGAATTGACGCGTTACCGATTAATCTTAATACGAACCTATTTGGGAATGACAAAACCACGACTCTTTTCTGTAGCGAAGACCGCTTGCCTGGTGCTGGGGTAAAAGCGGGCCGGAGGAAGACACACAATAAATACCTTCCTCCTTTGGCCGAGGCTTTGGACAACCTGAAGTAAACGGAATAACCTTTAATTATTTTCTTTTCTATTAACAGACACAAGCGGATCAATTTTTTGCAGACAAGAAAATAATAAGTTTTTTTTCAACTCTGTAAAGCAAAACCTACATTTGCTTACATTTGCTTTTGGACAAAATCAATGTTTTCTATATTTCCTATTTAGCGAGAACCATCCTGGTAGAGCCGTGAGAGGTGGCTGCTTGCTTTAAAAATGTGATATGAAAACAAGAGTCTTAAAAACTTTTCACATTATGTTTTATATCAGCAATGGTCAAAATAAACTTAGAAAGTAATTACGATGTTGTGAAAATCAGACAGATTTCATTTTTGGTGAAGTCTTATTTTGCAAATTAGATTTCATAGTTAAACGATTTTCTTTTCCGCTTTTATCTGTAAAGGCGTAATAGGGCAACGGTTGATCATTGCTGCTCACGCAAAAAAGAGTTCGAAAAGCTAATGGCATGTTGTAATTAAGGCAAAGATGTCGAAACGTGCTTTTTACAACAAGTATCATGAAACCTCGTCATTATAATGCCACAATGTCAAACTGCGAACAAGCTTAGTATCGAAACAAATGCAAATTTAAAAGCTATCGCAAAGGATGATAAACTACAGTTTATTGACTATTTGGCAGACTTGCAAAAGTTAAGAAATACCGTAGAGTTTTGGGACAAATCTACTAATTCTGGCAATCGGTTTAGTAGAAGGTGTTTTAGTGACAATTTGTGATGGATTATACACTGTAGCTATGTTGCTGAGCTGACAGTGATAACAGAACACTTTTGGAAAATTTAGACATTCCGACATTCGTGTTTAATTTATTTGCACTTCATCAAAATGTTAGTCAATGTTTTTCCAAAGTTTCAATGACCTCAGTAAGAAAGAAGATTGAATTTACATTATGAACCGTTCTCAGCATATTCTTTAAACGCACTATAGTTCGAAGCAAGTGGGCGAGCTGCAGTTACAAGCAAACCAAACATTTGATCTCTTTGTGTATTGAGTAAAAACATATAAACAAAAAAAACTAAGATCGTGTCCATGCATTGAATTTGAGTTTTTATTTGGTTTTGTTTTCTTCTTTGGTTTGTCTTTGGAAAAACTAGAACATATTCTGCTTTTGATGGCTACATTTTCGGTCATGGATGAGACGTCTCCGCAACGCACTCATTTTGCGATTACCAAAAATGACGTAATATTTCTGAGACGGCGTTTATGTATTTCATGCTTTCGACGTTTCCCCCGCTCTCAATCTAAGATTTTACATTTCTGTTCGAAAATTATATACAATCTGTCTTTGAATTAATGGAAAAATAATGATTTTTATGTGTTGAGCAGATCAAGATAGCACTATGATTGTACGACAGGCAGCACTTCAAAAGGTATTAGACCTTTTTTTATATATTCTATTTCTCTGAATCCAATTTCCAATTTTTTGGTGTTTTTAATGTTCAAACAGAATTTTGGAATCACTATTTGCAAAACGCCAAATTATTTAAAAAAATGTGTCAGTGAAAAATATACAGAACTCTGAAAAAAACTCCGTAAGTTCAAAATATAAAAAAGCTGCTTAAGAGTGCGTCAATACTTTCCTTTGTCTAGTTCAACTCACCTGAAAAGAGATTTAAAAAAAAATGATCTAATTTGGGCTAAAGACTCAAGAATGGTATCCAAGGAGTCAGCTGTGTTATCTAACGCGGCATCTGACGAGGCAAACAGCAGTCACTTTGCTTTGTCCACGACGCGTGTTTCATTTGAAGTGGCTTAATATCTTGTGAGAAAGAAGTGCGCCAACGCCTTGCTCAGGTTCGGACTCACGGTATATTTTTCAGTCACTGTACGAAACAATGTCCTCTTTGTTGTGCAACCACTTGGGAATGGTGATTGCGGGCTAAACAAAAATCGGTATCCAAAGCAAATACAGTAATACATTTCAATAACGGTTTGCGGTTTTAGATTAACTTTGATAACGCGGAGTTATCCGGTCTTCATCACCGGCTAACTGTGAAATCCTCATCGAAGTTGCTAGCTCTCGCCCGTCCTCGTATTAACTTCAAGTGGGTTCAACAAGGCCTTCAAACGTTTGCTTCCTCTTCACAACATTTTGCAATTGGCACTTGAAAACGGCAGCTAATTCGTGAGGCGCAGTTCACGGCAGGCTTCCTGTCATATCAACCCTAAGTAAAGACTCTCAAGTTTTTCCACTTGGCTTAGTGCCCGCGAACTGATGCATTCAGTTCAAACACGCAGGCAAAGCTACTTTTATATGTCATTCCACGATTCTCAATAGCTTTGGGGTGAACTTACAAGCTGGCCGTCAATGCATAAAATCGGCTACATTACTGTGTACCTTGAATCGAAAACTATTTAATTTAAAAACATGTTATCAAAACCTTGTGATGATTATATTAAGTAATGTTATTAATAGTAAAAATGTAAGTTTCTGGTTTTAGTCAAATAATGCTATCAATTTTTCTCTCATATGATTTGAAGTTCTCGGTTGTTTAACATTTATGACCAAACTTCACATTTGAAGCAAGTTCATAAAAGCCTGCGCCCTCGCGGGTATAACTTTTTCCAGGAAACATAATTAAACAAGAAACAAAAAAAAAAAAACAACCAACGTAAATTTCTCCAGGGCTTCGAAATTTTGACGAAATTTGTAGTGCAAAGTGTTATACTGCAGAGCAGCACTTCTCAATCCCGATGGGTCGTGACCCAAAAGGTTGGATCGCGATTTGTCTTTCATGGGTTACTGCGGTAGTATTATTCATTTTCGCAGAAATTTCATAAAGTCTTATTGGTATTGCACATTTTTATCTATGAAGCGACGAATTTGGGAATTTGGACATTTTTAAACTTATTTTTTACGCTGAATTGTCTTATTTGTGTACAGTTCACTAGGTAATTATGAGAAGTAGTTGTGTGAAAAGTGGTTTGGTGAGGTGGCTCGCCGAAGGTATGAATACCAATTGACGCTTTTTAACATTGGGGTCCTCGCAAAAGAAGTTTGAGAAGCACTGTGATCGAGGCACTAACTTAAGTAAAAAAGTTTTCTTCTGTTGCTGTTATAAGGTCTTTGGCAAGGCATCAGCCGATCCCACATACGTTCCTAGAAATTCGATAGATTTCCAAGGTTAGAGAGCTCACTGACGTGAAGGAACAAACTATAGCTTCGTATCTGGCTCTTCTACAGCAGTTGTGCTCAAACCGTGGCCCGCAAGGCCCTCTGGAGTGGCCCGCGAAGCAATTTTCATTGCAAAGAAAACATGACACTTTAATCATTTAAGATAATATTTTAGAGAATTTTTATTGAGATTATTAATTCTTGTGGCCCGCGAAGGGTTCTGAAAGACAAATGTGGCCCACGAGCCAAAAGTTTGAGCACCACTGCTCTGCAGCACTGCGTCTCAGCGTGGCCCGCACAAAAATATTTTGTTGGGGCGTGGCAATATTTGAAACTGGAAGACCTGTTTGTTTGTTTGTTTGTTCTTAATTCTCATTCAGTTTATTCATGAGTTAATCATGGTAGGACGTATGATTTTTTGAAAGNGAGAGTGGTGCANGGGTCAAAAAAAGGCCGAGAAACATCACTTGTGCATGGGCTTACTCCTATAACTTTCAATATCTAAAAGTTTATAGTTGNGGCCTTGTTCAAAAGTGGTCCTGTTTTTTANGAAGATTTAAAACGTGTTTTTGTACTGCTTTGCTGTTCGTAGTTGGAAGGTAAACCGTATGAAGGCACGTTATGCACCTCATTTGCCTGATGTACTCAGCAGCACTGTTCGTGAAAAGTATTTCATACTGGTCATACTTAGTGTACTCGAAAAACTAGAAGTGGATTTCGCAAGTAATTCAATTTAGTAGGTCCACACATGAATCTTAAATAGTAAACTTGATTTTCGAAAGGGTCATACTAATTTTTATGATGTTGACTTTCATTTTAAGGTACATTTTTGTTAAAGGAGAATGATGCAAACTCATGTGACGCGAAGTCACAAAGCTTCGCGATAACTGCAGGAATTTTAGCTCTTTCATCCTGTAATGTCACAATCAATTGTGGCTTACAGTCGTTTAAACATAATCATTTATTATTTACCTGATGTAATGAATCGCAAGTGTCATCTTCATATAACAACCATTCGTTTGCGAAGTCTTGTGTTTACATCTCTTGACTGTCTCACAGACTTTTAACGACCGCGCCTGCTAGCAAAATTGTTAGAAAAATAACCTCGTATGTAAAAAAATAATGCACTTACATTGATGCTGAAAAAATAAGACAACCGTTCCGCGTTTTACTTATATTTTAGCCCATAGTGGTTCTCAACCATTTTTGGCCCAAGGACCATCTTTCAAAATTATCCGATGGATCACATTGCAATGCTGACACCTCATGAACAACTAGTCGAAACTGCATTGCACATAGGCAGACATGGGGTAATCGTAATCGTCAATCGTAATCGATTACAGTTTTTTGAGTAATCGTAATCGATTGAATTCACCAAAAATGAAATGTAATCGTAATCGACGATTATTTTCGCGATTAAACTTGGAGATCTTCACCCTACATCACTGTGTGATGAACGGCGATTTTGGTGGCTGGGCTCCCTCCTTTATCATAATTTGCTATGGTTATGTTTCAGGGGAGGCCATTTCCCCGTCTGTGTGCGTTAAAACCAGATAGTCCAGTTGCCAGCACAGTGTTTGTAGCGAATTCTCGCTTTGTTGCAGCTACCCTTCCTGTTGGCCGCCAGAAGTAACATAGCGAGTCTAGTCAGACGTAGCAACAAAAAGAAGAGCTTTACTTAAAAACGGGTTGACACTTCGGGAACGGAATAGCGGGACATAACGAGGAGAGGTGTTGGTTTTATCTACATATATTCAGAGTGAACTTATGAATGTAAGTGTTGGAGTAGGCTATGTATATAAATTAGTACAGTAATTTATCTACAGTAAATTTTTTTTTTCAGAAGAATAAGATACTTTAATCCAAGTCGAAAGTACTTTTCCACAACACTGATAAGTAGCATGTCATGCGTGATCCACCAGAT
>JGI24159J19872_10004422_pt1 | contig 17900 bp, 10 predicted proteins | sample Ectturendosymbi4_FD_19872 | JGI IMG/M metagenome (IMG submission 19872) | reverse complement strand
TTTTTTTGTTTTTTTTTTTTTTTTTTTTAGTCATTTTTTTCGCACGGCAATGGGTTATTGCTCGGTTGAGTGGCAGAACGAAACGAACTAACACAGCACCCGAGCACATGTTTACTGTCTTTGTAAAATCCGTTCATTGTCGACAGCTTTTGTTGCTGTGGTAAAATATCTGGGGAAAAAACGGGTCAAAGTAAAAAGCTTGGAACATTCCCCTCTTTTTGTTCCAAATTTGGGGCATTTCTCTCATTTTGTTCACAATTTCGAACAGTGCCCTCTTATTGTCCCAAAATTGGAACATCACCCATTTTCGTCCCGTATTTGGAACATTGCTCTCTACTTGCGCACTATACATCGAATCAATTTAGAGAAGACTTTTGTCAAATACTTCCTTTATTTCCAGGTCAGCGAGGCTGGTGTGCACCGCCCTCACGTGTCAGGAATTCATGGGAAAGCGAGCGAAGGAGCTTTCTCCATTGTCCTCGCGGGGGGGTATGAAGACGACGAGGTTTGTTGGCTTTGGATGAAGTGAACTTAATTGATTCTGTTTGTGGGTGGTAGAGTTTGTTGCCAAATCGAAGTCTAAACGAAGTATTTCAGTCAATGACCATTGGCGTCTGGTGATGAGGAGGTTGATAAACAAACTTGCTTGTCCTAGAATGTTTTCAAAATGTTCATTCATCAGCATAACGAGTGAAAGAACAAAACAAACAAAAGCTTGAAGGAGCTGAAAAACGAGCTTAGATCGAAAGAATTTGTCAGAAAGGAAATTACCTCAAACCCCTTGTCTGACATCAGATGAATATGTGGCGTCAGTGGTGGTCAAACCGTGAAACTGAAGGTAGGGGCTTCGAACCGGATCTGATCCAACTTCGATCAAACAACACAAAAGAGTTAAGCTGAAGCAACAACCACAGCTTCAGATCTCCTCACCCCCCAAAAAACAAAAACGATCGCCCCGTGAGATCCTTCAGTCTAAGTTGATTGAGGTTTTTATCCATATCCGATACATCCATTTATCTTCCCACCGGTCAAAGCTTTGGAGGTTCATTCATAAAAATGTCACTTTGAGGGGAAACGAATCCACAACCTTAGATTCCCGGAAGCACCTGACTTGTTAATTCACTGAGATGAACTTCATCTCACTGAGATGAAGTAGCAGCACATCGCTCGACCAAGTAGCTTTTGTAGGGCACTGCTGGTTGTGCCACGTAAGTTCTGAGGTGTAGCATACCCAGCTGTTATGCAGCAGAGAAGCATCATTATTATTACATTCATCCGCTCGCTCCGTTGCCAGTAGATTTTACCAACTGTTCTGATGACATCTCATAGAAAACTTGTTATTCGTTTGATTCACTTACTGTTTTTTAAAAATGAAACAGGTCGTAACGTAAACACCGTAGCAAGACGACGCTGGGTCCTTCCAGTGGGTAGGGGAGAGGGTTTATTGCTCATGTCACGGTGGTTGCTGCATGAGGCGCAGAAGAGCAATCATCGGGGGTCGTTTGACGGTCGTGGGCAGTTTTTATAGTTTGTTGATTGGCCCTTCAACGTATGTTGTCCCAGCATGAACGTGGACTGAAGTTCTGCTATTGGGGGGTACCGAAGGTCCAGACCAAATCCAACCCCTCTTTTTGTGAACACTGCCGTTCCATTCCTCTGCAATGTTGGCCTCTGTTCTTTTCACGTAGTGCTTTTCGGTTGATTTTTCCACCTTTTTTCATATCAAAAGGTGATTCTATCAAAAATGTGAACTTTGTGATTCCTGCCTCTTTATGACTTTACCACTGCGTGTGACGTAGTTCGCCTCCGGCTAAGAGGTAGTTTCTGTTGAAAATATAATGAAAATAAAAGAAAAATATTCCCAAAGTACTTCAAATCAATTCAAAGCAGTCTGTGTCCTCCTCTCAAGTGCAAGGCTTTGCAATTTGCGTGTAGATCCCCCATTTGTCAGTAGACTCGTTTCAACGTCTTGGTTTAAAACGTTTTACAAAAAAATAAGGAAATAGCTGCTGGTTTTACGTTGTTCTTGAATGGCATGTTCCGCTGGCAGAAGCCTATATACTCTGTAAGATCTTAGTGTCTGATTCTGTGCTGAGAAAGGATTTCTTTCCATACACACTGGCATAGTGGCCTCTTACGTAATGCAAAAGTTGTCTTCCCGATGTCAACTTCTCACCTGTTGTACTAAATTCTCAACGCCATCGCCAACGAGAGTGATCACCTTACGTGTTGCCAGGATTACGGGGAGGAGTTTACTTACACCGGCAGCGGTGGGAGGGACTTGTCTGGCAACAAAAGAACAGCCGAACAATCATGCGACCAAGTCCTCACCAAGAGTAATTTGTAAGTTGTGTTGCTTCTCTGTCTATGTCGAAAGGTGTTTCACGTATGACGCAACATGCTGCTCTCTGTATCATTATGACGTAACAACGAATAAATGACGCCATAAGTGCAGGTTATTCCGACCATCGTCGAAGCTACATGTGTTTGGCATGTCAGCGGGATCACAATAAAGAATAAGGTCGGAAAAAGTTAAGCCTCAGCCTACACGAAATCTTGCCAATGACGTTGTGATTAAACCAGATGATCAATGTTCGGCGAAATGAACTTTTGACTGCAGAAATCTTTCGGTTTGCCAACAACCACCTGAAAAAGTTATTCAGATAGTGTTCTACCATCGCGTTTGATGACTGAGCTTTTGTGTCGGATCTAATCTGAAAAACAGTCAGGTGCATGTCTTGCTCGCACATTCATAAGTGGAGCTGTCAACCTCAGCGTTTGGGAGGTGTTTCGAGTGGAAATGAAATGGTATTGAGCGAAGCAGTATTTTTGCTCACGTGATCTCTCAACACTACATGTATGCTCAAAATACTTGGCCCCTACAGTTGCGACCAGTCAAATCATTTGCATGCCTCGCGTTTGTTGTTTAAGCGCGATCGCAAGGACGTGCGACGCGAAGGTTGATGACAAGAGAGGCGCCGGGGCGAACAACTGGAAGCGGTCTCGACCAATCAGAGTCGTCCGGAATTACAAAGGCGCCAAACACAGCAAGTATGCGCCGAAGGAAGGAAACAGATATGACGGTCTGTATAAGGTACAGGAACATCTCATATGAAACGTTGTGCGATGTAGGTATCTATGACTGCCCACTGCCAATTGGTTTTCAACCAATTTTCTTTTCAGCGTTTGTGTTTTTGACGCCGAAGATGTTTGTTGCAGTCAACCTTTGTTTTTTTATTTTACTTCTTTGTATTGCAACATATTTGGTGATGTAGCAAATATGTCTGAGGATATGTTTAGGAAGATCGAAGAAGGCAAATATTGGCGCCACGTTGTCCTTTGTTAGATTGTTACTTGTTTTAGGGACAGGCTCTGTAAAAATTGATGAATTCTACAAAAACCCTATTGCGAAGCATGCAATGAAAAAGGGGCGGGGATAGCTCAGTGGCAGAGTGTCCGCCTCTCAGTTGAAAGGTTGGGTGTTCGACTCACGGCCACTGAGTGAATCGCCGTGGCGCTTCTTGGGCAAGAGCGTTCACCTCACCCGCCTGAAGCAAATTTCAGGCTTCGACCTTCCGCCAATTACGTCACCAAAAAAATGTGAATTGGAATATTTGACCAATTATAACCGTGATACGACACGCAGGCGTTCTTAGGGTATTCACTACTCTCACAAATCTTTTGGGCGGCGTTGATTTTTTAAATTAATGGTTGGAACGTTTTGAACAACGATAATTGGCAATGCTTGTTGGGCGGCACTTTTTACCACAAAAGATATTTGTTGGTGCCTGTGAGCATTAGTTTCGACAGACAGTGGTTTGTATGGTGCTGTTTATAAGTTGATTATTTGGCGTGGAATGTGAAGTCGACTTTCCAGTTTGGTGAAATTTCATCAACGTTGCAAACGAAATCGCGGTGCAACGTTAACAAACGTCCGGGAAAAACGTTGTTGTTACGTCTTTGTTACGTGCGGATGACGTCACCGGGAGCGTTTCGATTCAGGTTGTGAAGTACTGGCCGGAAAAGGGCAAATCGGGCTTCGTTGTCTGGAGGTACCTGTTCCGACGAGATGACCCGGAACCGGCTCCGTGGACCGCGGCCGGCAAGAGGCAGTCAAAAAAACTTGGCATCACTATGCAGGTGAAACAGAGCGTTCGCATCGTGACATCTTCAGTCGTAGTTGTTCGACCGTTTCTTGACGTGTAACATCGTTGATAACAGAAAGTTGCCAACGATGGAAATAGGACTTGAGTAAAGCAGTTTAAGGTCTTCTTAACTGGAGATACTTACCTTTGCATTGTAATGAACTGAAAAGTTGCCGGTAGTTCCCACAATATACAAGATGCCTGGTGCCTGGCCCACATCGCAAGGTCGGTGGGTTACGCATAAGGTCGAGACCCAACACTCTGCGTATCATTTCTTGTGTTGCTGACTTTTATCAAAATAGCGCGGCTTTACCGAACACCTGCGCCGCCGGCTGACCAGCAGTTTGAACGTCTGCTTTTGGAGTATCCTCGTTTTACTCAAACTTTTGATTGAAATCTGAGACTAGCAGTTCTTAGGCACCAGTTTATAGCATACGGTGAACGTGTTGATTTGAAACTAATCGTCAGATTGCACATTCTGGTCCATTCCTCCCCACAGAGCACCACCACCACCTTCCTGTTACTCAACGTTCGTGTTGTTCCATTTAGATTTTAGAATGTTGTGCAATGCTATGATATTGCGTGCCGCAAACTTGTCATGTGATGTTTAAAACCACATCACCTACTTATCTTCTTGAAGCAACTAACTTTTGTGATTCTAGTTGAAATTTGAGCTTGCCCCAAATATCGCTATTGAAAATATTGGTTATTATATAAACGCGTTTGTTTTTGCTCGTAGTATCCTGATGGTTATCTCGAACATGAAGCTGACAAAGAAAATGGAGGTGAAAAGGCGACAACGAAGAGGAAGAATGGAGGTGATGCCTTTGAACTTGGTAAACAATGAGTAACAGGTTGTGAAGGTACTTTTATTGGGGGTGTTGGGGCAAAAATCAGGTGAAGTTTCATACTGTTGGAATGGGGAACAAACACAAACCAACAAAACTATTTCGCCAAGAGCATTTTCAGTTACCTTTGCAAAATAAGTGCATAAGGGAATAGTGCTAAGCAAATACTGTATCAGGTAGAAAGATCGTTGACTAAAATTGACAAAAAAGCAAAAATATATCAAATTTGACTTGAAACTGTCTGATTCTGTTGCAGTCAGTTCGCTTCGTCATACAGGTTTGAAATCAAACAGCTATCACAAGTTAAGCCTTTTAAATATGTCATTATAGAGATCACCTACCGCGGTCACTCTATTAGTATTTGGTTCTCATGTGCTTATATGGAGTAAATGGTGGAGTTTGTTAAGCATGCGCCACCGAAGCTGGCAGGTTGGGCTCGATCCCCAGCCGGTCGGGTCATACCGAAGACTTGAAAAACGCTACTCAGCGCGAGTGTTGTCATCGACTCGCCATCAACGCAGCATTCGTTGCGAAAGTAGCCGTGAGGCCCACAGCACAAGCAAGCAGAGGTGGGCGCCCACACAATACTCGTTACACTCTGAAAGGATTACGAAATCGCGTACAAGGAAAATAAATTGATGATAATATACGGAATGTTCTCAACACACTTGTCTGTGGTCTGTAGTTATATACATTCTTCGTGAGCTTTCTGTTTGTGGTCCCAATCCGCGAACTCACCTTGACGCAAGGTGGATCGTGTGATACAGCCGCTGCATCAACACCATAGACAAGGCCCGGGTGTGCAATCCGTTTTCCTGGAGGTGCACTTTTCATAACGTTTTCGTAAAAAAGTTCCCAAGCGTTGACAGCCATTGATGAGATTAGTTTGTAATAATAGAACATGCGCATGCGATTTAATTCCCTGGAAGAAACGCCGTACGTTATCGGCTTGCCGTACTTGCTGTAAACATAATAGTTGTAGCTGAAAAATCAAAGTCCTTTTTTTGAAAAATGCTGTTCTTTTTGCTACTCATGTTGTTATTTTGTAGCGTTTGCCACCAGGTTTCCAATCAAGAAACGTCGGCTAATAATAAAAATCGCCAGAAGAACTAATTTATCTGCGTCATTTGTTTCTTTTTCAACAAGTCACTATTGTTGCTATTCAGGTGAAAACTATTGTTACGTCATAACGGTACAAAGTTTGTCTCGCGTCTGCTAAAAAAGTGTTTCCATGAGTTTAAACGAGGTACTGTTCGTTGGATTGGTATGGCTTACTTTACGGACAAAGAACAAAAGATTTTGAAACACTAGGCCGAAATTGGAGCCCTGTCGAGATCCTGATGGGCTCGCTGGCGGGACTTTGAACACCCCTGCCATAGAACAGTAGCAGATGAGGCAAGTTTAAAAAAATACTAGGTATTACTCTTGTGATGCGGAGTGTGGAAGGCTCTGCTGGCAACAGCACGCAACGACTGCGCGGCATGCCATGATGATTAACTTTGCTCCGATAAGGACGCTGTGGCAAAGCAGGGTTGGCAATTTACTCTTTACTCATCTTTCCGAAGATTCCAATTCATCTCCCTCCAAAAAGTGCAAAGTGGATGCATACGAGATGCCTTCATCTGTGAGAAAGCTGATAGAAGGTGACAAGCCCAACCGGAAATTGTGGGAGGAAGCCCGGATCGCTGCTGAGGGAGGGCAGCAGGTATTTTATCCCCTCGTCCCATATAGTATGAGATTTGATGTGGTAGTGTTTTTGCATGTCGTTATTGATGCACGGCGTCACTCAAATTAGCGTTGCTGTGGTTACTGAGCGAAAAATAGACACTGTAAATTGTAAACGTATTTAAACTGAAATGAACCAAACAGTTGAACCAAGTGTTATTTAGTTCCGAATACTAAACCAATACATGTCTGCACTCAATCTGCTAGAAACATAATAAATCAAGTCACCTCAAGAAAACATTAATACTCGTTTCTGCATCCTAGTTAAAATTTGCAAAACAATTTTTGCTGACAGGTTTTTATTGATCTTAATTTAGGGTATAACGGTGGGGATGATATGTTTAGATTGAAAACAAGTTGACAATACTGCACAAAAGCAGCGTTCGGAGGTCGTACCTAGTGTTCACTCTGTGTGGAAATTTGGAATCTGACGTTATAAAATAAATTTCTTTTCCAGAAATTCTACGAAACCTTGCAAGACATATTCGCATGCGTTTGCTGTCAAGATGTTGTGTACCAGCCCATCACAACTCCCTGTGCTCATAATTTGTGCAAGGTACGTTCGAATCGTTTTGAAATTCCTAAGTCAGTGCTTAACGTTTTTAACCCTGCGACCCACTTCCACGGAGAATTTATTTCAGGACCCACAATAAGGTGTGGCAGTAAAGAAGCAACGCAAAGAACACATGCTATTTATTTTCAATGCGAAACTTGAGCTTACTTATTGGATATGACCAGATCAAGGTTATATGTAACTTTATCGTTCGTAATCCATAACTTCTTCCGAAAAAGTAATTCCTATTTCCACCAGCAGCCTAAATTGGAATATTTCAGCAAAAGGGGTATGTCCAGTGTTCCCTCTAAGAAAATTTTGCACCGAGCAAATGTTTGTTTTCGTGCGCATGCGATTGCGTAACCATGCAGACACACAACCACAGAAGCGTTCCAATATGGCTGAGCGATAAACATATATATACAGTATTTTAATTTGGAATGTTGCACGTTCGCGAGACGGAGGTAGCACTACGCAGATTGTCTGATGGAACTGCGCAGTTGCGCGCCTCAGAGCAAGGGTTCCCGACCTGTGGTACGCGTACCGTACCACTAGTGGTACGCGAAGGTCTTCCAAGGGTACGTGAGTAACTTCCATTTTTTCACAAAAACCTGGATTCACAGCTTTCTAGTTTACGTATTGGGTTTTCTTTCTAAATAAATACATTTTTCCTGTAGCCTGCTATTCCTATTGTTTCGTAACATTATGACTTTCGATGCGCTGTTAACAAATTTGCACCACTATCGACCAGTTGGTGGAAGGTAAACAAAAATCTCATTAAATTTAGTTGTGGTCTTTTACTGTTATTTTGAGGTATATTATTCTTCTGAATAACTGAAACTCGATCAAATAGATGTTCTGGAAGAAGTGGTACGCGTTGACAATACGAGGTGCCAAAGTGTTACGAGGTAGTAAAAAGGTTGGGAACCCCTTCCTTAGAGGGGNGTATTGTGTACGACCCACTTATGAGAGCTTCGTGTCCCACTTGTTGAGAGGCGCTGACGCACTGTTCTAAGCGGCAAGTGCTGCTTGCGTAAAGGAACTTGATTTAGGTCATTTCACTTGATCTTTTCACGAAGCTTCGTGCCCTCACTTTGATAGTAAATTTGCTTGCCACCATTCCCACCCGTGCCGAACCGTCCAAAGCACCAGCTCTCTCTTACGTCATAGAACTCTTAAGAGCATTGTTTGCTCAACCAGTGCATTTCCCAGAACGCATGCTGGTGCACAACAGAGATCAGTGTCATATTTTACGATCCAACATCCATTTTTTTCCATATTTTACGACCCAAGAATCCATATCTTACTGTCATATTTTACCATCCAAGATCCATTCCTGAATTTTTGAAAATCAGTCCAAGTCCAACCGGAGTTCAAAAATGTTTTTAAAATTAAAAATTCACTCCAAAAATCTTTAGAAGTTAGTATCAAAATAAAAAAATAAATTTGATTCAAGAAAGATTTGGTGCCAAAATGCAAAATAAAGTTGAACTTCATTTCTTGACGAAGTTTGTCAGTGACTTCACTGTATTTGACAATGGGTTTATTGAAATATTATTCGGGTTGCAAGTAACTCTAAAATTAAACTATAAAAAAAAGCAACAAGAAAACTTTGGCATCATGTTCTTTCTTTTCAGCCACATAAACAGGACAGTAAAGCAAGTTGAAAAGCCTTTTTTATAGTATATTCCCTTTTTCACATCTGACATGAGAACTTACCTATTAAAAACAGCATAAAGAAAGTACTACTGTTGAAGATTTTCTGTCAAAAATCTGCAAAAATAAGAACATCAATCAGATGTCTCGAGAATCTACTGTCGCTATATGGATACAGCATAATATATATGGATACAGCATAATATATGTGGATACAGCATAGTATATATGGATACAGCATAATATACATGGATACAGCATAATATACATGGATACAGTATAATGCAAAACCAATGTATAAAACATCACATTCAAACCATCCTATTTTAAGAAACACATAGCAGATCATATAAATTTAGATTACTTAATTGGGTTTTGGGTGTGCAGCAAATATACTGATATTACAACAGACAAATGTCGAGAAGAATGATGAAGATGAATGATACGGTTGCCACACAATGCACGATAATTTACTAATGACGTCAAACTTATGCCATCAGCGAATAGCAAAACACCAATTTGAAATCACTTATGAAGCTCCTCTTTACATTCTATAGTATCTATACATTCCAATATCAATTCAAACTTCATTCTTCAACATGCTGTCCATCACAACAATCGAGTTCAATCTTGTGCCAGATAGTCTTAATCTTTTTTTTTGGCAAAGCATTCCTACAGAAACTAAAAACTCCCTCCTCACTAGGAACGCTGGATGCTGGAACACTAAGACATCGATGGTTAACTTGCTTAATGTGAAGAACTACTGCGTGTTAGTGATATGATTGTAAAATTTGAGCAAATCATTATGATGACCATCACATCTTTTCAACATTCGTTTGACCGAAGCTTCTATTTACACATTTTGTTACTTCATCCACACTTTCACTCATTTCTTATGCCTTCTCTTGCCAATCAACAAATCGATCATCTAAACTCTAACTTTCTGCCTTTCATAGGATGGTGCGTCATGATCATGGTCACCGACCACTGTTCTTTCGTTACAAGACGAGTGGTGAGAAAAGAATGAGAACAGTAACTTTCTCTAACATGATTACAAGCCTGGTTTTGTTCATGAATATTCAAGGGCACCAAGCTTTTGAACTTGGGATTTGGGAATACCACAAGATACTGTGTATTGGTTACCTTAAACTTTTGGGCCAGACACTTCAAAACTCTAGCTTTCAAAAACTGCAACAATGAAGTGTCTTTTGGCGATCCACACGTGGGGCCTTCCAACATACAATAGCAGTGATAAACATTGTGGATAGTCGGCTCTTTCTCAGCTTCAAGTTCCTTTGTGACTATTTCAAAAGGTTCTAAAACTGTGTTAATATGTTTACAACAGTGAAGTCTATATTTTAAACTCGCTGTTCCTGTTTCTTTGATTTCAACAGTGAGTAAATATCTCTTTCGTTTTCAGTGAATGACTGCAGCATTGTTAAAGTTGAATTCCACCGTGTGTCATAGCTTTGCTTTAATGTAATTTACAATTTGTTGTTGAATCCAGACCGCTTGAAGTAAGCAGCAACTGATTTCATACTTTGAACTACCAATCTAATGTTTTTAACAAGTGCCAAATTCTCTTCATCTGTATGAAAAAGCTGCTGTTAGTACCAGAATGTGAGCAACAGTGGTTGCAATCATGTGACAAGCACAAGTCAGTCTATTCAAGCTTGCTAAAACAAGTTTTGTGTTGCTCCCGTTGTCGATTGTAAGGTAGCAATTTCTATTAAAGTCTTCCAACAAAAAACACCAAAATCACAGCACAGCTTTTCAACAATGAAAAAGCCACAATTCATTTCCACTAACTCAGTCCTGATCCTAAACTCTTGGAGTATTTTGCAATCCGGATCCAATCCAAGAAAAATCTCCATAGTCCGGGTCCAGTCCATTGCTCATGCCTGTGGTGTACTAAACACACTTTCTACAGCAATACATTTATAGCATTGCGTTGTTTGTTCTGTCTTCTACATGTGACTTCCTCACCGCTGCAGTGCCATCGATACTTGTCGCCTTTTTCCGAAACTGTTCAATGCATTTTTTAATAAATTAAGAACTTATAAAACTAATTTCAAAAAGGGCAGCATCACTTAATCTCGACCTATCGCATTGTTTTTCAAAATGCCACTTCCCATTCAGGCTGTCTGATCGTGCGAACCAGTACGACTGATCTTGCAACTAATTGTAACAGTGTTAACATTCGGCGCAAAATGATGTCAGTGACCCCGTTTCGTGCAGGCTTGCATGCAGCGGTCGTTCAAAGCAGAGGTCTACTCCTGCCCAGTTTGCCGAGCCGATCTCGGGGAGAAGTACGACATGGATGTCAATGAACCTTTGCAATCCGCCCTCCTGCATTTCCTGCCTGGCTATGACAACGGTCGCTAACCTGCAACTGGGCATGGACGTCATTGCTTGACGTCACGCACGATTGCGCAGCGGCGTTTGCGGTGACGTGCGTTTCCGTCATCGCTTTGAAATGAAATGCTACACAGCTGTACAGCAATGCTTGGCTGATGTGACGTTGTTTTGTATGCGGTTTGCTGACGTTTTAATGCTTTATGACGTAACTCGCGGGGACGCCAAAAGTGCGACACACATTGTTTTTAAACCGATTCGAAAACAAACAACTCATGCGATTTTATGACGTATATTGTGTTTTTTACCTTTCGAAGTCTTGTGCGATTTGTAGCGCGGTTTGAATTATTTTGGTATTTATATTATGGTTTCGGTTTTTGAGCTCACGATCGACGTTTCACTCACGACGAACTTTCGGCATATTGGGAAGATCTCTTCGATTGCCATGAATTACACTGATAGACCGGTGGACCTGTGCCTGGTGCGAGATGAGGTTCGGACAGATCGCGTTTAATTGTTGCGTTTTGTTATTCACTGTTTTCTTCCTCGAAAAGCACTGCCTACGTCAGAGCGCGGCGGCAGTGGCGAGCAAGCCCCCCCCATCCGAAAGAAAAATCGTAATCGTCTGCATTTCGCCGTCCAAGCTCCGATTCGTTCGATCGAAGCCTCCGATCAACTCCTGAGACGTTTTTTTTATACTGCCAGTTGCGTTTTCTATCTTTGTTTGTGGAAATCCGTAGGTCAATTTTTTACCTTGCAATTAATTGCAGCAACAAACACCGGCGAATATTTCGACTGTTGTAAAGTTTGTAATGTTTGTTTGTGTTTTGTTTGTTTGTGTGTGTGTAGCGAAATACATCACCAAGAAACTACAGTTTCCGAGACGATTATGCTTCAGAACTTTCTTTTCAATGGAATCTAGGATTTCAAAAATGTTCCAGAGTCAATCAGAGATTTTAAAATACGATCAACTTCCCGAAACGTTTCCTGTGGCACTGGATTGACTTGTTAGGGGAAAAAATTTACGTCAAGATTTAACACAAAGTAAATGTTGCTGAAATTCTGCAAAAGAAACGATCGATTTGGTTGCCGCGTGCAAGGATCGTGCTGTCAGCAGAGAAAATGTTTGCTTTCGAAGGCGCAAGTTTCCAGCTCCCGTCACACTAGTTGTTCCACCTGCGGGAGTCGGGCCACTTGCGACATGCTTTAATGCGGAGGTGTGGGGGAATCTGCGGCCCGCATGAACATTCAATATGACCCGCATCTGAATTTTCCGTACACAAGTTAGAGCACAGCAACTCCACGGCATGTAGACAGTAAGTCATGAGAAGTCTCGCTGCTTGACATAGTTTTTTTCCCCTTACTTTCCTTTGGAAGATAATGGTAGAGTTTAAGATAAAATAAATTGAATTTTTGCAGCCCACCAGCGATATTTCACAATTAATGCAGCGATTGATAGGAAATAGGTTCCCATCCATGATATAGTGAAAGATAAACTAAAAAATTGTTCCGAAGCTGTAGGTTTCAATCACTCGAGTAAATCACAAAATAATTGTTTAAAACACAGACTCGTTCCTTGAACACTTTTTGTTCGCATAAAGAAAACATTATGTAAAAATAGTTGGTTTTACTGCCATCACAAGTAAAGAATAAAAAGACTTGAATAGCTGCTAAAAAGAAATAACTTAGGATGATGCATCGGCCATGTTGAGCGATTGGCTTCAGTCAAACAAAACACAATTTGAGTTTCAGTGGAACCAAAGTGTAAATCGCATCAAAAGTGCTGAACTATCGACTGATCAACATTTACTTGGCTCTAATTCACCTGTTGATAAAACCAACAGGGTCTGCACAAACGTACAGGTCTAGGAGGATCGAATAAAGTGAAAGTCCCTGGCGGTCAAAGATGTAAGGAAGGCCTTTCAGACAACGTATCGTTCTTGTTCCGGGTGATCCCAGAATGCGCAGCGGAGTTGTGGCAGCTGTAGCTTCATTTGCTGCACAGGTATGCGGAGGGAAGCGACTCGGTGTGGCGAATAATGGCTAGAAAGTAACCCCGTAGTTAAATCAGGAGGGGAAAAATGCTCAAGCAAAAAAGTAGTCTTTAAGGCATGGCTTCAGAACAAAGCTAACCTTTGTTCTTTGCATTCGCGACACGCTGTGGAGCGAAAGTCCGCAGATTTCACGGTGAAAAAGTCCAAAATCCAATAATCTTGGGAGATTTTCGGATATAAACTTGATTCCAGTTACTGGCAAGGCAACAAACTGCTCTAGCAAACCACCCGGCGTTTTCACGGAAAACAATCTCACATTGCTTGATAAATAAAGATTGGTATTCAACAATGAGGGCATCATCTATGGAAAGAGATCCTTTCTCAGCAAAGAATCAGATACTTTAAGATCTTACAGAGTATATATTTCGCCTACGATGTAGGCATCGTCAGCTCTGCGAAGTGCATGAAGTATAAATAGAATAAAATAAAATAAATCCACAAACAGTAAAGTTACCAATTAAGAAAATCTAATTAAAAATTTGCAACCCCAGCTGCCCACTTTATATTGGAAAGGAAAAGGTCACAGTAGGAACAAGTAACCAAAACAAACTACCAAGTGTACAGTGACGTAACAAACAAAATAGCAGTCCAGTAGATTACAGTAGGTGAGGAGGACATCCTTAGAAGATAGAGTATTTCAAGGATCTTTTAAACCCAGGCACTCCCACATTATCTGACACGCAGGAGGTGGTGCATTCGAGGGGAAAATACCACCAGTGCAACCGAAGTCTTTCTTAGTATCGAAGCACTGAAGACAGATAGATGCAGGTTGTGATGAAATCCAACATGATTGATAGATTTATTATTTCATACGACTCAGTTAATAAACAAAACAATACAAAACGCCACCAGGTAGAAGAGTAAAAATTTTGGGGGGTCAAAATGTTTGATTTTAAGCGAATAACACTATTTTGTTTAGAAAACCGCATTTCAAAGCACAAAATGACTATATTTTCTAAAACTTTGGGAGACATGGCACCCCCTGGCTACGCCTATGTTGTCAGTGGAAATTAAAATAAATGAAAGCACAATGGCAAGATAAATTATGTATGTTAACAAAATTTGCCTCTGTGTCCAGAGGCGGCCTTGTGCCGATGCNGCCGCATTAGGCCCCGCGCTTCTGAGGGTCCCGCCCCATGGTGTTTGGGCAGGTTGTTCATTTTTGCCACACACTCCTTGCGCTCGAGAAGTCAGTAGAAACGGACTATTAATCTCATTGTTTGCAAATAATGTTCTCGTTAGAACGACCGATTAATTTCCCCTCGAACGTTATCAAACGTGTTCCATTCTCAGGCTAGGGTGTTATATCTGCGTTCCACCATGTCTCACTCTTTATGGATTGAATTTGGTTGCTAGTAGTGCCAGTTAAGACTGCAGTAGACCTACAACAGGGGTCTGAAACACATGGTCCGCTTGTGGCCCTCGAGGACATTTTGTGCGGCCCGCGATTGGTTTTGGGAATTTTTATATAATCAACATTTAAGTTATTTAGTTTATTCAGTGTTCACCGGTGTTTAGAATTGCTCGGCCAGCGAGTGAACAAGTTTTTTTCAAACGAACGTAGAGACGGACAGAAATTATTTGCCTGTGACTCACGATAGTATTTGTAGGAAAGAGGATTAAAAATCTGTTTCGTGTTCAGTTCAGGTACCGCGCCATTGTTGCATAAGCGCCACAATACGGCCCTCGCTTTGCCCTATAGGTCCTAATTTGACCCTCGGAGCAATTTGAGTTTGAGACCCTGGCCTACAGCCAGTGTTCCCTCTAAGAAAATTTTACACTGCGTAAATGTTTGCTCTAGTGCGCAAGCGATTGCGCAACCATGTAGACACGCAACCAGTGAAGCGTTTCAAGCGTTAAAAGGGCTATAAAATATATATAAGATATTAAATTTGGAATGTTTCAAGAGCGCGAGAATGAGGTTTCACTGCGCAAATGGTCTGGTGGTACTGCGCAGTTGCGCACCTTGGAGGGAACACTGCCTACTACAGCCAATGTGTGCCGTGATTCAACTCGCAATGAACAGGTCGAGAGTGTCGAAAGAGTCAAGACGAGTGTCTGTCGTATTAACTTTAGTGGCAGTTCTGCAAACGTAACGTTGTTAAGTTCTCGAAAGATCCTGTTTCCAAAGCAAGCCAGCGCAAAAGTTTGTTAAGTGTGCGCTCTTAAATTTGCCTCCTTTTCTTTGTCCAAAAAACTGTTCCGCGTTATTTGTCAGTCATGCAAGTACTTTTATCATTCGCCGCTCCACCAAACTTTCATTGTGTTTTGCCTATTTGTGAGCGGAAATAGGTATAAAAAGCACTACTTCAAAGTCCAGGTACATAAACGTAAAGGACACTTAAAGCTGCACTGCAGCCGAACTAGGCAAGGCAAAAATTGTTGATATCATCCAGCACACTCGTTCCTGCTTGTCATTTTATTGGGCGTCTATGTGCTTCTATTTCATCAATCAACCATGGGCATTATACATTGCGCTTGTTAGTTGTTTTATATCTGTGACGTCTGGCGTGGAACAGTAGTTGTAAAATCTTGTACGTTACATTTCTAATTCATAAATAATATAGTTTGCATTGATATCTAAGTCCATGCATTAAGACAAACTTGAAACTGGGCTTTTGGGAAGTTTGGACGGATGCATGAGTTGTTCTCTTGTGAAGTCTATTTTTTGCATATATTGCGTCATAAAGCGAGTATTTCGTGCGCCCAGACGTTACCTTTATGAAAGGACGCGTCTGCGCTTGTGGTTATTGGTTACCGAAAGCAGGGTTGCCAGGTTGACCTTTTTAGGCCAAATTTCAGAAATCTGGCCTCGTTTCCAGTTGTTTGGCTTAAAAATTTTAATTGGCCTTTTGGATTTTTTGGCCTTTTTACCCTGAAAAACGTTTCTGAAAGAAAACATTACCATTCCATTTTTTTCGGCAGCACATTTTCAACATTTTTGTAATAAATGTTATATTAGACCGACGCCCGCCTTCTGATGTTAGTAAGATTTAGCGGTTCCGATATTCAATGTATAATTTTCGCGTAATCACTGGAAATGTGTGCACTGTTGCACTGCTAAATATGTTGTAAGCACTAAGCAGGCTCAACGCTTGCGGACAGAACTGCGACTGCGTTTCCGCGATACAAATGCGACAACAACAATTCGAGGAAGTGGAATGGTCTTATGATTCTGGTCGTAAGCACAGGAGTAAATGGGAGATGACTGTCGTATGGGTGCAGAAAGCTGCTGATGGATGAAATATGCAAACTGTGGCACCATTGTACCCAAAGTGTGAAACCATGTAAAGTCAAAGAAGCATCAGTAATGAGCTCCAGTACAATGCCAAGCAAGACTTAATCTCAATTTCGAAGAAAATTTCTAATGATATTCTTGTAATTTAGATGTTTCTTTGTGATAAAGGAATAACCATACCATAAACAAACTTTGGCTTTTTTCTGGCCTTTAAACAATCAGTTTGGCCTTTATCTGCCCTCTATTTAGCACTGTTTGGCTTTTTATTGAGATTTTCATCTGGCAATCCTGACTGAAAGCGAGAAGAGTAATCAATTCATGCCAGCAGTTTTATCCAAGTCAGTCGTTCTTCAAACGAAAGTGAAATTCAACAAATATGAAGTAATTTCATTTTAAGTTCAATTCACTCGTCAGTTCGGATTGATTGACGTAACTTTGCACTTGCGTTCGCCGCTCGGATCTCCATTGCAGAGCTTCCTCTACAACTTTCAGCTTGATTACGAGTGGTAGCGGTACTTTGCCTAATGTCCACCACAGCAGCATGCTATTAGTCACAAACATGGACGTAGCTAGGGGTGCATGAGCTATGCCCACGCGCCCCTCCTAATAAAAGGAACTGTTTATCATGTACACACAGATCAACTCCAATAATTTGCCGTCTTTTTTTTATATTCATATAGGTCAGGGGTGGGTAATATTGGCTTGGAGAACATTTTGAGAAGGCCAGATTTAGCGGAGCGCCGTACCTTCTAATTTGGTCTTAAAATAAATAAATAAATAAAACAAAAACAATAATGTCACATAGAAAATATTTTATCATAATCGTTCTTGTGCAAATACACTTTATCAAGCGTAAGCAATTCAATGTGACAAATGTAACCTCACACAACTTCAACAAAGTTCAGATGTGAAGATTGTTCCTGAGTGCTTCCGCGGGCCATTCAAAACGCTGTGGCAGACCACATAGGGGCCGATATAGGCCATGGCCATTGTGCTAAAACAACTCCAGCAAAAAGATCGTAGCACGGTTGAGTGAGCACGGTGACGCCATAACAAAACTGCTCAGAAGCCACCCACAATGCACTTCGCAATTATTGTTTAGATGACAGGAACCTATGGAAGTCGGAAGATCAATTTCTTTGACGTATTAGATAAATATGAATTTTGAAGGGCAAATGTGTGAAATCATTTCTTGTGAGTTCAGTTCTGGTGTTTCTATATGCCGTAACTCATTGATCGCCGGTGCCACGATATATTCGTGGCTGCTGTCAATGCTAGAACGCCGGTATGGTTTTCGTGCTAGCGCTCGAGTGGGCAAGGCGTTGA
>JGI24159J19872_10004421_pt1 | contig 17904 bp, 11 predicted proteins | sample Ectturendosymbi4_FD_19872 | JGI IMG/M metagenome (IMG submission 19872) | reverse complement strand
CATGCGATGGCTTTTATGGTGCTTCTGCTTGTTGGCTGAGTCATATGAAACAATAAACCATTACCATTACTACCTTATGACTGGTTCCTTTTCTTTACCTTTTGCAACCGTTCATTTTGTTTGTTCGTTTGCTCCCGTTTATGTTGTGTCCACTAACTCGATTAGACAAGAGGCATACTGTTACTTTGAGTCTTTTCCAGTTAAAGTGATATAAGTTGTTTCAATCCAGTCCAAAAATCATACTGCAAAATATAATGCAAATCCGAAAACAAAATCTTGTTTAAACCCTTTAAGGACCACAAAGCCACTATAGTGCCGTTGGTCAATCATTTAGTCTTCGACCGTAACATCATCCACCTTCCGAACTGCCCGGAAGACCTGCAGTCCACTAGCATCAAACACACTAAGTGGCTGAGGACGTCGTGGATTTTGTTTGAACCGCCGCACACACGCAAGAAGGAGGTTTACCCAGAAGAAAGGTTGTAGAGGAAATACAGGGTCGTCGCCAGCGGGGGGGGCCAGTGGTGCCCGGCTCCCCTATTTGAAATCGGTGCCCCCCATTTCACGTTTGGCCCCCGGTTGCTACATACATCCAATACTGTATTTTAAAAATGTGGCCCCTCCTTCTGGTTGTTGGCCCCCCCTGCTGCTAAATCCTGGCGACGGGCCTGAGGAAATAGCGCGACACACAAGTCGTTCCACTCCGCAAGACGTCGTGGCGCAAATGACCTCATATCATAATGCAAGGCAAAGACATTGTGCCATAAACCAGGTTATTTTTTAAGGCGTTTTATGGGCCCGATTCGGGTCCCTAAAATTTCAAATCGGGTCCCTGGAATCACAAAAAATTATCATCGGGTCCCTAAAATCAGAGAAAATCGGGTCCCTAGAATCAGAGAAATCGGGTCCCTGCAGATCCATATCGGGTACTTAACATTTTCCTTAAAAAAAACCCTGCCGTAAACCACAATCTTTGAAATGCGTCAATGTTGTTGATACTCTTTGATTTTGGAACGAATGACTCCCACAGAATCTCCGCATTGCTAAGAGAAATCTTAGGTACACTTTCTCTGTCAATGGGAGATGGGTCATCTGAAGTAATGCCTCATGTTTCAATTTTGCACTGTGCATGCACTGCAGACTGGTAGAAACAGTGCCACCATGTGCATATTTTTTATTGCCCAACAAAACGTAGTTTGAATAGGATAGCATGGTAACAGCATTGAAACTCTAGTTTCATGTATCACTCAGAAAAAGTATCAGTTGACTTTGATATTCCGGCTATTACTGCATTTCAAAAACTTTGGCTGCTACCAATGACCGACTGTTTGTTCCCCTTGAGTGAAAGTGTCATTAGAAAAGTTCAAGAATTTGGTGTTAACTGTAAATAGACGTTGCAGGTGCGATCAGAATTACGTTGTTATATTCTGTATTCTAGTAAAATTTTATATTCTAGTAAAATGTCTACCAGCATTGCCTTTTGTCCCGAATTAGACATAGAAGCAGTTTCTGGGCAATTAGTAGATGAATTTCCGGACGGACTTGCTGTCCTACTTAGAGGCACTATATGTTAACCCCGCTCATATAACCATGGGTATCTCAGTACCTGAAGTCGATTTTTATAATATCATTGGCTTGGGAAAATGATAGAAATCTCTTCTTTCACGATTTTTCCTAACTGTTGGAGACCAATCGAATGGTATTTTAATTTTTTCGAAAATGTTCCTGTAAGCTTATGATACTTAAAACCCATGATTACCTGTTGTGTACCTCCATACCAGATGCCCGGGGTGGAAATTGACCCACTTTTTTGACATTGTTCGTTGTACGTACGACATCGGAATTTCGACTTTTACAGTGGATAAGTAATCCTGAATTGATATGAAGACAAAATAGATCGGAAACGCGCATAAAATTTTTACGGTCAAGTGAAAATTACCTCCAAAAACAAGTTTTATGGGGTTATTGTATGTGCAATTAGTAAAAAATGTGTAGTTTGCTGTAGACATAAATTTTGATGGGAAAATGAGTAAAAATGACTGCATACAAGGCAAAAATAGTTTGACTGGACCTTTCCGAAGTCATGTGATCCATAAAAATGTGATAGAATTTTCGGTCGGTCACTTCGGGCCTTGGTAACTTCACACGTTACGCACAATCAACGTTACCTGAGAAAAGTTGGGGAGCACATTGGAACTGGAGCTCGGCATGCGCGCATGGTTGAGCACAGGATCATTTCGGTGCCGCATTCATATGTTCCCCAAAAACACCTGCATTGAAGGTTTCTACAGTAGGCTATGTTGAACTCCGTGTTTCTGAGGTAGAATCCAACAGTTTTGACTTTTGGATGGACTGCAAAAAGGTATTGGCATCCAGATGCTGGCGGAAGCAAATACAGACGTCAAGGACTTGAAGCCTCCAAACGAGTAGGCTACATATCGATTATTGTCTGAAAGACTTGCAACCAAGGTCTTCGAGTGAACCCGAAAAGTATATGTATGTGCGGTAATAGAATTAACTACTACACGTTTTTATTTCATTCCTGTGAAAAGCTCTGCATAGATGTTTGTCTTTGACATTTTTTCTTTCTGTCGTTAAATCGTTTGGCACATCAGGATGTGTTGAGCAAGAAAGTTGTGGTGAAAATGACGAATAAGCTTACTTTGCTCGTTTTACGTATTTCATGTTATTATTTGATATTTGAAGTACTTGGTAAATGATGAGTTAAAGGCCAAGTTCAATTACAACTCATTTAAAAACAAACTTGTTGCTAAAACTAGGGTCTTTGCAGAACCTAAATGGCCCCTGGTTGCAATATTATCCCAACGTCCTTCATTCATTTTGATTATGAAAAAGTTGATATAACACAGATTTTGCGTGTGTTACATTGGAATAGGACATTTTTTGGTGCATTGTACTTAAAAGAGAACATTAGAACAGAAGGAAATTATCTATTGTGTTAATTACTGCCAACAGCCTGCGAACTGTGGTTAACTCTTGGCTTGCGGTCTATAGGCAATATGGTTTAAAGAAATCGTTTTGCACTATCTTTTAAAGGCTGTGTCTTTTACACGTGTTATGTAATCACCAAATTTCGCCGAAATCTTTCGTCTGACATGTTTCAATATTCTTTGATCACAGCTCACAAACGCCTAATAACACACATAGTTATATATGCAGTGTATAGGTGTGCTGTCACTCATTCTCTCTTTGCGACGCCATGCTCTGTAAAACATTTTTCTCAACACAGCAGGGCTTATTGTTCCAAATTCCGTGACAGCAGCTGCCTTCAGCCCATTATTATAGTGAAAACGTTGTTTAGACACAATATCCTTTGTGTATCCCCAAAGACAGTTATCACCTACTATCATTTCCGAAGTTCTTGCGGGCCATTTCATGGAGCTGGCGATGTTACGAACCACGACCTATCCACTTGTCGGGCAAAATATCATTAAGATACTTCCAACTTTGAGGTCATAATGAACTGGAATGGAACTCCATCTTATAATATATGCATGACGAACTATAACATAATAAAATACGGGTGGGTAGGGACTTATGGCCCACCCTGTATATTCGGTGAAGCTGATCTGATTAAATATGGGTGGGCATCTTAACTTCGAGGCTGAGAAAAATGTTTGAAAGTTGTAATGTAGGAAGCTGTTTTGATGTCTCTGCGTGTTTTTGACATTTTCTGAGCAGTAGATGTTTTCAGTTTTAGTATATTTAATTCTCTGTGCACTTAGGTGGGAAAAACCTGACCCAGAACTGATCACTGCGTTCTGTAATTTATAACAAACTACTGTAAGTGTATTAAACTGTTTTGGATTGCATTGTTTTACTTTCGCAGTAAGTGTGATCGCATTCTGAAACACGAGGCAAACTACAGATAAGCTTTCTTATGAAAAGGAAAATTAACATAAGTCTTTGCGATAAAACTTGAGAGTGAAGATAAAAACACTGCGATCTTTGAAATCAAAGGACAGGGCTTAAACTTTTGTATTTCGTGCTCTTCAAACATTTTTAAGTTCCAGGCCAAGTTCAGTATATCAGCTAGTTTTATTCCTTTGGCATGTAGGGAAGTTCGATGTTCCCCGCAACGTGGCCATAAAGCTTAAGACATGCCTCTTGTGCTTGCAACAACCCGTTTGCGGTCAACTGTTTGTACATATGTTAATAGCTGGTAATTCGAAAACAGGCTGATAATTTAGAAAACTGTTTTCGAAATTATCAGCGTTAATAGCTGAGGCATGTTTCAAGTTTTTCTTATCATGTCTCAAGTTTTTTATTATCAGCGTTAAACAGCGTTAATAATTGTTTTCGAAATTATCAACGTTAATAGCCTGTTTTCGAAATTATCAGCATTGATAGCTGATAATTTCGAAAACAGGTTCATGGAAGGCGATTTTACGGTATTTAGTTTTTGCCAGAACAAATGCAGTCGTGTTTCAAAGAACACCACTTTCTTCAATTACTATGCAGACAGATCAGGTGAAACTTCCACGAATTAGCTCCTGGTTGCAATATTGCGACCTTTGCCAAGTACTTCCAAATTTTCTAATATCGTCTTGGCAATACCGTATTTAGCTTGCAAGCAACTGTACAGCAACGAGATGATTCACAGACGTAGAAATAAACACGTGTTTTGTGAGGTTGAATTAAATGAGGTTGATGCAAGTTAAGATGCGTATTTTCTCCGTGTNTTGATATAAATTATGATTTTTCAGTACATTGTGTTGCGAAGCTATGTTTCCTCGTCACTTCAAGGCATTTGATATACTTACAATATAAATTACGAAATATAACTGCTAATTAAAAACTTTATACTCAGAAAAACAAATTGTTATAACGCAATGTGCTCTCAAATCTAGAACCATCTCTTTTCTGTCACACGCACTTTCGTCTTAAGAGAGAACTGCTATTGAAAGGTTTTTAGTCTTTCGCACTTGCACTGCCTAACAGTTTTTCTGCAAAACTAATTCACTGCATCACAACATTCACTGCTGTTTCTCTTTCGTGCATCAACGCCATTGATCGGTTAGCGCTCTCTAACTGTAGGCTTTCTTCGTTTGGGTAATGTGACGATTTCAATAAATGTGTTCTGCCCTTTCCGTTTGCTGTATAAACTCTTTCAAAACGACTGAAGGTTATCCGGCGGAAATCAATAACTTTGAAGTTGACACCATTTTTTTTGAAAGAGTACCTAAAAACATTTTTGGTAATTATACTGCAAAAATTGTAATGTTTTTTGAAAATCATGATGCGAAATTCCCGATGTTTTTTAGTAATTATAATGCAAAAATGTTTTTTGGTAATTATGATACAAAGTTTGGAATAACAACATTAGCGAATCTAACAGGATCCATCGAAAGGAATCCGTTCACACCCAAGAATCAAGCACTATGAGTTTAATGGAGTGTATATTTCACCCTCTGAGCAGGAATCGTCAGCTCTTATTCAAATAAAATCAAATTTAACAAGCGTTCCTAACCTTGGTCCACCCCATTTTTCGGTACTTTACAGCCAGTGCGATCGAACTACTGCAAAAAATGTTTTGAGAAAAAAGTTTGCTGCTGTAAAGAAAAACCTTTGACGGGTTTTAATCGTTTAAAGAAGGTATCGTTGTTTGTCAAATTTCTTCTTTTTTTGAGCCAGTTGTTCAAACCACTGTTTGGCCGCACTAGGTCTCGAGGCAGGTGTTGAGCAGCCATTCGGTTGTCTCATCGTCCAGAACCGTCAGACCATGCAGTCCACGAGGAGGTCGATGTATTGGACATTGGAGGACAACATGGTCAACGGTTTGTTTATCTGCGCCACACTCACAGGCCGCAGAGGAGGCCACATCACATTTGTACAATCAGGAGAGGAAACGTCCGACACCGGTGCGGAGACGGTTAAGTCGGACCCAGGCTCTTCTTGGGAGGGTCGCTCCGGGGGATGGGTGCCGGTGTCGGGGATGAAAATGCTGAGTCTTGTGGGATTGTCCGCCCAGTGCGTTGCAGGTACTTTTGTTGTTGTCAGATGAACTGATGAGTTGTTGTGCGGCGGGTACAAATGAATGTCTCGTTGATCAAATTATAATTAATGCAATTATTTTCAACCTTATTAAAGTGTCAAATTAATGCAATTATTTTCACCTATTATCAAATTAATGCAATTATTTTCACCTATTATCAAATTAATGCAATCATTTTCACCCTTATTAAACTGAAGACAATTTACAAGAAACAAAAAGATTTTGGAAGGAAAATGCATAAATGTTTCTAGATCTACTACACCAACTTCACCACGGTACGTAGTATACTTGAGAAGTTTCGTTTATTTGTTTATTTATTGCTGCTTTTTTATTACGCAGATCACTAATCAGGGGCGCAACCAGCTCTTCATTTCGAGGGGGGAAATTTTTCATGAAATTTTATTCGATGACATCATCGTGCTTATTCAACCGTGGTACAACTTTTTCGCAAACAGGCACAGCTAAAGTTCTCTTCGCAACATTTCCGAAAATGAGAACTTTTCAGTTTTAATCAAGATGCAGACCGAACGATCAGGACAGAGTAAGAATTAGTAGCTTAATACAAACAGCTGGTTCCGTACTCAACTAGTGCAGTCATGGCTTTAGTGTGGCACATGCATAGGTTACTAGTGAACCTGCCTAACTTTTCGTCTTGTTTTAATAAATTCATCAATCAATTATAATTGATTGTGTGCACGCTTTGATTATAGATAAATTATCTAGATGTTTGAAACTTCAGTTGAACATATTTGCTGTGAGATAATTTCTGCACACTATCTTGAGAGTCGTGAAGTTGTCAGATACAGAGACTGCTATGAATGTTAGGATATATTTATTCACTGATGCTATTGTTTCAATCGTAGCTACGAGACTTCGTTTACCAACTGAAACACTCTTGAAAGGAATGCAGGTAGGAATGCAACTTGAACTTTATTATGGATGGTTGGGTCAGGCTCGCCACTACTTGTGGATGGGCTTTGCCACTTTTGCTAGGACCACCTAAACAACACCTAATTTGAGAGTCTTGTAAAATTCGAATTTCTCTTGCAACGTTACAGCTTGGCTGTGAAACCCCAGTAGCGGTTAAGCACTGAACATAAAATGCAAAAACTCTTAAATAGTAGCCTACCGTAACCCCAGGCAAACACAAAGCTAACATAATGTGAACATAGTATGCTGTTTCTTTCACTAGGCATAATCTTCTGGCTGCAAAGTTTGCTCAACTGGTGTGATAACAATATAGCATTTATTGTTGACGCTTCGAGAGTCATATGTAAACTCTCTTCCTCAGAAGATAGGCAAGAAACAAAATCAAAGCATACACATACTGGATTTCTGAAAATTTTTAGAATTAGAATATAAAATTTTCATGATTAAAGTGTAAAATTTCATCTTTATTCTTTGAAAGTTTCTGCAAATATCAAAATTGCTGTGCAATGTTTTGAAATTTTCGGGGCGGCAAATGCTCCCCTCTGGTTGCACGCCGGCCACTAATTCTTGTTTCCACTCCATCCATCCAAATAACAGCTATCATTTCAATCTCCAACGCATTCGATTATGCGACACATTTACATGTTTGCGTGTTTATTTATTTACAAGGTTGAATCGTCTTCCATCCACTTTTATCGAAGATTCTGTCGTCTTTAGATTTTCGAGTAAACAAACAATGACTTTCGTTCCGCGTTTTTGAATCAAAAACACTTCAAAATAATAATCGCAAATGCTATTGTTATTTCGCATAACCGCTCTGTTCCTAAGTAAACATGTACAAATGGATGAACCCATTGTTACTGTTGTTGCTCTGAGTCAACAAAAGCCAATTGTGTTTTATGAAACAATTCTAAGATACCATTTATGAGTGCACCAGTGCTTTGTGAAAAAGATAGCTTTCATAAGTACAATTATGAGAGTAAACAAGGCCACGTGCCAGAAAATGTAATCACTGCCGCTGAAAAGAATTGTTTCAAATAAAAAGGAATCGCGATGTCCAGCAAAATATTTTCAGAGAAAACAAAAAACTTTCATTTAAACCATGGGATGAATAAGACCTTAGCACAGACATCACACCTTAAATCAAAATTGTGATGTTAAGGCAACACTGCTCATGCTCAGATTTACATTTTGTCAAGTTGTTAACGACTTCGATACTTCATCTTAGATATATCTTCAGCAGATAAATGTACACATGCTGTGCAATGTTAGACGCAGATTCAAAACCTTTTCCAATCTTCAATGGAATTGGGTGTTTATATTTTCTGCTGTGAAGCAGAAGTTGCTAAAACGTCCTAAACCAAAAAACTTATTACCCACGCACGCAATAACCTACGTTTGAGCTTAATTGCAACAAGGTACAAGTCGCCACATAAAATATGTGCCTGATGAATGCTTGTAGGTTATCTCTTTTTATTTTACATAAAATCGCATACAGCTGGTCGAGGAGCAAATTTGGCAGCTTTGTTCACATTCAGAGGTTTGTTAGGTCTCTATCCATTGTTATGTTCGAATGAATGTCAGCTATTAACAGTTGGTAGCGTGATCTTCCTTTCTTTGGCGATGTGGAAGAGCGGCAAGCAAATACTAAACATTGTACTTTGTGATGTATTCCACAATAAGTGATAAATAGCTAGAAAAAAATTATGATTGCAACATTTCTGACAAATCTGCAAGTGTCTCGCATCCATAGCCTTCATTTTCTCTGAGTTCTTATCTACTTGCTGCTTCTTCGTAGAACCTGCCAGGTTGCTGGTAGTTAGCTTTCCTAGCGGACAGTTATATGTCATGTAATAACTTTGGAAAAGACTTTTGCATGAGTTATTGTCATGTTTGAAAAAGACTTCTTCACTGCTCTGTTCTTGCAACGCTTTTTGATGAGATTTAAAGAAAAAGATTGGGAAAAATACAGGTCAATACAGTAAATTTTAATTAAAGCAACAATACACTACCAAGTTCGATGTTCATCATGTTTCACTGAGGAGTTTTACCAAACACTAATTGCGTCATGCTGTTATTTATATACAACATGTAAGTCTATGTTCTATGGTGAAGTGTCTTTCCATAACTCTGGGATGCCTTGCACTAGACAACGAAGTTAAAAATGTTCTGCACGCTGTGGCGCAGCGCTGTTCCATGTTAATCTAGGCTGCGGAGACGAGTGCATCTAATTCATTGAACAATAAAGCATAGCTGGTACATCGAAGTTTGTTGATAGGTGTTAAATTGCTCCTGTTTTGTTGTTATAAAAACTGTTAACTTTACAAAAGTTGTCATGTTGTCATAAGGTAAATTATTGAAAGAAAAATGACTTTGAATTTTTTCACGTTTTACAATCCTGTCAAACAATCCTGACAAACCCAACCTTCTGAAGATAAACTATTAGGAACAGGGTTTTGGAGTTACTGAACAAAAGCACCTTCAGGAATCGCTAGACCTGTTGTGAGAACCCTGATTCATTCAGCTTTAAAGAAGCATTTCTGCTAAGCTCACCCGAAAGACTAGACGGCCAAGCAAACATTTTCGGTTTTCAACAGAAGCAAACTTTAGTGAGAAACTCTACACCGTATACGTTGCAACTCGGTGTCTACTAGTATCGGAATTTTTGGTAGCACTGTTCTCACCAAATTTTAAAATTTTCAAGCTTTTTTTGTGGTAGTGTAATTGGGAAAATGATATGAACTTACAATATAAAAGTGTTGGAGTTTCGATGTGCTACTAACGCCTACATTTTTTGGGCAATTATAGGATACTAATTGTTAAAAGCCATTAGGTGCACGTCCAAATATGGATGCGTCTCAGCGAAGTTTTGGAAGTTAACATCCTGTACATAAACAGTTTTCGTATTTTACGCAGTGGCTATGAATGAAATACCTAAATTTTAGATTGAAAGGTGTTTACCGAACTATTAACTTACCCTATAACTCGTTCAAGCATGATACCAAGTATTTTGAAATGTACAACTTGCCAAAATTACTGTTTCATCCGAGTTATATCACTGTTCTTCTGACATTAAAATAGCTATATTCTACTGCACCGCTTCGCAACCAGTGGGCCGCGAAGCATTTCAAAATGTTGCAATTTTCCCAACGTTTCTTGAAGATTAGCCGATTTTCTATTAATTAGATCGGAAAAAGGGAACCAAAAGTCTGCCCATTGTTGCGTTAAAAATGATACGTTTATTCGCTTTAACAATGAAGGTGCGGTCACTCAAACTGTCGGTTTCATCGGTGTTGTTTTGGGAATCACTGATCTACTGTATCCTTTAATAAAAGCAGTTTTTCCTTTTTGTTCCAGCAAACCAAACTGCTCTCTTCTCACACCTTTTACTCTTTGACAGCATAAATTCCTGAAAGGGAATTGTCAAAAAGGAAATTTGAAGGTCATTGACTAAAATGCTTTTTTGTAGCTTTTCCTAAACCTTTCGACTTTGCTCAGCAAAATGCATTGATTAACCTGCCATTGAAAATCTGCAGAATCCACAATAAACTATAAAGTTTAATTGTAAACTTATTCAAAAAATTAATCGTATGCAACATTTTAATTAATCAGCCACTTTCTACCTACTTTATTGATAAATGTAAAATGTCTCTGCATTTGCCATTTACTTCATAACAGTTACTGTGATTTACGTATTATACTTCGCGTCCAAGATCTCGGGGCTATATGTTCTCACACAGATGCCCCTTTGATGATATAATTTATGCGATAGTCGGGAACAACACCAAATATGGGGATTTGCTAAAAAGTACCTGTGGGCGTTTCTATTATTTAAGAATATTCCGAATGACGAAAAAGTAACTGGATTTTCATTTCACCCTGCAAAGGATAAAGTTGAGTCGCTTATTCTGTTATGTTCTGTACACAGCATTTTCATAACATTCTAATGAGAGCCGCGGAGTTGGAGCTTTTTGCAATTTTTTTGCGCAAGTGAAGCTGGGGTCTAAAAAAACAATGGCTCAGTGGTGAAGTGTTTGATCCACGGCCACTGAGGGAAATTGCCGTAGCGCTCTTTGGGCAAGAGCGTTCACCTCAATCGCCCCAGCAGGGGGCAAATTTCAGGCTTCGGCCTGCCGTTAACAGTCGTCACCAAAAATCAAATAAAAAAAACATGTTTTTGTTTTAACTTATGAAGTAAACTTCAAATTAGAACAACGTTTATGGATTCAGTTCAGTTTCGTTTATACTCGGTTTCTGTGATTCTTTCGGAGTGTCATGAATAGGGCCATTTAAAGTCATAAAAGTCATATTTTTATGTGCTTCAGGAAGCTATGAAACGAATTTTGAAACAAAAATCTCAACTCTACGAAGTCTATAATAAAAGTTATAAAATCATAAAACGTCGTATTTTCCATGTTAGGTCATAAAGTCATATTTTGCATATTTTCAACCTAATTCAATAATGAAACCATTAAAACAGTCTCGAAATATCGGGTAAAACTACTATATCACTAGGTGTAAGCTGCATCCTGCAAACTGAACCCACTTGGGCACCTTGAGAATGTTGGTAAAGGTTTTAGGTGAACTCACCAAGATATTTTGAATGAAATGTAATGCACTGCCTAAAAATGCATGGTCTTGCTGTCCCAAAGAAATAAACTAATGTTCATGTCTTTCAATTTACTTCAAACCAAACTCTGTATATGTTTTGCTCATCTTTTGAGCCATATATTTTAGTGGGGCTTCAACAAAACATGGGGCTACCAAGTCTTATGCCTATTTTCGCTGGTAATGCTTCTTCGTACAGTAGTTGTTTGTTTTAGCTCAATCATTTTTGTTTGGTCATATAAAGTTATATTTTCTGATAAATATAGTCATCTTATCAAGTTTTTTAGGTCATAAAAATGGCTCTAGTCATGAGTGGTCTGCGGCGCCCATCTCCGCTTACTTGCGTCATGGACCACACGGCTACTTGCGCAGATATCGCTGCACTGGTGGCGAGATAATGTCAGCACCGCGCGTGAACCGTTTCCTTGCACTCAACCATTAACAATAACACCGAGCACGAGGCTGGACAGGGCGCAAGCAACGTTTTCCAAGTCTTCGGTGTAACTCGACTGGAAATCGAACCCAGCAACGTTTATGGATGTTCATGTAAAATCAGCATCATCCCAAAACTTTCGTTAGATATTTTTCACATGGGCAACAACTTTGGATTAGTCAAGGATTAGATTAATTGATTTATTCAAACAACGTAAATATCTAATCGGTTACTGAAAGTTAATTAAAAAATCAGCAAACACTCACTTTTGCACAAAAATAGAAACAATTAAAGAAAAAACAAAAAAATAATTTTTAAAGTGTGATTTTCTTGAAAATGGCTTTGCATTTGAAAAGCATGTGAATATGGTTGGTGTACTTTTTTTAGTTTGTTTTTTTCAGTAAGTATTCATTTGCTTTAGTTGCTGCTGTGCTTTATGGTTGTAAAATATTTTTATTTGTACCTTTTGTTAACTTCTGTGAACTTTTCCTAGGTGATCAGGAGTTTTTTCATTACATTCCCAAGAATATCAGTGTTTGTCAGCATCAAATTAACTGTAGCAGTATTTCGTGACAATGCCTTGACAAGAAACATATTTTTGCTCAGCGATGACCATCTTCATCTAACTTTTTTATTTGGTTAGTGCAAATGTTTGAAATTTTTCACAAGTCTTTATTTTTCTTACAATATGTGACGCTTCTGCATGACAATGAACGAATGCAGTAATTTCTGGTGCATTGTTTCGGTGTTCGTTCCTGTCCAGTATTGACTACGTGTACCAACTAACATCATATGTGTGAAATATTATGACTCACCATTTTGTCTTGCTTATGTTCTTTGACTAACTTCTGTGATATGGACCGCGAACCTGAGCCAAACACGTGCAATAAATAAATAAAATACAAAAAGCAATTCTTACCACCGCGCTTAAACTACCATAGCAATTGTGAACAACCCGTTAGCAATGATCACAAAATTCCGCAACACATGTTGTGTGCAAACTTGCTGCAGCTTGATGAATTTTATCTCATCCTTGTGGAAATCATTATCCATCCATCACAACGTTTACACACGGTTTTAATTTAAACCAGTGTACTTTAAAAGAACTGGTATTGAAACTACGAAAATATGATTGTTCAATACATTATGCTATTTTCCATGTCAACACTCGTCGCGTATATTTTTCCAGAGGTATCCAATCCTGTGTAAGACGCCAGTAAACATACAAATGGCGGCAGACATTCTGTCTCAAGTTTTCTCCGTCGCCAGCCGTAATTACCCGAACATGGCAGACTTGTCGTATTGATTTAGGAGCATGTGGTTGTACGTGTAAGAAGGAATAGGCAACTTTCTGTGCATGGCCAAAATTAATTGACGCTTTCGTTATCGGGAAACTCTTGCCGACTGGCCACTTTAATGATATAATAATGTTAACTGTAGAAAAGGCTGACAAACGACGAGTGTCACGCAGCTGTTTGCATTAATGTTGCCAGTTGCGAGACAACCGATGCTGCGTTCGTCTTTTAAGCTTTGATGGATCAGAGCAGACGAGTGGCAAACACCGGTGCTTGGATCATTCAAAGCACGCCCCGTTTTGTGCCAACTTCCTCAAGCTCAATGTTAAGCGAAAAAGTTGTTAGTCTATGTTTCGGTCTCATTTTAGACTGAAAGAAAGGATTGTAATTGTAATTTTTTGTTTTTCAAATAAATAGGTTATAAAATCCAACATATTTCTCAAGCTTTTTCAGTTCCCCAGGGCAAATATTCACGCACCATTTTCCACTCTTCTCATGGAAAGCATAACTGCGATCCTCATGTAAGTGCGGTTGTAGTGCTTTATGACGTACAATGGGTTTACTACAAAATCAGTAAAATCGCAACAGCGTCTGTTTTCTAGTAGCTCTATGTAACATGCCACGATTGTACAAGTATGTCCAGTCCTCGCAATGCACATTTCCATCTGATGTCCTGCAAATATTGAAGTCCATGAAACTTAAAATTTCATTTAAATTAGTAAACCTCGCATGGCTTAATTGATCTTATCTTACCATCTCTAAGCGAAAGACAAATGTGCGGCATGTTTTGAACACAAATAGATTGAAAATGCTTTTGCCAAACGCACCTCTGTGACTTTCCTTAACTGCTATACCACGTCACAGCAGTTAGCGCAAGAGGCCCGGTTCACGGCGTTAGTACAATTCAGCCAACAACAGATGACGCGCTAAGCGTCATGGATGCCGCTAAAGCTGGAGGTAAACAAAGTGCTAAAGCGAATGGCATGATGGGTGTTACATTCACGTAGTAATTTGCAAACTGGGGACCACAGAGTTCGGCCAGGACTACCGCGCGATTCTAGTTGGATCAAGTAAGAACATAGAGCTTTTTAAGGACCTTTATGGAGATGTCGTCAGCTTCTAAACGATTGACAAAGGGTTTCAATTATGCGACAAGGGGGTGAAATGAGTGTGAATCAAAAAAGCTTAGAGACTAGGGTTTTGTGTAATCTAGGCATTTGCTAAATGTAGGGACTTTGAAACAAAATTTTGAATTCATGTTTGTCTTTTTCAGTGTTGTTTTTTACTAGGTTACATTCTGTGGTCGAATTGAAGCAATAAAACATTGACCACATGCATTATGCATTCAATTCAAGCTTATGAACCATATCATGAATAAAGCACTGCAGGAAAACCAAATGGTTTTGGTAAATTTCGACCTTTTTAAAATTTTATTGTTCTATGTTATTGAGTGTAGTTTCAACAACCTGTAAACAAATTTTTAGAGTTTTTGAAGGTCACTGTTTTTCAAAAACCGCCGCTTGTATCCCAGGCTTTTCTTTTTCGCACGTTACTTGGAAAAAACTGAGGAAAAAATATATAGAAAGATGATGTGTGAGGCATCTCAATTACTGAATAACTTGTTGGTAAATGGTTATACAACTTTTTATTTTATAAAATAGATTATTTTTTTGATTTTAATATTTCATCTCAACTTTTTCATTTGAAACAGTTTTTATTACCATATTATGATCAATGATAAACAAATAACCTTTCATCGTTTATCTGTCGCGAAAAAATAAATTAGTATAGAAAAAAAAAAAACAAGCCAAAAGTACAAAAAGTTTCGTTGTAAAAGGTTGTGATCAGTGATGGAGTCTCGAGACCAGTGATGGAGTCTCGTGACTTGGTCTTGGTCTCGGTCTCGAGACGAGTCTCGAGACCCATTTTTGTGAGTCTCGGTCTCGAATGTTTCAGGTCTCGAGACTTGGAATATTGCAAAGAAATAGTTTATTAAAATTTGTATCTGTTATGAGCACAACACAACACAAGCCAGTTTATTAACGTGGCTTAAAACAACTAAAAGGTCAGTACCTTCAAAAAGAAAAAAATAAGACACATTACACCGGCATCCAAGCTGCGACCGATCGCCAGACCAACCAACGCATAATGCGATACCGGCGGATGATCAACACACGCGAAGCATTGCGGCAACCAAGCAAGCGCCATGCAATGATTACGAACGCGCGACCACTGAGCACAAGAAACGGGATAATAACCACAGGCACATTCCACGACAGTGTCATTCAAAGTTTTTTTGTTTGTTGCATTTGCAGGTAAGAAACAACCAAAACATGTCGGGAAAAAAAACAGAAATTTGAAAAAATTTCAAGTCAGAAGCATGGACGTCCGCAGAAACTTTTCCAAGGGGGAAACTCGATATTTTGCTCATCCTTTCCATGTTGCTGACGATGCAATGCAAATGCACGTTCACAAAACGTTTTGCCCTTTCTACACCATAACGAAAATGCCCCATGCTGCGCAGGGGCGCAACGAGGGGGGCAAGGGGGTAACAATTCCCCAGGCGCCGAATCACTATGGGGGTGCCAATCGCTTCGGGGGGCGCCATAAAGTCCCAACAATGTCACAAATACTTTCTTCAATACAGTACATTTGCTATGGCTACAGATTCACTTGTATAGTGGATTTAACTTTTCGCATTGTTCCTACACCAAAAGGAAAACCCTACATTGGTTCATCAGACCGGGACTACTATACTTGTGCTTCTTTTCACACAGCATGAAAATGCGTGACTTGCCGCTATCACCAGCCGGTCACTGGCTGCATTACCTGCCACAATGTCTACGTTCAACCGCAGTGCTGCCACAGGCTTCTCTACAAAAATCACTCGATTCACAAAAAAATTAACTAGATCTGAAAAATATTCACTAGATTTAAAAATTTTTGTCGAAGTTTGCAGTTTTGTTTGAAATGATTTAGTTATTTACTTCATCACCTCAAAACCTTTGCATCATTTGCAAGTTTGTTAAAATAGATCATGCTGAAACGTGGAAAATGTCATATCAACAATCATCAGACTTTTTTAAGAGCTGTAAACGACACCACACACGGAGTATTTTAGACCAATCTACCTAACATCCACATAATCATTTCTTCTGCAGCGTTCCTGCAACGAAATGAAAATGCCATCATGGTCAATATTGCAGTGATAAATTGTGCGAAAGAGAAAACGGTAAGAAACTCAAATTAGAAACACTTGTATGTTCTGTTGGTGCAAATCTCCAAACAACAATTCACGTAATTAATTGTTTAGGAATTGAAAACGGCTGAAAAGTTTGAAAAAAAACAACCGATTTTCTTCAAAAACACATACTTTGCAAAAAATCACTAGATTTCATTGAAAACTCACTAGATCATTAGACCAGTCTAAAATTCACTATGCGTGACCAGGGCCCCGACATGGGAAAGTGCCACCCCGGGGCGAGTCGAAAGTGCCGCCCCCCTCACACTCGAAAAGTGCCTCTCCCGCAAGCCACGGGTTAAAGCAAAGTCAAGCCCTTCAGGACGGAATCATTTCATAACAATGCATCATCAGGCTGGAGTTAATTTTGAAAATTTCACTGAAGTGCAATTCCGGGACGTTTTGCTAACCGGGACGGGACAATGGGACAGACGTTTAAACCGGGACACTCCCGGCCAAACCGGGTCGTACGATTGGTCCAACCTTAACCAAAATCTGAAACTTAAATCTAACTTCACGTTCATTCGTGAAAGACCATTTGCTATTCCTTCTTTTCACCAAAAGTGCCGCCCCGGGACATTGCCCCCCCGCCCCTCCCCTTGTCGGGGACCTGTGGGTAACACCAGTGTTCAAACGCAACATGTGGTAAAACGTCTTCTATCGTAACTTGAAGCGAACCTTTGAAGATTTGCTGCCATGATATTGTTACGCAATAAACACCAACACCAGAAAAAATTCGCTCTCAAGTTTGACCACGCAAAGGAGTGAACTGCAAGCTCACCACTGCATGACACCAGAACAGTGAACTTGGCTGTTGTGCAGTGTGAGTGTCGTACCGGAAAATACAGTGGCATTGCAAAAATATCAATTGATCGGAATTGAGCTACTAATTTCATGTTTTCTAGAGATTCTTGGTGCATAGTTTCAATCTCCAAGGGGGGCAGATGCCCGTTTTACACCCCCTGCGGACGCCCATGGTCAGAAGTGATGACGACATTTAAAAAAAAAAATTCGGTAAAATGCACAAAGTTTGAAGTCTCGAATCTTGGTCTCGGTCTCGAACTTCAAGTCTCGAGTCTCGGTCTCGTCTCGAAATTTTAACCAGGTCTCGGTCTCGAAGGATACCGTCTCGATTACATCACTGTTTGTGATCAACTAAATTTTATTCATCCAAAACCACTATATTCACCTGAATATAAACCTCGGAGACCCATTGTTACTGGTTTTCCACTTTTTGCAGTCGATTTAATCCGTGATCGCTGTTAAGAGACAATGATCGCTGTGAAGAGACAATGATCGCTGTGAAGAGACAATGATCGCTGTGAAGAGACAATGTAAACTGAGAGACAATATTTTTCTGCTAACACGAAAATTTGGAACA
>JGI24159J19872_10004418_pt1 | contig 17907 bp, 15 predicted proteins | sample Ectturendosymbi4_FD_19872 | JGI IMG/M metagenome (IMG submission 19872) | reverse complement strand
CTAATGTAGCTGAAGTTTTGTGTCAATCTAAATAAAATTTTGGAAGTTATTCGATTTTTGGTGATGACCGTTTTTTTTGTGTCACCCTGTATAACGCTTAGAATGAACTTTGCTGTTAAAATTTGATGTTTTTGGTATTCATTTTATCTGTTAAAATCTGATGTTGAAACCTGAAATTTTTGATAGTGATAATAATTAGCTCAGTGGCATCACTGACAGAAAACTGTGACTGCAAACAAGACGTCCGAAGAGTTGGAAATATTAACTGACGGAAAACGCCATACATTTTAACTGACAGAAAACGTCATAAAGAGCAGAATAAATTTTGCTCTTGCTCCGTATTCCTCGCCACAGTTCGTGCGTTTTTTCAACTCTTGTTTCAATTGTCAACATTTCGCTAGTAAGGTTTTCCTTGCGGCGTTTTTACAGGATTGAAGATGTGTTTAAATACACGAAATTAGTTTCCCTGTCAAATAAATTGTAATGGATCCACTTACCCACTCCTGTAGCTTGCAGTAGCACAGCGAAAGATTTTACGATCGCCTGGTCCAACTGTACCGTTTGTGTTTTTCTACCGCGCGTCAAACTTGGTACAGGAAAGATAAACTTGCCCAACACTTAGTGAAAAAAGAAAGAGCAAAACACAACTAAGACACAAAAACAAGCACAGACATGCACAATTTATACGTTTTGTTGACTTTAATAAACGTTTTTTCCAGAGTTGAACTTCTGGAAATTGTCCTGGACGACAATTTGTCGTTCTACACGACACTGACAAAGCATGGTACACTGTGCTCATAGTCGTAAAAATAAAAATCTTGATCGCTTCTCAAGTGTGTATCAAGCATATTTGATGCAATCTCAAGGCCCTGAGGAATTACATATTTGGTTACGTCACTCTCGTATCGGACAACCCACTTTTGTGCACAAATGGTAGTGGGATTCAAAATACCTGGGTCAGCAGTGAAAGGGAAAGTGGGCACATAGACCTATAAATTATTTGCTTTCGGGTAAAAATCATTTCAAACATGAGGAAAGAGGAATTTGACTTCTTGCTTGTAATGCACTGTCTCGTCGTTTATAACCTGTATCATCTTAAATATTTATTTTTGGAATTCTTCATGGTGTTTATTCAGGTGTGTATCTTGCTGTGGGCATTGATGCGATTATTTTTTGATAAAAATTCAATGCATGTGATAGTTTTTCTTGTTTGCTGTATATACCTTTTGCTTCACTGGTTTTGTCAATTGCCATAACTTTTCTTCTCCTGAACTTCGTATTGTGTGAATTAGGAGCTTTTTTTGGACCGGTAACTTTTAATGACGAGTAGAGTTCTTCCAGTGTCACCTTTACAGAATCGTGAGCATTTGCTGCACTATCATTATATCCTTTGTTTTGTAAGTAATCATTTGCCGAAATTGTAACTTTTATCAATACATATTTTTGCCAATGTAACTCTGGTTTTTATAGAGTGAAAATCGCATTAGATGTGTATTTTTATTACTTAGAGAAGAGAAATTGCAAACATTTTTGAAACAACTACTTTTGCGGCACGAACGTACTTTTTCTGGCGAAACGCTATAGCCCCCCAGGTTTATGGGACCCCTACACCTGTGACCTGGGGAGTGCAGAAACTCTCAACAACATCATAAATTTGTGTCCGAACCGATTTTGCTAATCAAATTGGCGGGTCCAAAATATTTCGACTCGATTTCAATTACGATTCCCACACCTCGCGATGGACCTGAGACCGAGTTCAAGTCCAACCATTAATATGAACTCCAGTCCGTACCCGGAACTACGCAGTACAGTTAGAAGATACACATACCTCGTGTTGACCTTCATGTTTCTTCTGCAGTTGTTGCTCATACACAAGGGAAACACGCAAGATTTGATCTGAGGTTTTAGCTTAAAAGAGGAAGAAAATTTAACTCTCAAATGCTTTTCATCTACAGCAGTGTGTGGAGAAATTTCAAAACGTTGCTGTGTTCATCATTATTTTGCGCAATTGCAATGCAGATGCAGTGTTGCATCTACGGCGAAACAGCACATTTTTCAAACCCTGAAATTCACAAAATCTGCGTCTAGTCCTTTTTCATTCACATGAATGTATTAAAGATATTTGGGAATTGCGCCGCCAAACAAACCTCTCATATAGTTTGCCACCGATTTTCAATATTGCATGAAGGTTATTCACGAAAACGTTATGTGTTTATCAGCATAGAGGTATGCAGGTAACTCATAGAAACCTGCAAGCTACTGTGAAGCAGTTTTCAAACTCAGCTGCTTGTTTGAATGACTTGCAAATCGTAAAAAAGGTGTGAGCATCGCAATTAGAATAATAGCACCGTATAAGCTCTGTCACTGGTTTTATAATTCCATTCGCTTTTATGATAGAATGTTAACATAGTGAGACAATCCTGTTACGTTGGGCTGCTTTGCTTCTGTGCATATCGATGCGCGAACACTGCGCAGGATGTGTTATTCGAGTGGAGCCATTTCCTAATTTTGTCCCATAACACGTGGTCGCGCCAACATCCAAAGCCTAAAATTGTTTTTTGATGTTGCAGCAATGCGGCACGGTACTAGCGTTACCGTCTTTGGTTTACCTTTAGCCCCCTCACATACAAAAAACGTGGCTGCGCAACAGCGAAATTCGTCTATGTCTTTAGTCGTTTCGCAACGTTCACGGTTGACATGTGTTGTGACTCAACGTTCTTCCTGCAGGGACAGGGGCTGATCCACTTGTGGTTTCAACTGTGGAGAACCAGTGCATGTTGAAACTACCGCAGTGACGATCACTTGTCGCATTTATGGGAGAGCCGATCTACGATTGATTGACATGGTTGAATATATGGTAGAAACATGTCGTTATCCATTTGTTGCCACTCAAAATGCACAAGTGAAAAATAAATTTTCGTACCTAGTAGAAAAATAGACTAAATTACACCCACTTTCACTCTAGTTAGTGTGCATTAACACACCACACCTTACGTTTTCTCTATTTGATTTATGGCGAGCGAAAGCCTGGAGAGTGGGTCTTTCCGGGAAGTAGAACCTTGACCGAGGAAGCACCGCAATGAGGCGATCAGTGGTTAGGATCGGTCACACCTCTCCATTCAGAAGCAGTAGGTCCACAACTAGAGGCTTAACGGTGGTAAAAGTTTTCATTGTTGCTTGGGGAGGCTCAAGAATCCAATAGTTTAACAAAGGCCATTGATGCTGTTTTGTAGAAAGTACTTGCAATTGTCTGTAACATGCATTTGCGGGATTCATGTCATCCATAGCAACGTGTCTAGGACTAAGTATTATTAAACTACTGCTCTCTCCACCACTGTGCTGAGAACGTCACTCAGTCTCTTTGTCTTTCTTTCGCATGCTTTTGTATGACACACCGCTTATCTGCTTAGGTTCAAAAGACGAAATGCTGCCAGAAATGGCATTGGAATCATGTGACTTCGAAAATGAAGGTTTTTGCGGATTCACTTTAAGCCCTCAATCTGATTTCAATTGGACGCGAACCAACAGGTAGAAATGCTTTAAACGTGGTTTGATTTTTGATGGAGGACGATTTTCCATTCAGCAATGTTTTTTGTGACGTACAAAATCCTGAGCTCGATTTCTTGACATAAGCCATTTTCAAGTAGGTTACATTGGCTGTAAAGAATATGAAATCGAAGAAAAGGTTTGTACAGTGCATTTTGGCAAGTAAACGAATACTCTAAAGTTTTGCTGTGAAGCTTGCCGCGTGGCTTTCACTGATGTTTTGGCGATAACTTTTGTTTATAGAAATATAAGCTCCGCCTATTGTGCATCAAAAACGCGAAACGTTTTTCAATTATTTTCTGGTGAAAATTCCGTCACTTGCAAATGGTACTCGTTTCTTGTTTTTTTTGCTTGAACTTAAACTTATTTCTACAGAACTTTCGTGGACGTTCACCTCAGTAAGCTCGCTGTCGCTTTACATTTTTGCAAATTACGTATTGGCTGAGGTTCAGTAGCGTAACCAGCCCAAAATTTGGTGAGGGGGCAAATCTGTTGACTTCAAGCGAGTAACAGTATTTTGTTTAGGACACCGCCTCACCGCTTCTCAAAGCACAAAATAACAAGATATGCTAGAAATTTTGGGGGGCATGCTCCCCTTGGTCACCCCGGCTACGCCAATGGTGAGGTTGCATATTTGCAGCAATGTAACTGTGGCGTTTGAAAACCCTACTGCGACAAAGACTGTGAAGCGAAGGTTTTATCAATTTTTTGCTTTAACCCTAATGTTTTTTGCTGGTTTGAAACTTCAAACATTTTTTACGAAGGCCAAAAACAAGGTTTTGGAAGCGGACATTTACCAGCTTTGCAAACTTGAACTTGGGACTTTTTTGAAAAACAGTTCCTGCCTCATTCAGGCTGACAGCTTGAGACTTTTGGTTAAGAGCTGTGGTTCCCTGCTTGGAATCTGCAGTCCCCAAGAGATTCAGGGAATGGTTTGAAGATCTTTATGAATTCCGCGATTCAAAGTCATCATTGGGCTTGACAAGTAGTATGGGGAAGGCGAAAATGTTTGATTTTGGAAAACAAAATTTTTTACGAATGTTTTTTTCAGGTTTTGGGTTTTCTGCTTATTTATATTAACAACTTCGTTACGAAGGATTATTTTAGGGTATTTGCAAAGCATTTAACAAAATAAAGTAATCGCATGGCGATCAATTCCGTTTTTCAGGTCGGGTTCGATGCAACGTGCTACGCTTCTTGGCAAAATTGTCAATCCGCGGTACGCAGGACGAATTTGCGGAAAAAATAAGAATAGGAGATGCCCTTGGACAAGGATTACAGGACCCGCCAGCTACACAGTAAACGGTAACTACCGTGAATGCAAAGGCACCTCCGTTTCACAATTTATTTAAAACCGCGTGTGCGCCTGGGTTATTGCATTTAAGATCTCCCCATTCCGGGTTCTGCTTACGTGACTCCGGCCCCAAATGTAGTTTCAAACGGAATCGCGTAAAAATCTAAATTTCATTGTGCATACCCTACCAGAAATGCAAAAGCACCCTGTGGATAAAAATTATTAGATAATACTTCATCATTTACCCTTTGATTTTACTACTCTTTCAGCATTTCACCTTTTGATTGCACACATCACAGAGGCAGCAATTGATGTAGTGTCTGTGCCTACATTTTTTGTTGATAAAGTGCCACAACTTTCTTGTTGTTTGAACCCACACCAAGCGTTTAGTCGACCTAAAATTTGTTGTAAAAATGTTTTTTCCGATGCTTTAGCCGACTGCAGTTTATTCTGAAGCCCTGTGAAAATGGTTGCCAAGATCAAGTTTCTTCAAGGTGGAGGGGATAAGCTCAATCGGTGAATTTGATTCACTCCGTCCTATGAGAGGACGAAGGCGTTACTCAGGCTCGCGGCTGCTTGAGACACGAAGCAGGGAGGGGATTTGAGAGGTGACACTACAACTTATTGCCCTCGACTTTGAACGAACAGCGGCAACCTCCAACGACCATTGGCACACAGGGTAGGGCAACTTGCCTTTACCACGTCAAAGTGACAAACTCTCGCAGAAAACGGTCGATGGGTGAGACTGAAACGGACTCGCATGCTGCACTAATTTAAAAAAAAGGAGCCCATGCAAGACTCTGCGAGGTCGCAAACACACGCGCACAAATGCGAAGAGAACAACGCATTCAGCGCAAGACACAGCTGTTAAGTCACGTGATACGTGCAAACGTAGTGTGAACGGTTTGCGCGCAGCAGGAAGGTTCAGTGAGCATTCTGTTACAGGGCTTTTAAAACTTTTTTGTTCTGCGACCCATTTAAAAAAAACGTTTTCTGTGCGACCCCCTTGACGGATAGCGCAAATGTTAATGATACGTGTAAACGTCCCGTCACAATATCGAGAGGCATTTTTGTCTATGGCGAAATCATGCAAATGCACACAAACCACGAAAGTAGCTATACAGTAATAAACCACCACCTAATGGAAACTGAAAAGCGAAAAAATTAACAAAAAACAAATTGTAGAAGTTATCAAGAACAACTAATAGGTTGGATCCACTTGATGATTTTTACACATATCATCCATTCGTAGATTGATAAGAACGAAGGACAATCTCAACATTTTTCAAATAAGATCGGTTTTTGGACTTAATGATTACCAATTGTGGAATGCAGCTTCACACAAATATGTTATGCAAAAGGCTAAGAATTTATGAATGGCTATTTCAGAAATGACTTGGCATTCATTTCTTGTCCTTATCAAAAAATGATATAAACTCTGTTTTGAAAATTTCAGTTGCAAGCTTCGTTGTTAAATAACTTCGCAAACTAGTCCTGGGCATGGCAGGTGTGTGGCTTCCTGAAATTTCAATTGTGTATGGTTTGTGGATCCAACTTTTCCTGAATCAAAGACCAAAATACTTCTGAAACTGTGCATCAAGCTGTTAACTTTAGTCTAATACTACTCAGTATGCTCTCAAAGCATTTAGCCTAGCCCCTAAACTAGACCTAGAGTTCTAAATATAAGCATGCCTGTGCGTCGGAATGAATGCAATAAGGTCAATATTGGTCAGTACGTTAAAACAATCATGACGTAACAACGCATAGCTTGTTGTGCTTGGTTGATTATTATTTGTGCTTGGTTGATTATTACTTGTGCTTGGTTGATTGTTATTTATTATGCAAGCTTGTGCTTGGTTGATTATTATAAAACAAATTTGGCTTGACCATTTTAGCAATATAAGTAGCAATTATAGCTACAGATTCACTGCACGCCGACTTTTAATTTTCTTGTAAAGTCTACAAAAACTTTTATAGCTGATATGTCAAGTTTGTATCGTGACCCCGAAATTACAGGTCGCGGCCCATAGTTTGAGAAGCCCTGGTCTATTACAATGCGATGATTCCAGTACATACATACTTGTCCATATAGTTGAGCCACTGGCCGCAACAGATACAAATGTTTCAAGTTCGAAAAATTAATAACCATAAGCATATCTGGCAAGCCCAATCTTCTTAGTAACAAATTTTATGAAAACAGTCAAATCGAGGAAAATTACCGTGTTGTTTGTTTTCATATGGAAACACTTCCGTTTCAACGAGGTTTTGGGAATCCGTTTTTCTGCTTTCACAGTCGTGTCAACTGTGCATTAGCATGAGCGAGACCTGGTTCAGAACCGTCACTAGAAAGTTTTCAATAGGGGGTCTTTGCAGTTCTGCGGGGGGGCTTTGCGTTTGTGCGGGGGTCATGACATTATAAAATTAACCAAAATTCCACTTATTTATAGTGTTTCACGTTTCAATTTGGGGGGGTTTGGAGCTGTGTTTGGGGGGGGCTAAGCCCACCAAAGCCCCTCGTGGCGACGGGACCGACCTGGTTACTTAGGACTTACTAAGGACTCGTCATGCATCTGAAATGAAAGGCACACTCACACGCCACTGCACGCAAAGCAGTCAAAGCACCTTCGACTGCAACGAGATTTTCAAAATGAACTCGGCAAATACTGATGGTGCGCCGAGTCAATCTATAGCAGGGTCTCCAAACATTTTGTAGGAGAGCCACATAAGCTATTGCGCAACAGTCCGAGGGCCGGACATCTTACGCAATGTGATTTTTTCGGGATATGTTTGCATTCCACCAAATCAACAAATCTTTCATAAATATCTTAGTTTTTCATTAATGACAAAATGTATTCGCGAGCCGGATTTTGCCCGCAGGCTGTAGTGGGGAGGTCGCAGATCTATGGAAATGTCAGACGTCGGCGGAACAGGATTGTAGCATCAATTATAGCTACAGAAACTAACGCCTAGACTGATAGCATTATGTGTAGAAAAGTTTTTTATGCGTTTTGAAGCGCTTTTTTCGGAGCATGTAAAGAATCCCATTGTTGAAAAACTTCTTCGGGTTCTGAACGTAATTCGATGCGTTTTTTTGTAAATTCCGTTACCTCACCTGTTTTTATCCTTTTTGTTGCAGATTGGTATCTAAATGCCGATTCCAATTTATTTCCGCCGAAGGCTGCTGCTGGCACGAGCATGACAACCATCCTCGTGTCTCCTGGTATCAGGACGAGGAAGGGTTTGAAACAATGCCTGCGGTTCTGCTTCAACGCGTATGCGTTGAAGCCTGATTCGAAAAGAAGGTTAAAAGTTTACATGGAATACGCATCGCAACCACTTGGCAAGAGACAGTTATATCTGTTTGACGGTCAAAAAGACTTTGGAAGTGGGAGTTGGAACTACACTGAAGTCAACATAACGTCCGAAATTAACGGCTTTTATAAAGTGCGGCCTGTGTTTAAACAACAGTATTTATATTAACGGCTTTTATAAAGTGCGGCCTGTGTGTAAACAACAATATTTTTAAATTTGCGTGTTCCGCAGCGAAATTTTGTGTTTCTTTGTTTCTCTTTAGGAATCCAGCTTGGGTCTAAGATAAATAAATAAAATAACCGCCGTGCATTTTTATGTACGACAAGACAAACTGAAAGCGGCACAACGCGTGTAAATCCAAGGACCCGGTACCGAAAAATTGTTGTGTCATATCCACATAGCAATAGCTTCCTATTCATTTTCGCCCAACGCGCTCCATAAATTGACTTCCGGGAAGGATTCTTTTGTTTGTGGTGTCTTTAACGTCATCGTTGACCGAATCTCAAAACGCTTTTTTGAGTTTACTGATGCCACAGTTTTCATAACTCTTGTAACGCTGTTTTTTTCGCTGAGACATTTCGGCCATTTATTGCTGAGCCATTTCGGTCATTTGTCTCACAGTTGTATTTAGACTTGTCGTAACAGTGTTCATTAGCGTATAGTTTTGGACATTCTGACCGAAATGACTTAATTTTTTTTCGGTAATTTCAAAACAGTTTCGGTCTATGACCGAAAAATAACCGAAAAAAGCAGCTGTGACGTCACCTAGCGCCCCACTCGGAATAGATTACACTAAAGCGAACGATTTCTAGCCTCTAGGTAAGCGCATAGCGACCGCCAGAATAGTGGCAAAACACACAAAATATTGCTGTGTAAGGTATGAGCAAAACGAACATCAAAGTTTGTTTTGAAGGTTCAGTGGAGGCCGTGTTGGCGAACCGCTTGCCTCTATTTATCGGCTGCCCTTATGAAGAGGGGGGTAACAAGAAGGGGCAAGGGGGTCGCAATTCCCCAGGCCCCGAGTCACTATGAGGGCGCCAAATCACTGCGAGGGGCGTCGACAAGTCCTAACAATGTCACAAGCACTTTCTTCAATACAGTAGATTTGCTTCCGAAAGACCTCAGGTTTAAACATGGGGGCACCAAACTTGCTTCTTGACCCTGGCGCCATCTAACCTCGCTACGCCCCTGCTTGTGAAATATCTTTTTCTGACAATTATTGCTGGCAAAGGCAATAAAGTTGTTATTCCTAGTATTTCAAAATTGTTCGAAATGTGAAACTTACCTGAAACATTTCAGTTTGGCATTTTTTCTTCCGGGTCATTCATTACGTGTCCGGATGCATGTTAGAGTCCTGCGCGGGGCGGGTTAACCCTCGCGGATTGCACGTACCTGTATTTGATGGCCTGGTGCGGGACCCCGTAGAGCTGTGCGTGCGGGCGTGGGATAAAAAATTTTTGTGCGGGTAATTGATTGATGACCCAATGCATGCGAAAGTGACATGAGCAAGCAATTTAATGCTATACAGAAAGCTTGTGGTACAAGGTTGTGGCGACATTCTCCAATGGTGGCGAGATCACAGATTGGAGTTTCCAGCTCTCAGTGATATTGCAATAAATACGTTCTGCGTGATGGCAACCAGCGCTGCTAATGAACAAGTGTTTAGTATGGCTGTGCATGTCGTGAATGGTAGAAGAACAAATTTAAAGAGATCGTCATTAAATGTTTTCGTCATTCAAAAGACCTTTTTTTGGCTTTGGATTGAACCAACGAATGAATTACTACCAGCAATGAAACACGTTTTTGCATTAGTTTTTTAGTGGTTTCATACATACAGTGACAGGTTCAGATTTGAGACGGAAACAGTGCGGGTGGGGCGGGTGGGGCGAGCGCGGGTTAGAAATCTGCGAGAGCGGGAAAAATTTCTCAAAATCATACGAGTGCGGGGGTGTCTAAATTTTGCGGGTGTGGACAAAACTTTTCAACCCGTGCAGGACACTAATGCATGTACAACAATAAAGTTTCGTTGCGTCGCTCTCCTTTTTTATCTCATTTTTCAATCTGTTTGCCATCCTGTACCCTTTGAACAACTCATTGACTCTAGTGGGTTAATTAGGTTTATTTGAAACCCGCTGAACGAAAAGCTCAACTCTCAGAACAGTGAGTTTATGCACCGGTCGTTTTTTCAGATTTTCACCCAAACCTAATTTAGAAAACGCTGAATTTTTGACAACGATGTTTACTTTTGTTACTTGCACACGTATGCAACATGGCTGTAAGATGCAAAATGCCATAGTTTCTTGTGGCTTGTTCACATTTCTTACGAAAATTGCATTTAGCACCAGTTTAAAAATCGATATATTGCCAGGTTGAACAGCCTTTGGCTTTTTTATACTTCTGTGTTTCTTTGAAAAAGGAAACTTAAGAAAAGACAGGAGGGCTGCAAAATCTGTAAACAGTACTGCGCGTCGGTGTCCATGTGCTAGTGTGGGTGTAAACTGCGAGCTGACGTCTTTGGAAGCTTGACGATTTTTAGCAATCGCTTTGTGCTTAGCAGTAACAAGGCTGTGGTCACCACAGCGGCGGTCATCGTTGGAAAAATCGAATTTCTCACGGGCGTTACTCGGGGTAGCGACAGCCTTAGATGATGTGGGAAATTCCCAGTGATAGCTTGATACCAGTGCGCCACCAAGCCAGTCCTGTCATGTGATTGTACCGTCTGGTCAGTCGCTGGTTTCTGAGTCATTTTCCTATTGCTGGAGCCAGAAGACTTCCTTATAATACAAATACACGAACTTGGCCTGTTGACGTACATAAATAAAAAGGGATTACGCGCGGCCGTAAATTGGGCAATTCTATTGAAAACGTTCAAAAAACGCATGAATTTATCCACAAGTTCATGCTGGGAAGCAGAAAAATTGGTAACAACAAAATTTGTTGCCTTTTCATTTTCCGTTTCTCGATAATACACGAAAAACAATTGATTTATAAGGTACTTTCTTACATTGATTTCGTAGTTGCCATTAAATAAGGTTTTGTGATTTGCTGACAATCGAAAGCAGCGTCATCCTTGTCTCAATGAGATTCCCTGCTTACTGTGGTAATATAGAAATCATGGTCATTATCGTCTCTTTACAGAGCACTTTGTGTGTTAAACGTGTTTCCTCTTTCGTGGTTTCCTCGCAACATCAACTGCAAATTATTACTATGTTACAACAATGAACCGATGCGTTTAAACCGTTATGCAGATTTACTTCGAAGCAACTGTTTTCAAGTTCAGGAAACGGCAAAGGTACGGGCTGGGAGACATCGTCCTGACTGACATAAACGTCGCCAACTTACATTGCGGAGGTATTTATTCGCGTTTCCATCTCGTGATACTGAGATTTGTATCAGTAGCTGCCATTCCCAGAAGGTGTGGAAACCCATTCGAACCAGTGGTTGTGTTGCGCCTGTTAACACGTATGTTGTATATTGGTTGGTAAAACTGTCACAGGCTTTTCTGTTTTTCATCAACCATTGTGTATTTTTATTAGCACGAAATATCTGTGACAAAGATAAAACTGACCAAGTTTGGTTGCGTTACTCGTACAGTAGGATGTAGTCTATAGTTGCTATGAAACATAGTCAGAATCTTGCGAAGTAACGTTCGACGTTTGTTAAAATGCCGTTCCACAGCAAGAAAGAACCTATTGTTTGCGCAATTCAACTGTTAAGTCATCCGTACGTTTTACTCCATCCTTCATCGGATTTCAAGGATCCATCGAAGTGTTTCCGTAAAAAAACAAACACAGAGCCACAAATGTTCACGTGCGTCACTAAATATGACAACCAAGATGCCCTCATGTATGCGATTCAAACAGTGGAAAGAAATGATTGTTTTGTTGCGTTTTTCTTCGGAATTCTTCACAATGGCAGAAACCCTTTAACTTGAGCAACTTGTTCGGGTTCATGTAATACTCCGTATCGGACATTCGACCGGCTTGTGCTGGCGGCAGGACGATCCTATTTCTATTGTTCCTGCAGAAACGCTATATTTTTGATATGCTGGTGAAAGTTGTGCAGCAAAGTTGCTGTCCTCCCTGGAGCCATATGTTTTGATTTTTATCGTGGTTGCTTGAACTTACGCACCGCTTGCGATCTGTGACGACACAAAGTCATCCTTTGCAGAGGAGCTCCGCGGCGGAGATGAGCTTGTGGAGGAGCAGTCGATTGGTTTGACGCTGGAGTCCACCTCCGCTGTAGGGGGAGTTTTGTCAATGGCAGTGAGTTTTACAAATACCAGTTTTCGCGTACATGATATAATTGAAATAACAAAAAATCTTGCAAGGTTTTCATTACTTGGTTTCAGAAATGTAGCGTTTATAAAACAAGCAGCGAACTTTATCGCAATCAGCTGATTCCATCAAAGCAATTGAAAATCAAACGGCTGGCAGCCGTTTCAATCATCAGGAACGCACTGTGGTAAAATTCGAGTCTTTAATCACGTATGATCAACTGCAACGTCAAGACACTAACTTAATGTCTATTCTATACCGTATTAAAACACCAGCAAATTCATTGTAGCACAATAAAGAAACAGTGGTAGTTTTTTGCATCAGGCATAACTTCAAACCTGAAGCAAAGAACGTTTGCTTGATTTTACGAGCAGAAAATAAGCTTGCTGAAAATGACTTTTTTGCGGTGAGTGGCGGTATCTACGTCATAACAACGTCATGTTTCATAAATACTGTTGCATAACGTACCGTTAAGCAGACCGTGAATTATATAACTTTAACAGCAGTGAAACCTTTAAAACTATTCACTTTTATTGTGACACGTTTCCATTCCCCCTCAATCAACTTTCAATCAAGAATTTTTGAAAGGCGTCACCAGTGTTGTGAAGTTCATCAGTATATCCAGTGTTAAAGTTAAAAGATTTTTGGCATTATATAAATTTCGCAATCGATTTTTATCAGATAAACAAGACGATTTCCTAAAGAAAATTATATAAATATTGTTGCCAAGAAATGGTGAGCAGTTTTTTAATTTTTATTAAGCTGTGAAAGAAGCGGCTTGTATCAGTTTTTACACCTGGCATCACACACAAGAATGGTTCTCATGCTCGCTTCCTGTTTTTAAATAAAAGGCGCGTTGGTGACAAAAACAGTTTTATTATGCATTTGAGTGAACATGACCGGTAACATCAAAGCATGGCTGTTGTCGCTATTTTTTTTCTTTGAAAATACACCATGTTGGAAGTGTGGTTGCAGTTCTTTCGACAGAAGAGCGTCTGACCGTACATGGGCGCTGATTTTCTCAAGAAATGGTGCCGGTGTCAAGCGAAATTTCTGGCCTCTGCGAAATTTCTGACCTGTTATTATGTTTCAGTTATTTTGCTTGTCAGAATAGAGAAATACAGTCTGGAAATTAGTTTTTTGATGTGTGTTGTGTAAATTAAAACATTTTGGTAAGATGTCAGGTACCCAAAATAAGCTATAGCACGGGAATAAGTTTTACCATTGAAAATTTTCGGACTTAGTCCTTGACCTCAATTATTTTTATTTTTATCACCCTAACCCAAACCCTAACCCGACATAATTACCTAAACACGAATTCCTAAGCCCTAATAATCAGTTTTATCAGCGTATTTGGTATGTAGAATATTACTCTGTGCATGCGTACTTGGTGTGAAGTCAGAAATTTCGCTTGACACCGGCATACTTACGAATGTTTATTCTTTGCGATACAATATATCATATCTAGACACTTATGTCACGATTTAAGTGAACCTGACCAGTAATATGGAAGCATCGCTGAGGTCATTTTTCCTTTGAAAATACACCATATACACCATGCTGGAGGTGCAGCTGCAGTTCTTTTGACTTTTCCCACGATCCTACTAAATCTAAACTGCATGCAAGTGTGAGGGGGTGCCCTTTAAATTTTTATGATTATCTTGCAAATTATGTAACGCATTAGGTAACAATGCATTTATCAGAAAGTAGTTGATATTTTCAGTAATTTTAAGCAAACTTGCAATTCGACGCTAAATTCGAGAGGTTGGCGTGAACGATTACAAGTTTGCATGATTTTAAGGGTTAATTGACGCGGCAAATTGTAAAGGTCGAAGCTGTATTGTTTGGCTGCGTGAAATGATTGCTGACTTCACGACAAAAAACGCTTAAGGAAGAAAGGAAAGGATAGCTAAAGCTGAAGGACGACGCTTTCAAAGAAGTTTGAAATTTGAATATTGTTTTTCATTGACATATTTCCATCAGGGCTGTCGTCCTTCGGGCATCTGCACGTTACCATCTGTTGTCCTTGAAAAACGAATGTACACCCAGGTTTTTTTAAAGGTTTGACCTTGGTGACCATTAAGACATTTTGATAGACCGCAACTGTTTCATCTGAATACCGAGATAGTCAGAAAGCGAGGTTTTTGTGTATTTAGGTGGTGGTTATGCAGTGAGATTCTCTACTGTATTTTGAAAGACCGTTGGAAAAATTTGGGAAAACGTTTCGGTCCATAAAAACACCTTAAAAAACACTGCGTGCACCTCTGACGTACGCTGTTGAGAAGAAAAGAAAAAAAACAACTGTGAAGCCGTTACTTCACAGTCGGGGCGCTGGAAGTCTCGTCAGTGCACGGCTGGTAGCTTCATCGGCATAATCAAACCTGATCAGTTAGGTTTCCGGATCGTACATCAACTCGTTTGAGTTAAAAACACTGGCTCTCTTTGTACAGCTTCCCGTAAGTTAAGCAAATAAAAAAATCAAAACAAAAGTTGGACACCACAAACTTCATTGCAAAAAACTTGAAGCTAAATTACAAGCTTACAACAAAATGAGTGGTTTTGTACAGCTTCCCACAAGCTCTCTTTGTACAGCTCCCCGCAAGTTACTATTTTGCAATTTCAAATTCACTGTGTAACAGATTGTAGTATTTTCTCTGGAAACGTTTGCCAGTTGCGTCGTTTTTAAATATATATTGCACGTTACACCTGGCAGCCATACCAGATATGGATTATAGGTTTGTTTACTTTTAGTTTGCCTTTTTGTCACTGGTTTTCTCATTTTTTTCGGGAAATCGTTGTTGCTTGTAGAAAATAGTCGTGTGAATATCAACAGCAAATCAAACACAATCACCATTTCGCGCATAGTCTGCCAGTGATCAAGTGCAGGGAAGTGGTCAACTGTATCAACGGTTAGAAATGCCAGACGTTACAAACGCCGTGCGAAAAAATGCTCAACAGGTCTTTTGCTGTACACAGAAATGATTTTGCGGCATTTCAGTTTTCACTGTTTGACAAGTTTGAGCTTTTTGCGCAAACGCACGAGTCGGAAGTTTCGAAGCGTCAAGAACTCCGAACGCACCATAAGCCAACGTTTGGTGTCATCAGCGTACGTGCTGATCGCGGTGGGTCAAACTGTATAGAAGTGACCAACGGCTGATAGATCATTTAGGGAAGAAATTTTATCTTGGTTACCGAACGTAGGAGCTGTTAGAAAAACATTGCTTGGCGTTTGACCCTGTACACGCGGAAAACTGTCCTGACAAAGTAAACGCTAGATTTCAAAGTTTTTTTCCTTAAGTAAAGATCGTTTCATTTTCAGTGTCAAAAGAAGAAATTTAATAAAAAATCTAATTGGGAAAAAATAACAAAAACATTTTTGCCTGCTGCTTTGCTAAAACGTCTATCAAGCGTTATGCGGTTTGACTTACCTCCTGTTCAAGCAAGTTTCGGTTTAAGCTTTCAACAGTGAACTGTCCGTTTCTCTAATGGAACTTCGATGCTAAATTCCTAGTGATATGCTTGGATTTTTTTGTAACATCCCTAAAAGATGGCGTTCCATGTTGCAACAAGATCGGGTGAAACGCTGGCTTGCAATGGATGTACGTCATTCAAAAGCCTGACTTTGAGTTGTTAATCGCTACGGCGCTTTGTAAGACGATAACTGTTATGAGCTGTTATGAGCTTTATTTGATATGCTACCAGGCCCGGCTTTCCCATAGAGACTTTCAAGGCTATAGCCTAGGGACAGAATATCCAGAAGCTGCAAAAGTTTTTTCGAACTGCCTTGTTTAGGCGGCAAAATGAAAAGGGGGCACCAAAATTTGTGTGGCCTATGGGCGGCCAACACTAGAAATCCGGCCATGTATACTACATAATGCGTGGAAACTTGTGTATCCAGAAGCGAAAGCTGTGTAAGCTCGTATAGACCTAATGATGGCGAAACACACTGAACGCCTATGCCATGCATGTTTTCTTAAGGATGTGCAAGTCTCTTCACAATGAACTCGTGTTTTTAAAAAGTTGACATAGTGTACTGAATCAGTCAATACTAAGTGCTGATTCAGAAAAAAACTGGTGACTTGTGTTTTTTGTTAAAGATACACGGTTAGACAGTTCAATACTTAAGCTTGCGTTGCTGGCTTCTACTTTATTAAGCATATTTTGGATTGTAATGTTTGTTCTGCCAAAAACGTCATCGAAATTATGACACGGTTGCAACCTTTGCTAACGCGGTACTAATTTTTCACAACGAAATCGGGGTTCAACGTACATTACTCAAAGCTGTTTTGCAAAAGAAAAGATGGCCGTGAAAGCTAAAATATAGGTCCGGTCCAAGAGGTGAGGGAACATTTGACGCACCTATTTCCGAATATGTACCAATTACTAAGAAGTTGTCTTGCATTTTAAACGTCTCCGTTATGAAACCAGGCCTGTAACCAGCTTGGGACACCAGGAGGGACGAAAAGTTTTTGAGAGGGGCCCAAATTTTTTGAACTATGTCCAATAGTTGTAAATTATTTCCAATACATTTTTCCAAGGGGAGCGAAAATTTTTATAGAAGGGGCTTCGACCCCCCCTGGTTACTGGCCTGGATGAAACCTATGTGTCTCCTTTGTAACTAATTGGCTTATTTTTACGTAGGATATGTGTGCGTCGGCGTTGATTGCGTGCGCTTACGGCGGTGAACACCTGTCCTATCGTTCTCTGTCGCGCTCATCACAAACAAACGCAATGACAGTTCCACATGGATTAGCGTAGTTGCTGAAACGATGTTGCCATTTAACTTGCAGGTTGCTGCACAGATGCGAGGCTCGATCAGAATATGTCTCACTGCTTTCATCCCGGCATTAAATTTTTTAGTGGCCATTTTGGCTGTTTTGTATCGTTTCTTTTCCTTGATTACGTTCAAATATTTTTGCAAAACTCCAGCAGGAACAGAATGCATTGAAGCGAGGATAATAAAAACTTATAATAGAGTGGAATGCAATGGTGCCGAACAAGAGAGCTTAGGGTTCGCATGGAAAAACGATTAAAACAACTTGTCAAAAGTCGATCTATGTTTTGATAACAAAATGGAGCTTACTGTGTTTTGAATGTGCATGGCATTAGTTTTCAAACACAAGCAAAAACACTGCATTAGCGTCGCATTGAAATGCGACGCTAATGCAGCGCTAAAATGTGACGTTAGTTTAGTATGCAGTTTACAAACTGTGAAACACAAAAAACTCGAAGACTGTTACTGTTACAGCCGGTAACATTAATGGGTGCGGAACTTTGCTTAACGCGACTTTTACGGTTCAAGACGTTTGACACAAGATACACGGTTTACACGAAGCAGCGCGACCCTCGTCGCCCAAGCTGCTACACACAATACAGTGGTACAACCCTCGTTGTCAACCAGAAAAAAGACCACATATACGAATGGAAGAAACCTAAATTACTTCGTCGTTGTCGTCGTCGTCGTCGTCGTCGTCGTCG
>JGI24159J19872_10004417_pt1 | contig 17908 bp, 7 predicted proteins | sample Ectturendosymbi4_FD_19872 | JGI IMG/M metagenome (IMG submission 19872) | reverse complement strand
GCTTGCCCTGAAAAACAGAATTTGCCCTGAAATTTTTCACTGTATTGAAATATTTTTTATCTTTCAGGATTTTTGAGCAACTTGAGCTTGCCCTGTATACAGAGTTTGCCCTAAATTTTTCAAGCCGGGGGGGCGGCCGCCCCCCCGCCTTGTACGCCACTGCTTCTAGAAAAATTTCACATTTGACTTTTTAAAAATAGCCGAAACTTCTGATTTCTTATCTTTTGCACTCATAATAAGCAGTGATGAATCGCGAAGTAATGCACAATTTAACCTGCAAAGCTTAGGAGAAAATAAGACTGGCTACCGTGCTGAAAACATATATATTTTTCCTCAGATGAAAATTTCAAGAAAAGTCCACATTTGTGTACATTGATTTTTATACCCTCCTGATAATGTAGGCTACTGCTATGCAAAGCGATGCTACTTCGCTACCAATTATTTATAACTTTCATGTTATGGTACTGTTTGTAAACGTAATGCTTCCTAGTGGACTTTGACAGTAATCTAGCAAACCTTGCTAGTAAGCTTAATGGTTTATTATAAAAATTCCTAATTTACGATGGCGTGCCGTGCATTTCACGCTTATATCTGCAATGGTATCATGTCTTAATCATACTCCCTGCTAACAGCATGACTACACAGCTACAAACGCTACGGATATTTTATGGTATGCCAACTCATTATAGCTCAGTTCTTTTTAAATCGCTACACTACTACAGACACGGTTTGGTCATTTTGATTAGTAGAAAGTAAGATGTTGTGATAGTTAACCTTTTTCTTACTTCTACAACAGTAGTTCTCAACCATTTCGCTGAAGGGAGCCAAATCCAGACCTACGATTTTATTAAAGAACAGCAAAACATTTTACCACAAGTCAATTGACACGTTTTGTTTTATTGCACTGACGAAGTCTGTTACACAAAATATTAGAGGTGTTGATGAATAACACTTCCTATTGAAAGGAATCCTTTCCCAGCAAAGACTTAGACACTAAGCTCTCACAGAGTATATATTTCGCCTTCGAAATAGGCATCATCAGTTCTTTTTCAAATAGAATCCGTTACTGAAAGATTGCTAAAAGCCACACAAAAGATGCTTGGGAGCCCCATGCAGCTCTTAGAACAGTGTTTGAGAACCATTGTTCAACAAGTAACACCACGCCTGCCAGCTGCGATGTCACAGCCTTAGAGATTATTAAACCAAAGAAACATCAAAGCCTTGCAGATCCATTGTTGCAGTCTGGTGTCGTAACTCGTAACAATGGCGTTTAATGTGCTGTAAAGAACACACGTAAGCCTATTTGGCAAAACCGTTGGAACCTAGGAACGGACCCGGAACCGGAGCTACCTCTCAAATGGTCACAGCTCCGGCTTCGATCATAAATTTTTAACCGAGCTCCGGCTTCGGTTATAAATTTTGAACTGAGCTCCGGCTCCGGTCCGTAACCAGCTGGAGACACTAGGGGGGCAAAGAATTTTCTGAGAGGGCCCCAATTTTTTAAAACTGTGTCCAATCGTTTCAAACTATGACCAACACATTTTTCCAGGGGGGGAGGAAATTTCCAAGGGTGGCTTCGCCCCCATGGTCCCCCGTTGTTACGGGCCTATTATGGATCCTTCTGATTTTTAATTTGAGCTCCGGCTCCAGGAAAAATGACCAGCTCCTGCGCTCCAGCTCCGTAGCCTTGGACTATTTTCACAAGAATTCTGAACGTAATATTAGCGTCGTAATGCCATTGCTTACTTCAGCTTTTTAATGGCTTGGTTCAGCTATTTAATACTTTCTTTAAATAAAGTTCTTTAAATTTACTACCTTGTGTTTGCTTTATCAGGCTTGGGAGGCGAAAACAACGTGTCGAAGTGAAAAGGGGGCGATGGAATAAAAAAGTTTGAAAAACACTGGTTTAGACGCTTCTAGTTGTCATTCACCAAAAGGTAAAGTCCTCCACTGGTTCATGAACATTCCTTACATTTCAGTGAATTAAACGAAGGAAAGCTCCTGGGTGCTTAATGAGATTAAACTCTCCTCCAGCAAGTGGCGTACGGATACAAGAGCAAGAACTCCGCCAAACCCGAGGAATGTTTCCAGATACATTGAAACTAGGTGTAGATACAGCAAAAAACAGGTTTAAAGGAAGAAGATTTGCTTTCAGTTTTTTGGTAATTGATATCATTCAGATTTTCATCTATTGGTGACGTCATGAGAACATCTGCAGCATGCTGGGTGCCAAACAACTAGTTAGGCCCAGAGTTTCTGCCTATGGCGCTGTTCCTATACGATCGACCAGTCAGTAATGCTGCAGTTGCAGATCATTGTTTATCAGCCTGTCACATAATGGAACATAAAAGCAATCAGCTAAAAAAAACAAAATCTAACGCAAGCGTGGACTAGGTAGAGTTCGTCATCAAGGCATTTAAATAATCTCAAAATATTCATGTGGCAAGATTGACAATGTGATGATTATGCAATATGCCCAAGCCATAGGCGTGCAACATACGTTACCCGCACGCATTACCCATTTATGTGGCCCGCCTTCCCCACAAACTTGACACAGTGGGTCATTATTTTCAAATACGTCCTTCGGTTAAAGCTGACACTGACAAGACATGTGACAATAGAAGGTATCAGATTTTTAAACTAATATACTAATGCTATGAGCAGTGATGGATATTAGAATTTAGGGCCCCGAATCAAACTCTCAGAAAGGGGTCCCGAAATTACACACTAAAATTATTGAGGGTCCCTATTTGGCACATTTTCAAGTATATTTTGCTTATTTTGAAAAACATATGACTTGCTTCAGAGCTTGTTAAATGTGGCTCTAAAGCAATGGTTCTTAACCGGGGAGGAACGCCTCCCCAGCGGACCGTCAATAAATTTCCAGGGGGCGCGATCACTTACGGCTCTACAACATAGAAAGTTTGGTAAATAACTTTACTAGGAAATACGTTTGCTTTTACAACTTATTTAAATTCAGGGGGCTTGAAACAAAGGACAATTACTTGAGGGAGACATGGTAGAGAAAAGGTTAAGAACCACTGCTCTAGAGTGATTCATAAGTTTGCAAAAACTGAGCGCCTAAGCACGAAACTCTCAAAAGGGTCCCCGTCCCACGACTTCTCTGTAAAAAGGGGAAAAGGCGACCTCCTCATTCGCTTCCTACAATATCCACCCCTGGTTATGAGTAAATTGACTACGTATGCTTTTCTCTTAAAATAATTATTCATAAAGTTGTTTTTATGTATTGTTTGATTACCTGGTCCTCAGCATAATTATAACTGTATGACGTGAGAGATTTTGTGATGTGGCCCATTGTGATATAATTGTATGACCTTGCCCATTGTGATAGATGTGCACGTCCCTGTACCAAGCAAACAAACGATAAAATTATCAACCACAAATCACTCAGCTGAAATATGCCACATTTAGGAAAATGTAGTGCCCTTTTAAAATTATGCTTGGGAGCATCGTCTGGATTGCAATATATAAAAGGGAAAAATATGAAAATTGATACTGAGTATAGCGTACAATAGTCTCATGGACTTGCGCATCCACTTGTGGTTACTTCGTATTTGTTCCTTTCTGCAATGTACATTCCATAATAGATGCAACCCTTGCTAGATAACCAAACAATCGGTGTACAAAAAATATCGTTGTATAAATTGTTTTTGGTCCTAAACGAAATTTGAAATATTTTAAGCATATCATTTTATTTCCAAATTTGGCTTTAAGGCTGCTAACAAAGCGCTTTATCCAGGTGTATGGTTATGCCGATGGTACTGGTAATAACATCCGGCTCTGTACCGCTTCGTTATTCTTGCTTTAATAACGGAATACGCACAGTGTGACGTCGAACGTGGTTCAAAGAATGGGCGGACGGCAGTGTTCCGCTTGTTACGAATGCTTCCTTCAGCTGCTGTTTTGTTCCCTGTAGTAAAGCACAGCCAGCAGAAAAGCTTAGGTCGAAAGTAGCTTGTCGATCCATGCAGTTCGTGCTTAGTAGATATTTGTAACGATCTGCCAGGTTTTGTTTAGCCCTCGCAAAGCTAAAATTGCATTAGTAATATTCTGTAAACGCACTACGCAGGCATGCAGTGTACAAGTTATCAAGTGATGACAGTTACACTCAAAGCTGCAGCTGCTATGACGTTANTANAGCGAGTTAATCATTCTCGTTCTTTTTCACCGAAACGTTTGAGAACAGCCTGAGAAAATTGTTAAATTACACCTTTTAAAGGCGGTACTTCGCTGATACCTTTGAACTGACTGGAGATGGTCAGGTTGTGGGGATGGCCCGGGTGACGTGGTCAACATTCAGCTCAACACAAAACCCTTGCTCCGACAACCAACGGTTTAGTTTGGACTCCATCACTGGTGTCAGATCCAAACTTGCATATGACTGAATTCTCAAATCCGGTGACCAACGTTCGAGACGCCCATTTGATCGTTTTTTCGTGGTTGGAATTCTTTCAGCAAAGTCCGTTTGCTTGCTTTATCAGCAAGTAATCCCACACTTTATAGACAATACGAGCTATTTCCGCTACGTGGGAAAGGTCGGGTTAAACTCAGCCTCAACGTCTACGCCGCACGACAACGAGTAAAGCACGTCGCCAGCTGTGAAGGCTTTGAAAGGAAAGGTGATATGGTCTCTTTGCCTCGTATAGTGCCGTTTGCTGTGATGGCATGTTACGCGGCAGGAACGTAAAGATTGTCTATAGGAGAGCATGCTTCGAGTTCTGTTTTCAGCAGCCTGACATGCGGAGAACAGGAACTAAATGTGCAACACTACATCATTTAACAAGGTAACCTCAACAATATAACGTTCTGATCATAAGAAAATAAAGTGCAATTTATCGTCTGCACAATTACTTACCACAGCAAAATTTAGTGACCAGTAATCTTAATTTCCTTGAGTGAACTTTCCCAAATGTATACTCTTTCGAAAACGTCCACGTACGATCTATCTAAAGCATTACAAATTGAAGTGGCAAATCATCACAACACAAAGACTGTTTTTCACTACAAATAAATTGTTTTTATTAATTTTATCTTACTAACCTCACCACTAGTGGTGATGGCCTGAACATCAAAGACAAATGTATGTCAGTGAAGTTGTTTTGTTGCTGTAAATTCACTGTCACGCAAGTCTGAGTCAAATCTTTGATTAGCTATTAGAACTATTGGTACGTCAAGTAGGATACAATATTCATATTTAGCTTCGGCGAAACATCTGCAAAATTGTGTGATGAAATCAATGCCCTTAACACCAGTTCTTATTGATGCCTAACCTGAAGTTACCGACATACCAGGGGCACTTCTCTTTTCGAATGCAGTCAAGCTAAAAGAAAATTACGATTCAAGCTCGAACTCATTTGTATTGGGCTCAAGCGGAAAGCAACAGAATGTACCTGCTACTGAATCGGTGGTAACATGTTAGAGCAACACCTGGCTAGCACAGTAAGGACAAACTCGACATTACGTTTAATCATAATATTGGGGAAGAAAGATATTTAAACAGCTTTTCGGAATTATTACTTTGTTGCTGTAAATTTAGAAAATTGCAAGAAAGAACCTTGAATCTATAGTATTACGCCTAATTGTCGAAACAGTAAGTTTGCAAGACATAGATGACACATCGGCTACTGAAGTTAGGAGGTCAAATAAACGCTTTTTCTCCTATGCAAATGAGCAGCACGTCTCCGTTCAGAGATTTCAATAATTGTGCATCAAAATTTTGTTCAGTGAGCTTGAAACTTCAGGAAAAAGTTGTGCTGCTGCAACAAGAAAATTTCAGCCGTTGTTCTTTCCCAGTTAAACTAACGGTTTTGTAACGGTCATATTCAGCTCCGAACGTTGCATACCTGACAGAAGTAGAAGTAACTTGTCTCCACACGCCTTCACGGAAACGTGCCCGTGGTCGACAACAAAGACGCAAAGAACGTTCGGTTATGTCGCCGGCTCGCTTGAGAATGAAAAGTTTACTGAATAAACAATTGCTAGGTCGCGGTTTCTCTTTTCGTCTTTCACGGTTAAACGCAGAATCGCGTTGACCAGTGACAAAGAGTGCGTCCGTTCCAGCTGTGAAACTTCAGCACGAAGCCCACGTTACAAAAAGGGACTGACCCAGGGCGTTCCTGCCATTCATCGTCAGCCTTATCTTCTGGAAAGGTGTGAACAACCTGCCAATCGATGGAGACACTGAAGTTTCTGAACAGTATTTCAAAGGTGAGAAGGCTGTTGTAACTTTTAATCCGAACGCTCCTTCAAGTCAACTGTATATTACTTGCATGTCGTTGATGGGATTGCGTTCTAGAAAATACATGCATGACCATTTTTTAAACGGTTTCTGTATAGTTGTGGAACAAAACTGTACTGCCGTGATAAAAAGCGAAGAAGCTTAATTTAACCATGCAAGTCATTATATTTGCATTAGCATCAGTGTTATGGCAATGTTTGAGAAACAATATTGCAGTGTTTCACAAAAAATTGGAGCTACTTGTTGCAGACGGCCATTTGCGTTTATCTTGCGCACATAACCACATCAAGTAACGGATTGGAACTAGTACATTTGACAAATCCTAATGGTTAGAAGTTGCTGTACTGGCTGCAAAGTTTTTTGCAAGGAGTACGGAAAGGTTATCTTTTATAAAAAAATTGGCAGAACAATGTCGACCCACATTTCCCCGATTAGATTTTATTCAATATTATTGAAATATGTCATTTTGCGCTCGTGGCTGTAAAAGGTCGGAGATCATTACAACACGGAATATCTTTCAAAGACTCTTTTTGAAGAGTTTCATGAAAACAGGGACATTTTTTCTATTTAGAAGAAATGCAGAAGTATTTTGCTTTTAAGTCTATAGTCTGAGCAAATCAGTTTATTAGCTTAGCGGTCCTTCAAATGCTTCACCTATTTTATAATTTTACGCCAATGTTTTTCAGGTAATGTGTGAAGGCTGTCTTTTACGTTTGATACCATGCCTGATAAAAATGTACCTCAAAGTGCAGTTTAGTCATAACCACACTTACAACGTAACTATAGTTCACATTTTTCTATAAATAAGAAACCTGCGCGAATGAGCACAGCTTGCAAAGCAAAAGTAAATCAATATAACAGGTTTAAATGCAAAAGAAACTCGGTTAAGTGTCGGAACAGCATTGAAGGTAACACAGTAAAGGCCCGTTGTATTTTTGTTGGGAGGTATGTGAATGGGCGGTGTGGTATTTCAACGCCTACGGATGTAACTTTTCTCAGAAAATCTGTTCGTTAAAATCAGTTGCTCAACATTTTCGCGATGGTCAACTAACCTGCATTGAGCGATGAAACTACCAGCAGTTCAAAGCTGTCTTTCGCTGGTGATAGTCGCTGTTAAAGCAAGACACGGGTGATTGGCAGCTAAGCTGTGATCGCGTATCGGCCACGTGTTGCGCGTGCCAGCTGATCTCCACCCGAGCTCTGTCGGTTCGACGTAGTCTGTTCTTTAAACGAGTTCAAATAAAATAGTCGTTGCTCCCAAAGGGCAAGCCCCGGCGAGAAAGCACACAAACGGCGCTGGGCACGTTTTGTTTGATATTCAGCGCAGTTGAATGCCTCGCGCAGTCGGTGCCAGCGATGTTTTTGCTGTGACTGTCGCACACACTAACTTTAAAACTGTAGCAACATGACAACGGTATGGCACACTTCAGAGAGTAACCCCATTTTGGAACTCTTTTGTTACACATAACATAAACATAACCTAGTAAATAGTTTACATAAACGATATATTTGGAATGGTTTCTATTGCATGTACTGCTGATATAGCGGGTNATGTGCCATTGTTGACAAGCATTTACCTACCTTTAAANATAATTTCGTATGCTGCTGGTTTAAGTGGCAAACTAATAACTTTTATGCTTGACTTTCATTTAAACACATTCTTCAGATTTCGCAATATACGAAGCAGCTGTACTTTTGACGAATTTTCACATGAAGAGAACGATTACTGAAATCCTTATTTCGTTCATAGCGGTATATATAGGAACCAATGTAGCGAGCTTGATCCACTGTAAGGTTTTATAGATCCAATGCTGAGCTGAAAGTATCTCAAGTGATAAAAATATTGCAAGTCATTTTACACATCAGCCAAAGTGCTCCTTGTACCAAAATTGTATGAAGATCAACTATAAAAACTCTTGTGTTAGTTTNTTTGAATTAATTGAATATGTTTGTGTGTGCCTAATTTGTTACACAAATTTTTGCAATTTTATTTTCAGAAAAAATTAAGGGGAGCTTTGTCTACTGCTGTGTGTACCCTCAAAAAGTATCTCACACTTGGCAAGCGAAAAATAATCGAGATAAACGCGTTCGGAAGAAAACAGTTTCAATGAAAAGTAAGTTGATTTCATTGCATTACGTTTCTTTTTCAAAAGTCAAAAACTATATAGTTTTAATTCTGAAAACCAATTGTTTATTGATAGTTGCTTGGTTGGGTAAAATCTTTTGTCTACGACGTTTTCATTTATTAAAATAAAGCATTTGGCATTTGCATTTTGAGAACTCTTTTCAACACGACGTAATGTACGTTGGAGGTGAAAAGTATGCTTCCGAAAAATTAGTTTAAAGCAGTTAACCATCGCAACAACTTGTTTAGAGTAGCGCGACAGTTTGCAACAAGATTTGATGGCAAAGGCATGTGCGAAATTGAAATGCCAGCGACTTTTGCATATTTGCTGCATTCCTTTGATTTCAATTGGGAAACTTCTGTTCATAGTTGTGAGAACAATTTTTTTAAGCAAAAAATTTTTTAAAAGAATCATTGGGTTCAACTGATGATCAAATGAAATCATCTCTAGTTATATCGCAAAGCTGTATCGTATTAGCAAACAACGTCAGTAACCAGCGAGGCAGATTATAGCATTGACAGAATTACAAAGATTCATCAATCAGCAACTTTCTTGCTGGCTGCGCAACGTTTTGAATGATATCCGTTTGCTGGGTAGTCCTGCCATCACATGCGCGCAACGTAATGTGCATCGCACCAGTTTCTGTGCTCGGCAACTTGCAGTATTAAAAGGATCTTTCAATATTGTTAACCCACAAACAACAGGTTTGAAGTTAAACAGAACTGATATTACACAAAATGGTTAAAGAAACAAACTGCAAAAAGAGTAGTTGCCTCAGTTATGTTTAGTACAGCCCTACAAGTAACTAGCTGATCATTTTTAGTCAACCGAAAAATGAACATCAACGTAACTTTTCTTTGCCATCGATTTTAGATAAATTTTGAGCAGCTCCTTATAGTCTTGCCAACCATAGAATTTACTTCCTTTAAAGTATTCCAACTGTATATTGACTAAACCTCGTAACCGTTCATGGCGTTTGGGCTTGTCTAGAGTAATTATTTATTTATTGAATGATCAGGAAAATCGACGTGGAAACGTGCTCTCTTTTCCTCCCATTATTCCAAGCTCTGATTTCGTTATTACGTCATAAACGGTCATACGCTCTGCTTGCTTTTTTCCCAAACGTAAGACGATCCTGATATAAGCGCATTTGCGCTGATATATGCTGCGTCAGTCGCGTGAGCTTTGTACAGGAAACACCACAACTCCTCCAGGTTTTACTACAAGGCAATAAGGTATTTAAACTACGGTTTATAACTTCTGCATTAATCTTTGCAAGCACCACACTTCCTGTAGTTGTGAAGCAAGCTTAAAGAGAATGAGTTAGGACTTAACAAGGTATTGAATTGTCAAACTTTACTTTTTTCAAGGTTAATGAATAAACAACAGTTGTCGTTCATGACGTAAAAACTCTTGAATCTTCATTATTAAGGCTTTTAATTAGACGTCGGCATAAACTATCTCAAACATGAGCATCTAACTGCAATGAACGGAACCGTTTGGTACGATCAGCTATTTATAAAAAGCAGCCAAATCGTTTCTTAAACAAGCGGCTATGTACTTGCAAGTGATTCCGAGGCAGTGTAGTTAGCTAGTTGTTTCTGGTTTTGAGGCAGTCCGTGGTAACATGGCGCCAACCACGACAACTGCTTAGTGCACTACCACGGAAATTACTTGATCTCACAGCAACCGCATCAGTTGATATGAGAGGTTACTGAGAAAAGCCAGATTGCAGAAGGGCCGAGCTTGCACGATGTTGTGCAGAAGGCAGCAGTCAACAGACAAGGGTTACAGATCAATATTATTTTCAAATCAGTGTCTGTAGAATAAAAAACGTTTAGCATGAAAAGAAATATTACATGCGCAAACTATTTAGGTTAAGCTATCAGAAACCGTATTATGAGTCTAGGAAACCGAATCTGTTAAGATTGAACATAATTACCAGCTCCGTTTCCACACCTGGACCGTTAATGACATCACCACATTGGAGCAACGTCAGTAAGCGACTGGGCCGTGCTCAGAACAACCAATTACTAGATTTACGCGGCAAAAACGACTTGGCAAGAACCTAGCGAGCGGTAAGTCACCCTGGTTTAAACAGGTTTCGTTTTCAGCGCGAGTATGTATATGGCTTAATCCAGTTCTGAAAGGAGCACTGCTTTTAAAAAAATGCACCAAACCTCACGCAAAGTCTATTGCTGTGTAATGCTTAAATGTGCAATAATATGATGAGAGGGGCACAAGTAGGAATAGGAACAGCCGCTTCGCTGACGCATGCGCATTTCGTGGCGTTGCTCCTGCATTGCTTACGTCACAAGGTCGTGTTCGGACACGCCAAGCGGCGGCGGTGATATAAACGCCACAAAAATGTTTTGTATCGTCGGCCTTGACGTACGCCTAACTTCAGCTGAACACAGACGTTCAGGCTTGCTGGTTGTGCGAAATAATCAAACACTCGGGGAAAAGTGATATTAGTTGTTGCAATTTTGTGAGTTATCGAAGAAAATCTGTATTAAACAGGTAAAAAACAACTTGTTGAATAAACCCTAGGATCAGGCTTGAAATTCGCAATGCAGTTTTTTAAGCTTCATATGAGCTGCACACCTTTCAGATATTACTCCTCACCTCATTTATAATAAAAAAAGAAAATGACAACGAAAACAGTTCAAGTCATTATGAAATGGGCATGATAAGACCGGACAGGACAAGCCTTATCACGCTGACGGCAAGCCTTTTATACTCAGATACCGTTTATGAGGCAGAAAGATTTCGTTACAAATTCGCACACCGTGCTTCTCTCACGTGAACAATGGCTGTGTTCGCGTGACGACCGTTTGCTTTGTCCGAACTTGTGATTCATACATTGCTCTCTCCCAACCCAGCTTACCTAGACTGTAACTGTAGTTGAGCCTTAACGTCTTTCGAATTGCTGTTACGTCAGGTAACGTTACGTCGACTCCGATTCTTATTTACTTTTTGTTGCTAAGCAATGCCGCGCCTCCGCGAAGTGCTTACTTTCTTTTCTTATTTCATTGAAATACACTTCTTGTCTTAGGTCGTGCCTGAACAGTGATCGTCTTGTTGACCACTGTTGCTTGGCAACTATAAAAAAGTACTATATAAATGTGCACGTTACGAAGTCCACGTGGCCGTAATTGGTTTTTGGTGTACAGCAAAAAAGAAGTCAGTCCGATCATCAAATCGCGCAATGCGCCATAAAGCGTCTCTTTAGCTAGAAATAAAATGCTTTTCGTAGATTGTTCAAGGCAATTAATATGTGGAAAAAATGCATTATGTTTTCTTTCCTCTGGCAGAAATTTTGGCAGCAGGTATGGAAAATAGTTTTAGTCAGCTGATATGCAAATAGTAAGGAAAACGATTCAAATACCAGAAGCTTATTAAAAGCATTACCACGCTTGATTTCATGCGCTGTCGGAAATCATATGCGAGCGATTAAAGACCTTTGGTTGGCTCGTAAGACTTGGCACGCAGTAACCGCAAAACCACTGTTAACTCATCATCAATCGAGGCAACTGTGTGCTTGTCAGAAGTCGAACAACGATCAACCTGCTGAAGAATGTATATTCGAAGTCATGGTATGGCAGTGAGCTATCGTAGCAGGCTGTTTGGTGCTTAACAGCTGTTACCTCACTACCTTACTGTGCTCCAGAACTGTCATCAATTGCGGTTTACAGGAAAGGTTTAACACAGTGATTTTCAACCTTTTTTGTACCGCGACCCATTATACCAACCAACTACAACCCAACTACCCCCATCTGAAACTTGAATAAAGCAAATGTAATATTGCTGTGTACACAAAATATCTACTCGCGACCCCTCCAAAAATGGTTCACGACCCCTCTGGGGTTCGCGACCCTCAGGTTGAAAACCACTGGTTTAACATATCGTGTGTGGATGTGATTTTTTAGTGTCCTCACGATGTAACTGACCTCACGGCGGTATCTTGATGCTTCAGTATGGCAGTGAGTATTTTGTAGCAGGCTGTTTGCAGAGAAACAAAACAGCCTCTGCCTCAAGGCCATGCTGAAACCAAGACTTACAACGTCTGCAAATCAACTGCTTCGTGAGTGCGCAAATCCTTCTGCAAGATTTATGACTTAACGATGGGTAACAACAGAAGCGAGATCTCGCTGCACAGTAAAGTGAAGTCCAGCAGTATAGCAGGCTTTGCAGTTTTAAAACCTTACGCAATGACGTCTACGAAAAGCAGCTGCAGTTGCATGACAGTTATGCATTGAACAAAGTGCATAGTCCACTGCGCCGCTGCCTACTGTTGTTTGTCCTTAGGATATAGAGATTTGGGTTTGCGTGACAAAGGTGTCGTCGCCCCTTGTTGACACAATGTGTAAGTCGCAATAAAGCACGGAAAGTGGAAGCATGCTACGGTCGCTCTGTTGAAGCGTATTGCTGGGATACCTACAGTGGCTTGAGCACTAATTAAAAGGTATTCTCGCCACGGTCTGATAACCCGAAGTTTAATCACTCGTTACGAGGCTGATTATGCCCTTGCTGTCATAATGCATATTGATCCGGCAGTTGGTCTTTAAACAAAGCCTTAGAAAGGTCTAGGTATTTCTCACCTGGATCTGTCGTTAAATATTTACCAAAGATCGCTGTAGCAAGGCATTTAAATGGAAATGTTACGTTGGCATCCACTACCAACTTTACACAGCAGATGTTTAACTGTGGAGTTTAAATAATGAACAATATATCGATCACAAACACAGATAGAAATTTTGTACCTACACGCACTACTAACTTGTAAGTTATCTTTTCAAACCAATAGCAACATAACTGTCTGCAGTGTAGATATATTTTATCGTTCTTAATGACCATTGGCAGACCTACTTGTAACAAAGCGATGAAAACATTTAAAAGCAATGTTTTTTCAGAAAAGCTGTTTATAAATACGTCTGAAAACTTGCAACCAGGTTTACAATAGCTTACCAAAGTATGGCAGTATGTGCAAGTTAGGCCCTTTACAACAGACAAAAGGGTTTAACCTGGCTGCCACATAGAGGTAAGGCGTGAGCAACTTGCTGCAAAGAAATACGTCATATCTCGCAAGTTTCACACAAACATGTTGTCTGCCATTCATTTGCCAGAACATTAACAAGAAATAAAGGAATCATAAAGGTTCTGGGCTAAATGCTGCCTACGGCAAGGCAGTGATAGCAAGTTAGCGCCCTGTTTAATTGCAATGGAACAGGGCCGACCTTGCCTGCCACGCCGTTCGCCGCACTACATCGAAGACAAGACATGCTGCAAAGGTTGGGTCAATCGAAATGGTTCATGGGCTTTGATCCACTTTTCTGGGACTCGCAGAGTCACCAAGACTGCACGTGACCGGGCCTATCTGTCAGTCATCACATCTGCGCATGATGTTTGGCTATCCGATTGTCATCACGACTGCACATGATTGTGACTATCTGGCAGTGATCGCAAGTTAGCGCCCTGTAAATGTGAACAGGGTCTGACATGCCTGCCTCGTAGTTACAAAAGCTGTCAACAGTCAGCAAGTTGATCACTGTTTGCCGAAGGTCGGCTATGATTGATGTTTAATGGCTCTTCTTTGTGGAATAGAGCTCTTAACCATCATTCTGCCGTCTCTCAGAGCACTGTCATCATCCCATCTTTGTAATCACCTGGAGCGGTGAATTCAGCAGAAAGCACGTTGTAATGTTTCACAAATAATGAAAATTTTCAAAAAAGTTTTCACTGCCCCGTTTTAGGTTAAGTTTTATTCCAGTAATTTCACACAAACATTTGTAAACCAAAATTTGTTCGTGTATTGAAGATAAGGTAAACTATAACATGTTATCAATTTTCGAAGGTCTAATTGGCATTACTGTAATATGTAGCTGATAAACATCGGACTATAGTACAACACTGGACGGAATTTTTAATATATATTCTTTGTGTCATGGTGTAGTAGCTTCCTTTTTGGGAACGCATTTAATTTTAAACCCAGTATCTGCGGAAAATATGGCTAAAGTGCCTTGCAGAGCGTCAGCAGTTGCAGCACTGGGTGAAGCCCTATCTTCGATGATAGAGTGCTTCCTTTGCACTGTCTATTCTCCGAAGCCTGCGACGAAGCTAGAGTGCTTCCCCAGCTATAAGCTTCTGGCAGATGCCAGCAGTAAGCTTTGTGTTCCATCATTTGAATTGGTCTTCTGGCAGGAATCTGTTTGCAGTCCGCCTATGCTCTCACGTCAACGTGGAGAGATTTCGTAGAAACCGTATATGCACACTCATCTTCAGATGTATTGCAATTTAGCGTTTAACATTAGATGCCACTGAAAGACTATTGGAGTAAAAGGTTCTGGTTAAGCTTTTCCGTAGCTCAGAATTTCTTGTATCTTTGAACTTTTCACCCTCAGGCAGCAGGCAGAGTAACGCTACATCCGATCACCGAATGTCATGATTTGGCAGTGAGTTGAGTTTGTTGCCCTGTGATTTTTCTCAACAGGGTCTTAATTCATTGCCTTGTGATGAACATTATTTTCTACAGTGATGCAGCGTTTTCTGAAAGTCAAAGTAATTTGACAACGGGCTAAAGCTTTCGATCCATAGGTGTGACACTCAGAAGAAATTTTAATGAGTCACATGGACCCAATCAAATTGTTGAATTGTTCGTATGAAACTAAAGTTAATATTCTTATTTGAGAATCGCAAAATCTGACTTTGGTTTGTTACTTTGTTACTCCCGATTGCCTTCGCAACAAATGACAATTGCAATGTACAAATATTATCTTTGGAACCTATTTTGCTGCGGCGGTTGATTAGTAATCTATTAAATGTTCTGCAATTTTGGTTAGCTCAAGACTTTGTCACAATAAGATCTTTTCTCATAAAATGATGTTCAGACCCTTGGGATGCCAGTTAAAACGTTTACTTTTTGAAATGAAAAGAATCTGAGGTCACTGCTTGTGACCAGAATTTAAACTTTGTGACACTNGTTACCCAGGCTTAAAGAATTTCAACTCTGTTATACTCNTTATTGCGACTTGTGGAGTGATACTTTGCAGCCCACTCAACTGCTACACCCCACCGCATACTTTTAACATGCACAGAGTAGCAACCAGCGGGCATTTTCGCGAAGGCAGGATATTTTTGACCACTTTTTGCGTCAGAGCANAGTTACTAGCAGATTCAAGGTATTTTCTCATGCACCTTTAAACGTATTGTTGTGTCGCCANCATATTGTGCATAACAACGCACGATATTCTACTAGATCTGCCTTTTTATCTTGATTGTTGTGAAATCAAACACACNGAGCCGTTCTTATTTGAACTGTTGATATCCCGCAAAAACAAAAAAAACATTATTACCTCACCACACGATTAGTGGTTGAAGAACTAGAGATTTTCGGTTGATGCAGCGCTCACGGTTNTGTAAACGANGTGTGTGGTAGACTTGATTCAGCTGCAAATGGTCCATCCAANCGCCCGCGGTGCTTTCAGCCTTTAGAAAAGTGACGTGTACAATAAACTCGCCATGCTTGACAAATCTCAAACTTCGCCAGGAACGTAACTTGAAAAGTTTAGGATTTTGCTGTACCTTAGTGCAAACCGCACGCACAACTTTTTTTGCAAATCCGGGATTCTTAACATTTCTATGACATTGCGGGTGGTAAATTTACCATTAGCAGTTTCGGTGATTATTTTAATTGGATGTGTAATTCACTATAAAAACTATGTGATGCATGCAGAAGAAACCACACATTCTCATAGAAGTTTATCGGAATAACGTGTTGCCTCAACTCCACGGAATTGGGTTGATGTCATTTCATTTTCTACATATACATCGACAAAAAAAGCAGTGTTATATATACTTCGACAAAAAAACACTGTAAACAGTGCAAAATTATGAAGATTACCATAATCATTAATAAAAACATAATAAAAGCAAAATTTAGCACAGGACTTACACGACTGTGTTTACCAAAACCGGGAGAAAGCAACGAATCTTAGATATCGTGGTGATTGTCTAGACCAGGGGTGTGCAATCTTGTTCAACAGAAGAGTCATTTNCAGAAAACCAAAAATACCAGCGAGCCGCAAAATCAGTTTGTAGTGTNAAATAAAGTTCGTTAGAGAATGCAAGTTTCAAATAAAATGACCTACATCAAATCGCATACACTCTTAGGCAAATAACCTTACGAATTCATGTAAACACACTGATAAATGAAATCATAAGCGTACGGGAACGCATTTTACTGGGGGGGCGGAAAAAATTTGCCCTGAAAATAATAATTTGCCCTAAAAATAAACAGTATACCCCGAAACTAACTTTTTTAATTTAATCCGAATTGGGCCTGAAACCCCTTGTAAAGCTGTTCTACATAGTTGAAATCGTTTATAACTGCTGCGTATGTAACGTCAATTCGCCTGTAACGTTGCATTTTGTTCGGTGCCGATGCCATCTTCTACATCAGGGGTTCCCATACATTCCCTGTCCGTGTACCCCTTCAGCATTTCGATAGATGAGCGCGTACCCCTAAACATGGGCGCCGGAGGGATTTTTTCCAGGAAGGGGCCAATAGTGGATTTTCCAGGGATGGGCCAAAAATATTTTTGCATGGGCGGCCAAAAGTGGCAAAGTGACATTTTCACCACTCGAAACTAAGAAAACAACTTTTTTTTGCAGTAATTGATTGGAAAATGTCAAATTTCAAAATCTTGGTGCGGCCTTGGCCTCCACTTCCGAAGCCCATGCCCCTGAAACTTCTTATGAGAAAAANGCTGAGGAAGATAACAAAAATATATTTACCAATAAGCATGCAATGAATTTTGAAAACAAACTTCANTTATTTTTATTTTTGATAATAACAGACACAGAACATATAGTATCGGCGTTGGTGGTAGGACCACAGGAATACNGATACTTGTTCGCTAACTTGTAACACTTCGNACAACACTACATTACAGACACTTNCTCAACATAGTTGTTGGCTGAAGTCGTAACACTTGGTACAACACTNCATCCAGAGTTGGACGTGAATATCACATTTAAGAAATAGAGTCCAACCTAAGTCCTGGTGAAGTACGAATGGTTTGTGGCCTGCACACATCCTCAAACTAACACTGTAACGTCCGGGCACACAGTCACAAAGTAAAATACGGTTGTAGTGTTCAAATAATAATGACTGATACTGTCATAAACAATCTGACTGCAGCAAAGCGCGCGACCGTACTTTGTTGGATTCTTTGCATCGTTCAAGAAACACAGACATATTTTTACAATACGGTGTCAAAGATAGGAATGTTACACTGAACTTGATAACTACTAACACTCGCTCGCTACGGCAAGTTGTACAGAGCATTGCAACCAAAGTTGTAGGCCGCACGCAATCAGGGGATATACGCCTTCCTGAAATCACACCAATAATTATGATGCATACAGGGACCTACAGAAGGAACGAATGAGCACATTTTTCACTGCGTTCGAACATCGGGAAAAAGAAGCTCGCAGCTTGTTCACTGCTTCATATTGATATCGC
>JGI24159J19872_10004416_pt1 | contig 17911 bp, 13 predicted proteins | sample Ectturendosymbi4_FD_19872 | JGI IMG/M metagenome (IMG submission 19872) | reverse complement strand
GTCCACGCCGATGGACAAAACTGAATAATGCGAATCGAGGTCATGCGCGGACACACGAAATCCCTTGACGCGAATGACAAGTTGATACAAACCAGATCTCATGAACAGGATACAACAGCGAGTAGGAAATGAGTAGGAAGACTTTGGTAATGTAGAATCATGCATTAGATTCAGTTTGTAAGAAATGATCAAAGCATGTTTTATAGCATACTTTGAGGTTTCATAGTATGTTGGTTATGAACTTTAAATAATATGTAGTAACTACTAACCTTGATAAGATAGTTGTGGATTTTTAGTTTACTGCTATTGGTCAGTATTGGCCAACACTAATCTCTCTCTCTGGTCTACACTAAGGTCAGTATTGGTTACACTAAGAGACTGTTGGTCAACACTAATCGTGGAACCCAATTATTATTAGAAAATTTATTATGCCTTAGAAAAAATTTATTGAAGTAGCATGCCATTAGAGAGAACTGATACAAAGTTGCAGTACCAGCATTATGTTTGGAAATATGTTTGATGAATCTACTACATCAATGGCTAAAGAGAAGAGTAAGCCAAAAACATTAAATAACATTGTGATTGAAGAACCACCTCTGGAAAGGTACTATGGGATTTTGTGTTGAATTTCACCATTTACCAACTTTGCAATATAATTGAAAAGCTTTTCTAGCTTTTAGGATAGTGCTTGAAAATGTAATTATATACATTGTAATTTTTCTTATAAAACAAGGAAGAAATGCAGCATTTTTTTGTTCTACCAAGTTATTCAATAATTTTCTTTGATTTATATGGTTATTCTGGACAAAAACATGCAAAGGTTGTTGTTGCCAATTGTTTTGTTTTGAATCACCTTGGCGTTAAAGTTTTGCTGCAGGCAACCACCCAAAGGCTATATAACTGCTTTTAATGCCCAATAAATGTTAAAGTTCCCAAAACAAGATTATAAACCGATCCACAAATTTCTTTTGTTTTATATTTCAGAGGAGGCAAGCACTTGATTGGCATAAGAAATCAAGGTGCAACGTGTTATCTGAACTCGTTGCTTCAAACTTTGTTTTTCACTCCGGAATTCCGAGAGCAGCTTTTCTGTATCAGACCTGAAGAGCTTGGAAAAGTTCGTGGAAAAGATAAGGATCTGCATGTTAAGGTATACACGTATGCCAAGTACTTTGTTTGGTGTTCAGCTCGTGAGATGTCCTATATTTACCCAGTTTTTTTATTATACAGGTGCGCAAAATTCCTGTTCAGTTGCAGCTGCTTCTGGCAAGATTGCTGTTGCTTGATCAGGACTCCTGTACGACACACGATCTAACAGAAAGGTTAGCATTATAATTAAGAAGTGTTGCAAACTGCCTTTGTAACATACACTTTTCTTTTTGACTGTTTTTTGGCTTTAAAACTTTTAGATTTGTAAACATATGTTTTGGCGTTTGGCTGAGATGCCAGTCACGTGACTTTTATCGATAGATTTTGTTTATTGGCAGCATGTAAGCGCAATGCTGAAAAAAGACGGTTCTGTTTCAACCACTGGTTAATGCAAAGATGTTACTATTGTCGAAGCATGTGAAGGCGCAGAAATACCATCTATGGTGTACGAGGGCATACATCCTATGTCCGTTCGCAAAAAAACTACATGAGCATGAGAACATCTTACAAGTTTCTGGCTTGAAGGCATTGTGCAATATCCGCCTCTCAATTGGAAAGTTGGGTGATCGATCCACGGCCACTGAGGGAATTGCCGTAGCGCTCTTGGGCAAGAGCGCTCACTTCAATCGTCCCGGCAGTGGGCAAATTTCAGGCTTCGGCCTGCCGCTAACTGCCATCACCAAAAATTGAATGAAAGCAACACGTGATCTTTCGTAAGCCACGTGATCTTTCGGAAGCCGTTTCATATCGGCGCTACTCACCATTGAAGCTGTTTATGGCCACGTGACTAAAACTCGTGCATGTTGCGCTGGGGATTGCAATTCAAATTGCCTCAGGCGACTAGCGCGAGATAGAAATTTTAGAGATGTCGTGAGTTTGGAGGCATTCGTGGAATAAAATGTTTTCATGGATGTAACCTAAACTGGCTAGAAACTCATGGCACTGATAGGGCAAGGAATTCATGACAGCGTGCTTGGGACATCCTTGCGATTTAACGCCGTCAGGCTCTCTCGTTGTTGTAGTTAAAACTTTCTTTTGGCCCACCTGACCGATTTTAATTGGTAGGATATTATGCTTCAGCTTATAACCGTAACTGCAGAAAGTATGCACTACGAAATATTTCTAAGCGATGAAGCTGATCTTAGATTTTGTTCCGCACGTTGTTTTTTCACATCCTAGTTTCGGTTGGCAAAATCAGGAGCAGTTCCAGCAGCACGATGTTCAAGAGTTGAGCCGCATTCTCTTTGATGCAATAGAAAACTCTCTTATCGGCACATCCGGACAAAAACTCATTCCAAGTCTGTTCAAGTGAGTAGCCTTAGCCTGGTACAATCAAGTGGTTTGGAGTTACTTCGTCGTTCCGCTGGCATCTTTCGTTTTTTGGACATTGATATTTTAGAATCGCGCGTTAAAATGGTCTCTCATAGTGTACTTCGCCAATGTATAACTTTCCTTGCTAGGGTTAGCGTTCACATCACACGCGGTTGAGCGATCAGGCTTTTTAATTTTATTTGTTGCTTTTCTTTCTTTGTCAGAGGCAGCATCGTCAACCAGACGCAGTGCTGCTCGTGCAATAGAATAAGCGAACGACAGGAAGAATTTCTCGACATAACGGTATCTGTTGCCGGCGAGACGAGCTTGGAAAAAGCCTTGTCTGCCATGTATCAATCCGAAGAGTACATGTGTGGAAAGAACCAGTACTTCTGTGAACAATGCCGAAAATTAGTGAATGCTCGCAAGGTTGGCATGCCGATCGGTCTTTACTGCAAAGTCTCGCTGCTACGAGGTCACACTCGATACCTGGGATTTAGAACCAATTCTTAACCCTTCCCGTACATTATTTGTTCGATTCGTGACCATTCGCTATTGCATACAATTAGAAAATTAATTTGAAAGGGGGGAAGGCGTACGTGAAACTTTCTTGGGTTGAGTACCGGTTGAGCAGTTTGCCAATTTTTTTGTTCAGTCCTGCAACCATGCCAGCGAAGCATCGTTTGTAAATTGCAGGGCGCAAAGCTGGGAAGCGTCCCGCCCATATTAACAATATCGCTGTTGCGTTTCAACTTCGACCCAAGGACCTTTAGCCGATATAAGGAAACCAGTCATTTTTCTTTTCCCATTAAGCTGGACATCGGTCGTTATCGCGTGGAGAAAGGTACGTCTGCCAACCTCACGGTCAATGCGTGGTCAGTGTCTGTGCTTTTAGCTCATTTACGTGTTTAAAGCTGAATATGAATTGCTTTGTTATTTTTAATCTCGTAACATCAAGGCTTTCCTGTACTTTTTCACCTCCTTCAGAAAAACCCCAAAACTCCCTCGTGTTGGTCTGCCTGCCACTTGAAAAAGTGCGACGAGACCTCATTGCCGGTCGTCTTATTGTCTTACCCTGCAAGCTATTGCCTCGTTGATTTGAGAGAAACAAAACTCCTTCACTCATCAAAAAACAGTGTTAGGATTTCTGTTACTTTTGAATCGTAGTATAGGGCGAAAACTTGAAGTTTTGCCCGATATTTTCGGGTTTATTTTGTTGCCCGGGTGGTCGCGACTGTGAATACCGGTAATAAGCTGCAACGGGAGTGGCTCTGACTGTGTTAAGGAGCTGATTTTTTCACCGCAGTCGCTGCGTTCGACGCTTTTACCACACAGTCATTCAACGATTGCTCTTTTTTGCAGAAGAGAAGGAATGCACTGAGTACGTGCTCTATTCGGTTATCATTCACAAGGGCAACGCTCACCGCGGCCATTATCACGCTTACATCAGAGATGTCGACGGACTTGGACATTCGGATATTCCGGTAAAGAATAGAGCAATGTTGGGCAAACTGCGGCCTGCCGACATGTTTTGTGCGGTTCTTCTGGCTAAATACCACTATCCCAAATTGATAGAAAGTTGTTGCCTCATGTTTGAAGCTTGTTTCATTTACAAATGTGCTTCACTGTGACAACAACAGCATAGCCCTTATTTACCTACATTATCTTACCCACTGTGATATAAAAAGACCAGTGTACGACTCACTTCTGTATTTAGCACGACGTATTGCTGTGAATCTTTATTTTCTGTAATGAAGTTCGCAAAATCAAAACATCGGGCAACCCTAACAAATAAGCACCTGGGATAATTAATTGCATATCTTTATCAAACTACTGTCCAGATTTTCAGAGACTAGCAAATCAAACAAAAACTTAATATGGATAAACATTGTGTTTGTTGCCTTTCAATTGCGTCAGGTTATTTTATGTAAATCTTGCATTGTTTACCCAATTTGTAGTGACACAAACACTAATTTTGCGTTTCGCTGGTGTTTGTGGTTTTCTGAAAATGACTCTTCCACTGAACAAGTTTGCCCACCCCTGGAATACAGGCTTTGCTAAAGGACGAAGTCTTTTCCTGCAATATACCTGAATGAACTATTTCACTCATTAATCAACTAACCAGGCGCAGCAAGAGCAGCGGCAGCATCAGCTGCTTGAGTCTCCTTTTATAAAGTAGGTGTTTTTTCTATCTTTTGCTGATGCTGAATTGCTGCAAAAAAAGGTAAAAATCCGACCCAATGTAACAAACCAGCAGATTTACCGTCGTTGCTGAACCGTGTCCTTGCGCAGGTCAGCGACGCCGATTACGAACCCGACTTCTCTCAGCATTCAGTTAAGGCTACTCTTCCGGAGGGTGCCGTGCTGCGGAACCCCCCGTCGTCGCACAGCGCTGCTTCAGAAAATGCGGAACTGGGGGCGGAAGAAATGCTGGCCTGTTTGATTGCCCAAGGCGATCCGCCTAAAGTTTCTGAACTNGGAAAAGTAGGTAACCCGCTTCTAACATGGCGGGCCCTCCCTGCTGTCGGTTGGAAGAACTGTGGAAATTTGGTCACTTCAGCCGTGGGTTTGGGCGGCGGTTCTCAATTCGATTTGCAACCAGCACCTCTCCCGAAGGAAAAATCATATTCGCACCCGATGGACCATGTATCCGCAGTGTGTTCCCCTGCTAGCTGACCGAGGAGTTCGCACCCTCGTAAATCCCGCCCCGCACCCCCAAACTCATAAGAACCGCTGCATTAAATCAAACTGCGAACAAGTGCGTGACCGAAACGTGTGTTTGTCAGAAACCTTTTGTTGCGCCACAATCCTTTTGTGTTGCGTCACAATCCGTTTGTGTTGCGCCGCCTAACCTGTTTTGATTTTACACTGTTAACGCAAGCTTCGTGTAGATGGAAAAAATGTAAGTTCAGCTCCACTGCTGTCTTTAAAAACGTCCGAGTGAAGAGGAGCGTTGGGTGAACTTTATTTTGAGTCCGTTGGTGGCAAACAGCTATGACTCGGTCCATCTCTATAATGCGAAGCCAATTTGGCGGGCTGTTCTAATTTATTGTGCGCTTTCGTCTCTGTTGTATTTTACAAGCCCTTTTCTGTAAATAGCTGTTCAAGCTACCGTTCTCAAATGCCTGAAAGCAGGAAAGACAGCATGTGTAGGCACACGCACATTTTATTAAAAACGCTCGTACAATTTTCGTAAAGATGCTTTTGATTCAGAGCGAAATTTTTGCTAGTATGCTGTCTTGGGGTGAACCATAGTTTTGCAGACCTACTTCGTTTATTGCAAGCAAAACTGATGCACATATTCCGCTTTGCTACACAACAGATCTTTCATAAAGAAACCGGAGTATCGTGGAACAAGAAATTCCGGAAGAAGCACGGGAGCATTGCGAAGTTTTTGCGCTCGTGCTCAGACACTTTCGAAGTGGACACCGAAAACGATATCGTTTTACTGAAAGACACTGCCACCGTTCGCGTAGACCACGCTGTCTTTTCTGCTGCAAGCAATCAAAAGAATCACGTGATCAAAGACGATGTCAGCAAAGTAAAAGACACTGATCATCTCAGCAACGGTCTGACGAACAAAGAAGACAGTTCATCGTCGTCGTCGACAGATGGCGCTATCGTTAACGACCAGATAGAAGACTCCTGTCACGACTGTGTTGAAATGGGTTCAGCAGGTTGGTGCGGTTCTCGTGTATGTGCGGGGGTGGATGTTAGGGGGGACGAACGAGGTGGTCGCCTCGGGGCCCTCTTTTTTCAGTGAGTTTCACACTTAGTTTTTGCATTGTTTTGTTAAAAAGTTTATGAATCACTCTTGAGCCACATGAAATAAACTGTGAAGCAAGTCATGTATTTACCAAAAATAAAGCAAAAGTTATGTTCATATGTGCCAAAGGGGCCCCCTCAACAACTTTAATGTGTAGACAAAGAACAATTTAAAATCAATTGAATTCAAACAATTTACAATGTGAAATGAGCTTTCACGCAGAAGCAACTATGCAGGCAAAATGAATAATGTAACTTGCTTTCAGTGAATAAGATATCTGTATAGCTGCTACACAGATTAGGTTCCCAAAGCAGGGTCGTAGCATGTGCAAAATATAGCGCCCCTTTTTTATATAACGTGAACAAATAGGGGGGCAGGGTCCCTTCTTTAATACCACATATTGTCTTAAAAAAGACGATGTTTTGGGGCCCCTTTTATGAGAGTTGGTCCCGGGCCCCTAAATGCTAATATCCACCCTGTGTGTGTGTGTGATGCGACTCAGTGTGAAATACACGTTTTTTTGACAAACTGAATGGAAGACACGCATATCGAAAAATAATATTTATCAAGATAGAGCTTAGCTTCTTGAGCTGTTGTAACCAGTGGTCAGCGCTAGTACTCACGTAAAAGCAAGGACCATCACCTATGTTGAGTGAGCAGCTCGGAGGACACCGTAAGCAGACCTTGGGTGAAAATTAACATACCTGACAAGACTCTTGTCTGTCTAAACAAAAACCCTTACCGGAAGCTTAACCTGGACCTTTGTTAAAGTAATGACGTAAACCTCTGACTGTTTAAACCCAAAGCAGCCATTCTTGGTAAAGCTTGGCTAAAAGCCCACCTCGAAAAAAACTTTAGTTACCACTGCCTGCCGACAAAGTTGGAGCCCGCACTTCCCTAGTAATTCGTAACCGAAAGTAGCAGGGAAAGAAAATGAAGAACAATGACGGCGGTAACTGCTTCCCCAAAGTTTCAATAGGCGGGTGACGTCATCGGTTCTGAAAACATCATTTAGGTCTGAGATCCACTTCTGAGCGGTGATCAGGAATCTGTTTGCTTGCTTAAAAAAGTGGAGAACATTGGCAGGGACCTATAAACAGCGCAGATTGTGCAATGGCGGTGTAAATCGCACTGTGTGACTACAAACGTATATGTCACTCCTGATAGCAAACATGCATACAAAGATTGCACTGCGAAAAGCCAGCGCTGAAGACATACTCTTGTTATTTGCAGTGAGGTACATGTCCAAGAATAGTTCGCGCTGCTCATGCGACAGATGACGCGTTGACGTAGAAATAACATCGCTTGTGAAACATTACGTGGCGTGGTGTATCGTTTAAACGTTTCGTAAAGACATTTTCGTCGCTGCCCTGTGTCTGTACGAGGCGATGTGTTTTTCCTCGCTCGTTCCTGTAAAGCAAGCACTTTACACTCCAACATCGTCACACACAGATATTGTTGATCTTGAACATAACTGCAGGATCTCCCACTCTTTGCATAACACGATTAATAACTGAGTTGCTTGGGATTTGTGCAAAATTCTGGTTATAGCTGGTCATGTTTGTTAATGCTGGTCATATTTTTCCAGGCCACCGAAGATTGGGCGCTTGCTGGTTCAACGTTAATGACGAAACAATCAAGCCCATATCGGTGCACAGCATCCCTGGCCAGTTTTCAGGGCAGCAGAGCGCCTATATGTTATTCTACAGGTGAGTAGTCTTGGGCCACTTGAACTGGGGATAAAATTTTTTTGTACCACAACCTCCCTCGCGATAACATCTTTCGCGCGAGGCACACCCCCCACGAATGTAATAAATTTATGCTCACACTCTGGAAAGTTGGATTGCCAAAGCCAGGGTTCCCACGCGGTATTGAAAGTGTTGAAGAAGTATTGAATTGTGAAACAGGTTTCCAAGACCTTGAAAAAGTATTGAATTTGTCCAAAATGTAAATAAATTAATGAAAAAGTATGGAAATAGCAAATTCTGACGTTTATTCAATTTTTTAACGGCTGATGGCAGTTTTGCGAATGTTTTTGCATTGTGTTCAATGAAAAACAATTTCGAAAAATGAAGGTTAATGATGATATTAAAGTTCTTTCATTTAGTGTTGAAAAGGTATTGAAAAAGTAAGGAAAATGGTTTTTGAAAATGTGTGGGAAACCTGAAAAGCTTCATAATACTTTTGCGCTAAAACTTTGTGGATACTAACACTGGCTAAATGGTACAGTAGAATGAGCACACACCATTGGTGTTTCTAGAGATAGCACGTGCTACTAATGCTGGTAAGCTGGGTTCGATTCCTGGCCGACTCATACCGAAGGCTTGAACAAAGGTATTTGCGAGTTGTCCAACCTCGTGCTTGGCATTGATGGGTAGGTGCAAGGGAAAGGTCCACGCGCGGTGCTGCCATTTACAGTTTCGTTCACTTCGAACCCAACCGCGCGCAAGCAAGCGGGTGTGGGCGCCGCTGACCACTCGTAACCCCCTCCGACGGGGGTAGAAAAGTGCAACTGAACTTGACGGGAGTGTGACAGTGGCCGGGAGTGTGACAGTGGTCTTGCAGTTGCATCAAGGTAGAACATTACTAGACAAGCAATCTTACCATAGCCAGGTGCAGTTCCTTAATGACTACTGCAATTCTCCGTTGAATTAATATTAAACCAGTTCCGTATTTTCACCAACGGCGAAACTTGGACCCGATATCCCGTAACCGAGGCCATGCCTGAGACTGTCGGCACGAAAGTGCAAAGCTGATCACAAAATTTTCAAGAAATAAGACTTTTCAGCCGGATCGGATGTAAAGTAATAACTTGCGCTTGAACAAATATTTTGCTGAAATGTTTTCATCCCCTTAACGTCGTATATACAAAAAAAGTGCGCTTCTGAATGTATGGTGTGTGTTTATTTACTTCCGCTTGCCGACAGACGAAAAGACTTGGCAAGGCCGGAAGAGAGTTGGGAGAACGTGACGTATAACGTGCCACGTCACATCCAGGACGCTGTGGAATTGGAAAATGAGGACCTTCTTAAATGGAGAGAAAAATACGACTTGGCTTTAAACAGGTTTGTTGTTGAAAAAACAGCTCTCAGACAAATTTGAAAAATTGTACGCCATTAGGTTTGCTGCGTACCGGAAATGTGCTGTTGCTATAGCAACGTTGCGCTTTCTTCGGTCTTCTACGCGTGGGCGCAAATTTGATTGGAGCTATTTGATTGGTGGCCGTAATAATTCCTTCGTCGAAAGCTGTGATGCTGATGTTTGCTTTCCTGCAGTGTTGCCGAAAAATTATTTCCCACGTCCTACCAGTGGTTTTTCTAAATGTTAGTCCGGTACACCGTCCTTGATTTTATTGCTTGCACCCTTCCCTAAAGTGTCACATGTTTAGCTGTCATGGTGTACGTACGGAGCCTGTCAAAATGTTATGCTGGTGCAGTGTTCTTACTTCATTTCTTGCAACGTTTGGCAGATGGCGCCATCGTTAAAGGTAGTAAACACTCAGCTTTTGTTTGGTAATGTTTTCCGACGCAGAATGCAACGCCTAAGCTGCACTTTTTTGCAGACTCGATCTTCACATCCACACCGAAGCGATGTGTTGTCGACAAGATCAGTTACTTAAGCCTTTCGATCGCGATGGATTCGTCCTACGCATTGACCGAAGGTAGGCTGCTGGAACGTTGCAACTGAAAACCTGGTCTGTTGAAAGAAGTGTTCGGTTGTGGCACTAAACCCCAACACCATTTGACAGCCGTCTGGTCGCGCGTCAGCACCAAACTGTGAAAAGTGCTGTCTGATAGGTAGCTTTGTGGTTTGAGCCTTTTGCTCGATTGTCGAGGCGATGCAACTCTGGCAGTCTTTTCTCCGCCATCGTTTTGCTCTTTGTCTGTACCCCGGATGTTGCAAGAGGCAGCACAGCAGCGTCTTTCATTCACTCCATTTAAAAGAGAAAGCATTGGCGGGTATCCTTCTGTTTGAACAACAAAAAAATGCGTGCATGTTTTGTAGCGCAGTATTTAGTCAAAAAAATAGCAGATGTCTTGATAAGAATAACTTCTCGTTCACAAACCAATATAGATCTGTGTATTATTATAGAGTAGTGGGTTTGAGACTGCGCTAAGTTTTAATGTTTAATCAAACAGTAGCTCAAAGCCGCCATAGTTTTGGATTTATAAAAATTCAAATAAATGTTACAACATTCGTCACTAACCACTGGTTTAAGTTGCGAAAGGAGGCTGCTAATTATTTCGCCTCCTGGGTTTTCGAAAACGCATGTGAGTGTTATTTTCTGTGGGGAAATAGGACGGGTTGCAACAAAAGAAGAGCCACTTAAACTGGAGTGTTAATCAACCAAGCAAGGTATTTTATTCCAAGCTAGCAACAGCATTAGTTCCTATAAATGGCAAGCAACTAGTCCCAGTGATGCACCCACTTTGAAGCCCTGCTGCCAAGCAAATTTTTTTGCTTCGTATGATGAATGACGTTAAAGCACATGTTCTTCATCTCTCCCAAGCGCTTTGCGGATGGCGCAACGACCCACAAATCTCGCTTATCGAGAACGGGTTGCATTATGTTGCCGTCAGATGATGTTTAAGAAACGTGCCAGTTTATCGGCTCGCATGCACGAACCGTCCCGACAGGAGCAGCGCGCACTTTCGGCAATTTTCTGTCAGCTTTTGTTTTTTTGCTGAAATCGCAGGAAAACGATCGAAGACCTGAAGTCGGACGTATTCGACAATCTTCCGAAAATGACGAGGAGAAAAAAGAAGCAGAAGTTGCTGGTGTCGCAAACAGCAGATGCCTTCGACTTGCCCGAGCCTCGATATACTCGTTTGCACACTGTGAAAGTAGGAAAGCTTTTGTGACATTACAACCTTGTTGAGTACTCAGCCGTCTGCCAAGAGAATCATCTGCGCTATAACACGGTCTACGAGTATTTGTGCAGATTACCGAGTATCCCTTTTGAATATTACCGAGTATTCTTTGTTAGTATTATTACGTATTACTTGTTAACGTCACCGAATATTCTTTGTCAGAATATGCAAATATTTTTTGTTAATATTACTGTGTATTCCCAGCGAATATTACCGACTATCTCTTGTTCAGTTCCTAGACCATGGAGGCATGCACCTGTACGACTGCGTCACAGAGCAACCCGACGTGACCCTTGCAGAGGCCGGCCTGGTCACCGAGATGCACTTATTCCTTTGGGATGGCGAGTCGGTAAGCTCGAGACGTGTTGAGGGACCTTCTCCGGTCAGGTGGTGTGAGGTACTAGTGGGCAGCGTTGAAGTGTTTATCTCTGCCCAGTAGCCTCTTAACCCGCGTCCCCAACCGTTAAGCGATATGGCGCGCTTGCAAACTTACCCGGGCTTGTTGCCTGGCATTAGCTTGGAAGTGCTGCGTGCGCCACATGTCTGTTTTCATCGCAGTCGTACCCGCGTGCTTCAGATGATTTATTTTTTTTCTAAGTGTTGCGAAAAGTTTCAGTGCATGCGACGATCGTCGGAAGCTCTGTCGGCGACGTTCGTTGCCATGCATCTGCTCTGCTGTTACTCTGTCGCCGCGTTTGTCGACTAATTGTCCTCAAGCTAAATTTTTTATATAAAACAACCACCTCAAATGCGGGGCGCTCTTGACGAACTCTCACTCCGATACATCTTATCGACTTGCATAAGTTTGCTTCATAAACCAGAATATGCCTTGTTGCTACTTGTGCGCANCGGCACACAGCCCCATTTTTGCGCCATGCGCTACGTTACCTTTTGNAGTAAAAGCGACATTCCAATACATGATTTTTATGTCTCGGTGACGTTTGGCGCACTACGCTTACACCCAAGGGCCACTGATGCAATCCCGACGCGGTCGGGAATCGATCCACCGACTTGTCGATCCGTCGCAGATATTCGGCCGGCCTGTGACGTGCGGCGAAGAAAGCGAACCAGTGTCTGTGACCTTGCTCTGTCTTGTCGGCGACAACCTGGAAGCCGAGCTGGTGTTCGCCGCCACCAAATCATCCTGCTTCGAAACCGCAGTTCGCTGCGCCTCGTGCTTGTTGGACTGCTCAGCGGACGAGATGCAACTGGAGCGGAGCGTAACGTTCGAAGGTGAGGCTGGAAATCGTGTTTGCCCCCCAGGTTTCGGAAGCAGGTGGTGGCGAAAACGTTGACTTTTTCAGGCGATGACGGCGAAAAGACCGACGGCTTCGACCTTTTCCCCGGCGTCAACGACTGCCCGTGCCGGTACCTGGAGGTATTTCGCGCGTCGCATTTACTCCGAGAAAACTCGCGGAAAACGAGGTGTCGAAACAGTAATGAGGAAAACAAAGAACCTCCCATTCGCGTCAAGGTTAGAATTGTGATGACACGTCAAGGCTGGGCTTTTTTTCGCCGAGACGTTTCGGTCATTTATCCGAAGTTGCTTAAAAACTGTCAAAACTCGCCGTAACAGTATTATTCACAAGCCTAGCTTCTTGAACATTACGACCGAAATGACTTAATTTTTTTCGGTGATATAAATAAAAATTTGGTCAATTACCGCAAAAAAACTAGCGTCGAAGGCGGGAAAAGGACCCGTGCACGGACTGTTCTTTTTTTTATTTTTCAAAAACTTGGAACTTAAGTTCTCGCGCCTTTTGTCAGTCGCGTAGCCGTGAGCTACCACTGTCTCTTCAGGTGAAGTCTTGCTTTATGTGTGTGTCATCTTCTTGTGCATTTTACCCTTCTTTCCGGTTAAGGAACTGCGGGGTTTACAAAGCTCCTTGTTCGATCAAATCCTATTGGACGGGGATTGTGCGAATTATTTGCGAACAAAAGATCGACAGTCCACATGCAAAGCACATCCGCAGGCAATCGTTTAAAAGCTGTAAGATGTCATAATTGATGTTCCTCAGACAAAATACCTCAGTAGATTTCAAATGATTCGGATTTGTTTCTTTACGGGAGTTTTCATAAAATCTATCATGAAAGAAAAGCCACTAAAGATTTGTTTGCTTGATGCCGTAATGTTTCACGAGCAGATCGTAATATGCTAAAAAACAAAAACGAGGAGTCGGAACTGCACCGATAATATTTAAAACACTACGGCAGGAATTGTGCAACGTGACCGCGGATGAACTATGGTTTGAGGCGCCTGCAAACCTGTAAAGAGCGTTTCAAGAAATTCCGAAGGGTTTGGCAAAAAAACACCTTCAGGGGCACCCCCGCCACTTCTGGGTTGGAAAAGTTTTTACAGAGCAGCGTGTGGAAGAATTAACACAATGTTATATTTTGCAGGTTAAAAACTCGGTCGTGAAACCCAACGACGACAATCCTGCCTTTCTCACCGACGCCGTTTATACTGTCACTGTGCCTTCTACAACGGTTGGTTGGTCATTTGTTACTAGCGCCAGAAAAACAGTCTCCTGCAGTTCTGGTTACCATGCACGTTGGCAACCAGCACTTTTTTGTCGAAGCATCTCGTTTTGTAATTGAACTGTTAATTTGTCTGTAATATATGAAACGTATGCGGTACCAACAGCAACAGATGATGTTGGGAAAGTCGCATTATCCAAGCTTTGCCGCGTTCTGATTCCTGCCGTTACAGAACGTCGCCGAACTGAAAAGTGCGATGTGCAAAGTCTTGAGCCTGGACAAGGACGCCATGCGAGTTTGCTACTCGCACCTTGACGACCACTACCCGCTGCGCGCCAGCGATGAACTGCAGTCGCTCGATCTCGGCCTGGACCACCTTTTCGTCATCGAGGTATTGCTCGAGAAGATAACCGCAATTGTGCCGTTTCGCAGTTGTGCAAGTTCCGCCTCTTCGCGAAACTTGACGAAGGTCGTTGCTGGGACCGCCACTGGCGTTTTGCTGAAGCGATTCCCTTTTTCCATTTTTTTCTCTAATTTATCAGGAAGGCAGAGAACCTGCCCGGGACGAAATGATCGTTTACGTCAAGCAGCAGAATGGCGGACAGTTTGTCGAGCTCGTCGTGTCGCAGTCGACGAAGCTGCCAGCACTGATGGGCGACATTCAAGAAATGTTTTCTTTGACCGGTAAGTGTCACGGGTCCACGTTTTGCCCGGGGCCCTCTTTAGGGCACGGCGTTGTAGCAAGCAGTGCCGTTTTCGAGTAGATTTGACGACCGCATCGTTCGAATTGTGCGCCAAAACAAGGGTTCGCTCCAGTTTTAGCGAAGTTTGATTTTGCAGTTCTTCAGCAAAGTGAATTTAACGCGCCTGCGCCCCCCTGCCAGAAAGCCCCCTTTTCCAAACCTCCGTTCGATTTTATTTTTGCCCTTACACTTGTCGCAGACACCGTGTGGCACTTGGTACGATGCAACTGCTACGGCGAAAAGCTCGGCAACATCGATTGCGACAAGGACGACGACATTGTCAAGTGCGGGATCCATCACAAGCAATACGTGTCTGTAAGTTCGTACACGGCCGAGAAATATTTCTATAGCTGTTGTTCCCTATCATGAAAACTTGCGTTATTTTTTTCTGTTGTGCTCACTTGGGCTGGTGCAGTGTTTTTAATAAACAACGTCGGACCTCTTTCGAGTTCGCGTTTTGAAAGTTGGGGGTCGCCGTCCAATGCGATAGTCTCTGGCAGGTCTGTCCAGGAAAGACGACCCAGAAAGACGTTATCAGCATCAAGCTGTTGCGCTACCCGCCTCGCCCGTTGCTGAGGGAGGAGTGCTCGCGCACAAACGTTCACGACTATTTGGCCGAACAGCAACAAACTTGTGACGAAAACGAAAGCTTTTCGAGCCTGAAGCAATGGACGTCGATCGACACTCTGGATTCGTTGGGTGAGCTGCCTGCAACGTTGGTGAGGCTGGACCAATCTGCGCTGGCTTATGCAGCACCGTTTTCCTTCTCGCAGAGCCTGTCTCCATCGGACAGTTCGACTTGAAAAAGGAGGAGACTCTGTACGAACTGTGGGAGCATATTGTAAAGTCCGTCGGCGATGGTCACAAACAGTAAGGGGTTGCTGTTATATTTGCTGTGCGGTTGGAAGTTAGCGCTTAATGAAATAAAAAGCATAACTTTGTTGACACATTCACATTGGAGACATTTTCCCCACACACTGAAAACGGGCGATGGCCTTATTTTAAGCTTCGCTGGTAGTGGCTTTCCCCGCTTCTTGCTGTTTATGCTGTATAGGGTGTTACGATCTAAAACACCCTATACAGCATAGATCTAAATTAGATCAGAACACCCTATATAGCGTAAATAATCAGTCGTTAACTCTCTTCTCGTGCGAACTAAAAAACGTTCCTCCACAGCCCAGGACTTGAACAATGAATTGAAATATGTGAAACGAGCTCTCTTGTTGAATGGTTACCCGGAGTGGATGGTTAAGAACAAAAAGAAGAAACAATATAACAGATCGCCTGAGTTTAGATCTAAAGTCGTTTTACCTTACTCAGCAGACTTGGGAGAGACTTTGAAACGGATTCTGGAGAGACATCGTATACGAACCATTTTCAAACCTATAATTAAACCAAGTACAGTCCTAGCTTCAGATAAAGACGCCGTCCCTGCTAGCGAACGTCGAGGTCTCGTCTATGAAATTTCATGTGGAAACTGTGAACACAGATACATTGGAGAAACTAAACGAAGCCTGAGTAATCGACTGAAAGAGCACCATAGGGACACCTTACCTGGAAATATTTTTAAGAAAACAGAAAAAACAGCATTGACAAAACATGCAACCCAAAGTGGTCATGCTTTCAATTGGGATTACGCCCATACATCACGCAAATAGTTATCATAAACGCATTTTTTTAGAATCTTTGTATATTAATTCAAAAACTAACACTGTGAACGATATAAGCGCTAACTTCCCGGCTATCTATTACAGTGTTTCAAAACATGAAGGAAGCTTATCCGTTGCCGAACCTCCTTGAGTTTGCCTTCCTTTTTGACCGCCTTTGTGCCTGTAAATTTGCCAACTCTCACCACGCAAATTTTACACTTTATTTGTTCTCTATTTTACCCCATACCTCCACGCTATTTAACCAGTTTTTGTACATTTTTATGTAACTTTTAAGCTATTTATTGTGTTGTTATACTTCATCATCTCCCAGCGGTTTTTCATTTTACACTTCTACGTTTTTTCCTGTGGCATGCTGTCACCCATTCCTATAACGTGATGGTCAGTTTTGCNTTTTTTGTCTTTGTACGTCATACTGCTCATTGTTTCTTGTTACTAGTAAGTTGCATGTTATGCGTGGTTAAAAAACATTGCCCTGAGGAAGCCCACTTGAATAGGTGGGCGAAACGTCGGCTAATAACAAAATAATCGCCAGAAGAGCTAATTTTTCTGCTTGATTTGAAACCTGGTGGCGAATGCTACGATACAACATGTGTAGCAAAAAGAACAGCACTTCGCACTAATTTCTAAACATCGCCCTGCAGCCAACTGACCGTTACCACATCGCGCGTCAGTAATCTCGTCTTGGCTGGGTCATCAACCTTGATGGGTTCCTTTCGTTTTCAGAGACGAGATGCACGTGCTCGTGCGTGTGGTCGAGAAGTCCGAGCTTGGCCGCGTCGTTCACTTCAACGATAAAACCTCAACCCTGAAGCGACTCAAGCTCCAACCGTCCGCCAACCTCTCGGTGCAATTGATCGACAGCGATGTTTGGAAGTGAGGACTTCGCGCGTTTTTTTCTACGCGCTTAGTTTTTATTTGTGGCCTTGCGCGCCTAACTGCGTACAAAATATAATCGGTAAACACTGGAACTAGTATTTGCGCGAGCATATTGTAGAACCAGATAACAGGATAACATTAACAAAATCTTGTGCTCTTCTCTTGTAAATTAATGCAAAAACAACACCGACGTTTCATCCAACTAACAGTTGTAGACTTTCAGCAGGAAAAACTTCAGGAAACAGGAAAGCAGTAGAAGCCGCCATCAACACGTGACATAGAGATGAATGTTGAGCACAAGATTTCATTAGCACATGCGATATTTCAAAATTCCGATCCGAACTTGTCCGCAGCGCTAGAACAGTTTTCACTCCGCTGGAAACTTTTAGATTCCTCAACTACCTTCTGTCAGGATATGTGCCTCTTGCGTTGATTGCATTCTGTCGCTGGCTTATTATGAGCAGCGCAGCAATTCAGAGCAACAAACTTTGATCCGCACTGAAGAAATCCTTGAACGGTAAAATGACCAGGTTGCATCTGGCGCGATTACTGCAGTGTTTGCGTCTTGGCACAAGTTTAGCAGACGGGGTCCCTTCTCATCTTTTGCCCTGTGCGAAGCATGAGGGCAAAAGATGGCTAGAAAGGAAACGAACCCGGTCGCACGTCGCCGATTCCGTCCCTTGAATTGGCGGAACCTACAAATATTCCTGTGTTGGCTGATAACGAGCAGTGGATTTATCGCCAGCGAAAGTGAATTTGTAGCCAACAAGACGGTGACGCCCTTTAAATTTTTACCTTATTAACTTCGCAAAGTAGAGCTTTGCATTTTTGTAAAACTGATGAAAGAAACCTTGCTTTCTGTAAGACACGATTAGCAGTGTCCAGCCGTAAACGCGCCAACCATTTACATGGCGCTTTATTTCGTCATAAGCATTAACGTGTGAACTGCTGGTCGGAAAAGTGAAATCGAACGACGTTTTCATCGGTTTCTTTTGTCGTGATTTAAGGAAAGAAACGGAGGCCCTTTCCAATCGAGGCAAAGATCAC
>JGI24159J19872_10004414_pt1 | contig 17912 bp, 15 predicted proteins | sample Ectturendosymbi4_FD_19872 | JGI IMG/M metagenome (IMG submission 19872) | reverse complement strand
GTTAAAAAATGGGTTTTTTATCGAACAAAATATGGGTACGCATCTTTTTGGGTCACCCTGGTATTAGCCTCTGTCGCTGACGAAACAGTGTCACTGCATCAGTTGAAGAGTTGCGATGTTCATTTGCAACCAGTTGTTTCCGTGCTCTTGCAAAGGTCACTAAAGCTATTACTTTGACCTTTAACGTGTTGCTGCGTGTTGTAATAACATTTTGGTGATTTTTTAAGTATTCCAAGCAGATTGTTATTGTTGCAGATGGTATTCTGGTTATTCGAAACAAAAACATCATCCTCAGCGCCAGTGCTGCCATTGTCTGCACCGCTGCATCACTCAGTGCTTGTTGCAAGCGGAAAAACATAACTTGCCGTCTATTGCTATTCCTGCTATTAGTACCGGTGTGTTCGGAGGCAACGTCAGGACATGCACTAAAATTATTGTTCAGGCGATTAACAGCTACTTTTTGGAAACGACAGCAAGCCAAATAGAAAAAGTGAGAGTACTGCAGCAAAATGTATCACAGTTGTTTTTTAATAAACGTATCGCTTACCACTCAATTGTGTTGCCCTCAATTTATTTTGACCAGGTAAATGAATTAGCAACCCAGTCTAAGCCAGGTTTGCTTGTTAGCTTTGTTGTTTGCGTGAAAAATATTGTGCCATCGAAATCAGCGACAAAGACCAGTAAATGGCGTTGACGTAGTGCAGAATGCCTCTATTGGTGTTTATTTTAAAATGTACTCATGCAAAGTTAAACGAAACTTTTTCTTCACGTCCTATGCAACCAATAATAGCATTTACTCCCTGGTTTTGCTCGCACGCATACGTCATCACCACCCAGTGGCAATAAGCGATTTCAACTCTGCGCCAAAATATTGTGGAGTAGTTTTGTTTGTTGTTGTTTCGTTTTGATTTGTGAAACTGACAAATGCGCTGAAACGTTTGCTGCAGATTGATTTGATCGAACTTTCTGATTACGAGACCTTGGATTGCTTCAAAGAATTCCTTTTTAAGATTTCCACTCCACCTTCGGAGAGCCACCCTGCTAATCAGGTTTGCCTGTGCGATGTACAGCTTGCGTAATGCCTAGATGAAAAATGCATGGTCTGAGAAAAAGAATCGAAAAAGTCTGCAACCGATGCTTCATCGTGTTAGAAACCATATCGCAAAGAACAATGGTATGAGCCAAGTCATGTTGGGCGTCTCAAAGACAACTGTAATTATCGGCAGCATGATTAATGAGAGCAGTTGTTTTCAAATAGACTGCACGGTTTCGGTTTTTGTGAATATTCTGGCTTTGCGTTTTTTCTAATATGACTTCACAAGACTTTCCATTTATTCCCTGTTTAGAGGATCATCTCATATTCTCAAAGCAGGCATAGGCTATAAAGCAGGTAATTTATTGTTGCAATTTGTTTATCGGAATATTCGAGCGATTGTTTTTGCATTTAAGCGTAATGCTCAATCCGTCGATACGCACTAGTAATGCCACCACCAGTGATTACGTTAAACCTGGTGCTTGGTATAAGATCGTAAAATTCTGTCTCCGTGCATCATTACAAACTGTTCACAGAACAATGACATCATCACTTCTGTTAGTGAGCACAAATACGAGTAAAATTTTAACTTTCTTTATCAGGTTTACTTCGATGAAGTTTTATCTTTTATCTTGTAAATATACTTAAATTTCTAGCGATACTTTTGAAACCAATTTGTAGTTTGTGCATGAAAGGTACATTGTACTTACAAAATTGACAAACTATTTTGTTTTCATTGACACAACAATTGTTGTAAGCGCTGTTGCTTCGTAGCTTCTAGCGCCTTTGTGCGGATTTGATGGTTATAGTTGCTATGGAAACTTTGAAAGGTGCAACTTACTGGGAAGCAACATGTGACGTCACAGCCAAAATCGCCGACGTCAGCCGTATCAACTTCCGCAGAAAAAATCGGCACAGTGAGGGTTGTTGTGAAGCAAGGAGATATTACCAAGGAGCATGCAGACATGATCGTTAACCCAACTGGACCTTCTTTCAATTTAAACCGTAAGAGTGATGGCGGCTTGCTTGTTATGTGTGGCACAAGTTGTCGCTTGCATGCTCTTGTAGCCCCGAGATTACGATCATTGCTAGAATGTGCTGCTTTCTCACTGCTCTGGATTGTCCTCAACCACAAATGTTAGTAAAACTTCAGATGGACTCGGTTTGTGATAACAGACTGGGTTGCGCAAACCATTCCCATGCAAATTCTGATCATGGGTGGGATGTTAGCTGCACTGCCACTTAAACTTTATCAGAGATTTATTGAAAGCTGTTTTTTTCCGAGAAGCAAAATAGCGACGTCAAACTTCCGTGGAAACCACTTCTCTTTCACGATTGGAAGTCATCGAGATTCTGCAAGACTGCTAACAAGATTCGTTTTGCAAACCCTAACTAGAACCCGCCTGGTTCCTTCCACAGCAAACAAACTTATGCGCCTGAGGCTAAACACAGTATCGTACAAAGGCTATAGCTATGATGCAGCATATGCGTATTGCTCAGCAGCGCGTTACAATGCGAGCAGTGACGCCGATGCTGAGTTAAATAATTTCACCGTTTTGTACGTGTTTTTCTTGCTCTTGGACTATATATTTTTCATTGCATAGTATCTTCACTTTTGACCGTTTCTCCTTTTGATCCTCATTCTGAGAAACAGTGACAAGTTCAAATTTGAAAAAAGAATCGTTCACCAATGGAACATAATTTTTGTAGTTTATGTGCAGTTGAGTTTATTTCATATAGATAAACAAAAGGAAAGAACTCTAAATTACGGACTAAATGTCCGAAAACGAAAAATGACAGATATTTTAAACTATTTCGGACATATGGCCGAAACGTCTCAGAGAAAAAAATAGGTTGGAACACATACGATTTGCTTTTGCTAGCATTCACGATTCAGTGTTCGGGTTTTGGCATAAGGTAAAAATGATGAAAAACCAAGCCGTTCATCAAAGTAACATTGACCGGTACATTTTTTACCATTCGTTGTTTCACGTGTGCTGCAGATGGTCAAGTAGGCAGAGCTTTGCTGACTAAAGGTGGAAAGGAGATTGCAGAAGAATGTCGCGAGAATCTTTGGCGATGGTCACGATCTCCTCCAGCTTATGTTGTGACAAGTGGGTATAGATTACCATGCACCAAAATTGCTCACTTTGCTATCGAGCATCTGTCACAACCGGAGAAGTTTTTGCCGAAGCTTGAAAAGGTTTTTGATGAAGCTGAGAAGTTGCGCTTGAGCTCTATAGCGCTTCCAGCGATTGGAACAGGTTTGCAAGTCTTCTTGTGTTCAAGCAATTATCGTAAAGCCTCGTTTCAGCGAATAAAGTATACGAGAACTTGCATCACGTTCGGGAAGGAACTCTCGCATTGTTTTTAGCTGCAGTTATTGAAAACACAGATGTATTGAAGCAGAAAACGTATTTTTGCGCTGGTGTTGCCTCGTTGCAATCTCTGGCTTGTTGCTTACGAACTGTAATCCGTATCGAGTGGTGAAGATTATAGCGCAATTATTAGGTGTGACTTGAACATTGCCTTACTTCGTTTATGATCAGTGAAATGCCAGATATTGAAAGGTTTTTGTTTACTGCATCAAAAGTTTTTCCGAAAAGTTTCTCATTAAAAACGACAACTGTTCGTCTGCGGCACCGCGTACTTTTTAACAAGAGCTGCCGCAAATTGCTATTTTATTCGCATTTGAATCAACGACGACCGTCAGTCACGTTTGCCCTTTTTTGGTGAAATAGGAAAATTCTGCTGAGGCGGTCTTTCAAAGAAAATCAACGACATTTTTGTGAAACAGTTCATTCTCAGCCGCTCGCGGAGCAAAACGCCCTGCGGCAAGTTATGTCCTGAAACAGAAGAGCACAATCTTTTCACTTTTGCGCGCCGCATTACGTTTGTTTTTATGAATCACGGCCGCCAGTGAGTGTAAACATTTTTTTGTATTGCTTCTGTTCTGCTCCACACACTGAGCCTAGCCTGCTTCCACACGTCTGTTTAGGCCTTCTTTCTACTAAGTATCTGCATATAGTAGACAAAGACTTTTTATTAATACACAGACTTTTTATTAAAATTTAAATTACATGTGCATGGCCGCAACGTGTTGTGTTGCGGCCTGTGTTGACAACGCAGTGGTCGAAATTTCCTACCCTTACGCATGCAATCGGGCAGGCGTTATGACTTTTCTCGGTGAAAGCTGCATCGTTCTTCATAAATAATATTGTACCCGGTCATTTAAAACAGTTATGACGCTTTGATTTGTCTTCGTCTTTCCCGTTCAGGCAACCACGCTGCGGACACTCGAACATGCGCTAAACTCATCCGCAACGCTATTACGAAATTTGCCAGCAAGAGAGCAAAGCATGCTGGGTGCGTGAACGAGATCCGGGTTGTGGTTTTCGACAGTTCTAAGATAAACACTTTCCGACAAGAAATTGTCAAAAACCCGTCACAAGCGCCTCCTGATCTTTCCCACGAACCAGGTCGGAATTTTTGAATTTTGGTTGTGTTGTTGGTTTTGCTTCAATAATACACGTCGACGTTTGACTCTTGGACCATTTTCGGATGGAGATGTGAATAGATAATAATAAACAGAAAGGCGGTTTTTACGAGAGCAATCAACTCTACGTGGTAAAACTCTTANTACTTTGCGTGTAAGTTTGACGCAAGCNTACCGAAATAACAGGGAGAATTGGTTGCCTGGGTTTTCATGTGGCAGTATAGATAGTTGACAGTGCTGAATTAATTTGTTAACAACGCTGCTACGTGGNTACTTGATCGTTAGGGTTAGCCGCACAAAAAACAGCGCATAATACACTATCATTGTTNGTAGTTCAACAGAACGACGAGCTTTTGCGTGTTATCTTGTTCATCAAGCACGTTACCCAGTATCTTGTTCATCAAGCACGTTACCCAGTCGCGCCTGCATAGAATGAAAGAAGATATGAATTAGGTTAAAAAACAACTATTTGCGAATCATGTAAATTTTACTCGATGAGTAAGTAGCAGTTGGAAAAGTTTCTGGCGGCACATATAAGCGCTAAATAAAATAAAACTTTTTATGCAAATCTGCGAAACTGTTGACATCAACACCTGCTTTGAATGGAAACGTTTTTTGAGCGAATTATACTCTGCCATAAGTTGTGCACATATGGTGTCAGTCTTGGTGAACGACTGATGTAGAACATCGCAGCAAACGTGCCATCACTTCTACTGCAGCTTTAATTAATGTTCTACTTACACTGAAACCTCATCCGTGGCGTGGTGCTGTAGTGACCATACAGGAAGCGTTTTGGCTTTAGTGTTGATATTTAACAAAAGCCTTTTTATTTATAATTTTTATAAATTTATTCCTCTTTAATCGTTTACTAACAGTAACCGAAGGTCCTCAACGGTTGAAATCTGCTGTCAAACGTGGAAACTCGTCTTCAGTGGATCCCGTCCGTAGCGAGCCTGTTGCTGACAGAAGAGGTTTTACTGTCACTTTGTGCTCTAATAATGAAACGATCAACGAAAAGGTGAGTGAAAAGTTGAAAGCGCGCAACGCAGAAAATTGCATCCTTGTACTGTTATCGTTATAGCCTAACCGCCATTCGTATTTCGCGAACTCCTTACCGAGTAAAATAGGCCTTGAATGCTATGAGCACCATGACGTGTACTTCCATCTATTGCACACAAGCGGTCTTTGTTTGTAGCAAAGCAGTGTCTTTCTGGATTGCTCGCCTGGCATTTTTTCTGCGTTTAGCGGTGGTGTCGTGTGCCGAGGAATAATGTAACAGTGTCAAAGGCAATGCTCTCGCTTTTAAGGATTTTGTCCCGAGATTGGAACTTTTGACCCTTGTTAGGGATTTTTTAAGGATTTTCGGAAAAGTACGAAAATGTTTGAAATGAACTATTTTAGTTTATTTTTCAAATCGTATTTGGTTCTGCTAGCAATTCAGACTTAACAGTTTCATCAACACTAAAAAAGCCTTCAAAAAACTATACATGTTTTATTTTGACACGTTTCGGATTATTCTTAATCCATCTTCAGTCAAAAAATAGAGCAACACTTGGCAATGCTAGCANTTCAGATATTTGGTTCTATTTTTAACATTTATCATGGCACTCCGATTTTATGCTGCGCTAGTACAGATTTAGGGATTTTTTTAGTACTGTTCTAGGGATTTTTGGAGTTGCATTTGTGAGATCCCTGGTCAAAGGCGTTTCAAATGATGGCGCCGGCAAAAAGCAGCTTGAAATGAAGAACGTGAACTGTGGGTATGAACCTTATGGCGGCTTATGCATCAAATTTCAGATGTTAGTACTTTCTTTCCAGAAGGACAGCAACTTCAAAGATGCGGCTCATGCCCGGAGTTTTTGCGGTATTAGAAAATTAGTTAAACGGAATTTGTAGGGGCTTGCGGGAAATCAACCTTGGATTTCCGGGAAATTTGCATTTTCTGGCACTGGTTAAAAAAAACAAGAATCTTTTGACCTGTTTGTTTTTTAGGCATGGGGCTATTTGCAGAGTTTGATTAACGAAAGGTCGGCACAGAAAGAAACCTGCCAATTGCTGGACATACCGCGCAAGGTACTAATTGCTGAGCATCAAGCGCTTCTGCAATTGGGTGAACAATTTCATGTTCGTGTAGAATTGCTAATGACGAAGTAAGTACCTGCGCTTACCGTGGTTATTTGTTCGAGCTTGTGGTGGACTGACCTTGCATAGTTGTTCTCCTGGCGTGCCTTTATGTTTTTCTGATGGTTTCGGAAAATTTTGATCATGACACAAGGCTGTAGATTTTCTCACGTATTGATAGATCAGGGCCGTTCACAGTTTGATATTTCTTGAAAGTGTGCGCATGTGCTTTGCCTAATAGTGGCAAATAATTCGAGCTTGTGGAAATGAAACTTCGTGTATAAATAGATAGTCCTAATTTGATACAATAGTGGTTGATGACTGGTCGTGAGCACAAAACTGACAGTTGCACGTGATTTAATGCTGGCTTTAATACAGAAACGTTGTAAATAAAAAGCTGTGTTGCCGAAACATTGAGCACTCTTAATTGTTGGAGAACAAAAATTGGGGTTAGATAACCTGAGTTCAGAAATGTGCCAGTCAAACAGAAGTTCGCAAATTTTTATTGACAAGAAAAATGAATAGAAAAAATAAGAGCACCGACTTTTATTAAACTCAATAATCAGCAAAACACATCAGTGCTAATGAGACGATTACAAAAACCGAATGGTTTTTGTCTTTCGCACATTTTTATTTGCGTAATGAGGGGAGTCTTAAGGGTCGTGGCCCCCGTATTGGTACGCATATCTTTGACTACATACCAACATTTTATTTTTTTAGAACGATCAACAGATGCTCGATTCATGGATCGAAAAAAGACGTTGATCGCGCAGTTACCCAAAAAAAAAGTCTGGGAAGAGACAGTCTTCACAGGTATTTGAAGAGCAGTTGTTACGTTGCTTTTACAAATCCAGCCGATAAAGCGCTTGATACTTGTAGAGGGCATGCGGACGTCTACTGCACCCGAAGTGAATTGCAGATAGATAGGGCATTGGTTGACTCTGCTTATTCGCTAGTTGTCAGGTGGCTTCCACGTCAGTAATATTAGTCGGTAATAGAAACCAGAAAAGCTTTAAAGCATTCATGCTAATGTGCTTCGTCAAGAGGTCCTTGTTGCACAAAGGTGTGTTCTGCGCTGTTGCTGGCAAGCGGAGCAGTGACCTGATCTCAGTTTTTTGCGCCGGTTGTGATTTTCATAAAAACAGTGAAAACTGATAAAGTTAACTCCAACCATTTCAAACTTCTCGCAGTGGCAGCAACACGTCCGCAGCGAAAGATGTGGGGACTCAGACCGGAGCAATGGAGGTGGAAACCTCAGAAGAGGCTGCTGTAGCTGGAGATGACGGGAGCGGTATGCTTGTGGATGCTCCGCGCCCAACAATGGAAGATGTTCGAGATGATCGCCAAAGCGGCAGAAAACTTTATGAAGTGGATCGCGGCAACAACAACACCAGCACCGGCAGGTTGTCGTCAAGTACAAACGAGGTTCCCCCACAAGCCATCCCGGAAATTTCTGGAATTATTACCGACACGCCACTTGGTTCCGTTTCGTCAAACCACCAGGAGCAAAATTCTTCAAGTTTTTCTCGTGATATGCAACAAACTAGTAGACATGAAAACCACGTGGGGAATGCGTCCCCTGAATATATTTCTTCCAGCACGGGCAGCAGATGTGGAGGCCAAGTTCCTGACGAAGAAATGGATGTTGATCATCAAGCAAGTTATCCTGACAAATCTTCAATTCAGCCGAGTGTTGACCACAACTTCAGCGTTTCTAATATTCCTTCCAGCCAGTATAGCGCCACTCCCTCGTCGGCTGCTGAGCAGTCAAATGATCATTTGTACGTCAATCCGCTGTCATCTGACTCGGCAAATGACAGTCAAGCAAAGGCATATGTTAAGCGCCAGTATGAAGTGAACCACAATGCACCGGATCCTTTTGGCCCGACACCATATCCCCGAACGTCCAAAACGTGGACTCCTACATTACTGAGTCATTCCTCTTCAAGCGCGTGCGCATCTTTGGCTATGCACAACAACAACAACAGTGATTTTGCAGGTTGGTATCCTTTCGTTGCCAGAACCTGCAGAGGTTATTGCATTCTGCCTGGTGGTCTTTATGAATTTCAAAGCGTATTTACGTGTTACAACCATACACGTGACATTCTCAACAGGTTAAGAAATGGCGTAACAACGTCTAGAATCTACTGTATATTCCTTCGCCATCTTGCTTTCATCAATATGTCGGTGGCACATAGATTCGCAGCGGGTGGTAAATGCAGCATATTGCTTAATATCAAAGCAAACATGTCGCATGCGACGGCGCTTTCTACGCTTAATCAGCGTGGTCACGTTTTGGTTTCTTGAAATATTTTACCGCGCATTAGGCGCTCGCATTTTTCAAGTCCAAATGAGATTTTTGCTTTGTTCAAAATTAAAAGGTGGATCAGGTCCCACTAAATTGAGGTAGTTGATCGGGATCCTGAACTGTGGTCTGGAAAAATTGTGTTCCTACAAGAAAAACAATGCAATGGAGCTGAATAGCTAAAATCTTTACAGACGTCTAATTTCACTCAATTAAAATTTGTTTTTTTGTCCTGCGAGAATGTGGGATTAATATTGGAGCATGGTCTCGGATGGCTGAGCAATGAGGTCTTTGCAAATCCGCCAAATGCTCCAAGAAACTTTATATGCCGTGGCATTAACATACAACTTCGAAGAAAATAGGTAACAAAACTGTAGAGCTTGAAACGATCTAGGGACAATGGATTTAACGCAAAATTTTGAAATTCCATGACATTGCCGGTTTGACACCGTGCTGCAAGTTAGAGGCATGTTTTTCCTGTCAGAGGTTTTGTCAAAGCGCGCGTTTTGTTTATGTAAATTAGCTACCTCGGTTCTTTCTTTGGCAAAACTATTTTGTCAGTGGTTTCAAGTCATGATAATTGTGAACCCAGCGTGTGTGTCTGGCTAGAACCTTTATAAGAGAGTATGGTCGCTTGAGGAAATTGGGAAACAAGGCTATGTTTAAATGATGGGATAAATCCTTAGTCAATAGATACCTTGCAGAAAAATAATCGTATTTAGAAATACCACCAATAAATTTTATGATAATCCTTGCTTGGAATGTTATTTAAACTATCCCCATTATTAGAATTAAACCGCGCTACAAAAATATTGCTTTTCTTTGCAGTGCATAGCAGGCTACAGTGCAGACAAAAAACACAAAGCCGAATGGAGACAGGCAGAAAAGTTCTGGATGCATTTCCTTTATCTTTAATGTGCTTGATGAAGGTTCTAGTGTTAGGGCTAAAGATGAAGTCTGTGCTACACATCTTAAAAAATCATCACGGGGTGGGCGCATACAAAAAGCATTTTGCTTTACTAGCTTGCCAATACCATCAATGCGGTAACGCAAAATTGCCACCAAACAAACAAGCTGTTTCCTTCACATTATGTGTGATTGCTGACGTAAATATTGTAGTACCATGTTATGTTTTCCGTGTTTCTCCAGCCAATGACAGCTCCAATCTCCATGCAAAAGATGTCACGGAGTGGGTTCATCCGGAACCAGCGGCTAGCGACGAGTTTTGCCAACGAAGCTCCATTCGTTCTGAGTCTTCCACTGATTTCCAGAAACCCAACTCAGAACAATCCTCTACTCTCCAGCAAACTCCGCAATTTTCGCATGACGGTTGGTGATAGTGAAGCGTCTAATCGTTCAATAGTGCAGTTCATCTCGGAATGGTTTGTTGCAAAGCTGATTTCAAACGTATGCGTTTGGAAATTGTTGCGATTTCGCAAGAATCTCTTGTGCTTTGCGTGAAACTAACCTTTTCTTTCCAGTTAGTACAAACAAAGTAGAAGCCGCTTAATAAATCCACCCACATAATAAATCCAACGCAGCTTGGAATGGAATTTTCCCACGTGCATTTCGTTACCCAAACATCGGTTGATCAGTAGANTTCGTTTAATTAATCTACAAATAAGAAATTCAACCGCGTGTTCATGCTAATTTGCTTTGGGACGAAANTTCTGCATTGAAAAATAGCCGGTTTATAAATCCAAAATTCGATTTATAAATACGTTTTATATGACAATGGTTACGTTTTACATTGCATTGANATATATATTGTCAATTTTAAGCTAATTTCGCTTTGAAGAACTTTCCTCATCTACACATTTCCAGAGATTGTTCAGATTTGCAGTATCTCGGTGTTATGAANGTTCTGAGATCACGTGATCGTTGTGCGCAGCTTATATTTGTATCGCATACGTGAACACTGCATACAGGTGATTACATTTGCATATTCCTCAAGCTACTGTGATGATAATACAAATACGGGATACGACCAAAATAACGCTCGTGTGTGAGTTTTAGTGATGTAACCATTCTCACACGAACCTAAAGGCAGAAGGTATGCAACTGCAATTGCAGAAAAACTTGTGCAATATTTAAAAAATTATCCGATTATTTTGGTGTTGTCGTATAAACATAGTGAGTTGCACCGAATTCGGAACTTGTTGAAATATTCTAAAAATTTGTCTGAAGGCTGGTTACAGTGAAGGTCTTGAAAGAGTTGCTAAACTTTAGTAATTCTTAGAAGGTATCTGGTGAAACGTTGTGAGTCTCTGGACCCGGTGCGCAGCTCTCACACTCCGCCGCCATCATTCCCGTCGGTCGTAGACACAAATGTTGGAGTTTCTAGTCACTTTTTGCATCGCAGTGCTTCTACCTCATCATTTTGGTCAAATTTAGATATCTAGAACTGCAAACAAAGTTAAGTGCACAAAACTCAGAAGAACTTCCTTTGCAGATTGGCGTGAACATTGGCGGGAACTGCAAACTGAAGAATGNAAAGCGGAGTCNATTGTTGGCAATGAGGCAAAGTGTTCCAGTGTGTTGTCAAAATTCACAGCAAATGGTGGCTTTCCAGTGAATGTGCGAGAGGTACAGTTTTAGTGTTAATTTCGTTACAACCACATTTCATCTGACCGCTTAACTCTGCGAATCAGACAATCGAGAGTCTTTTGTGCAGCTCGCGAAATTTGTTGTTATGCGAAAATCAAACTTCGCATACCCCCCCATCAGGATCGAAAGAACACTTGAGTGGCCCTGTACGTTACGAATTGTAGAGTTTAAGTTACTGCAATGATGGCTTGATGTATACCACGTAAGCAAAGTCTTATTTGCTGAGTTTTGAGCGGTCAAATATAAAATAATCGATATCTTTAAAACCATGCGATTTTGGGGCTAAGAAGGTATATTCAAACAAAGAATAAACCGTTTCTCAGCGCGCATAACCATGAAACGAAGACTTGTTTTGTCACATTCTCGCACTTTCCTGTAACTTTCTACATTGTCAAATGGAACAGTTGGTTGAGCACGCGCTTCCAAACCTATAAGGCTGGTTTCGATCATACCGAAGATTTAAAAAAACGGTACTTGCGGCCTGTCCAGCCTCGTTCTCGGCGTTGATGGGTGGGTGCAAAGGAACGGTTCACGCGCGATCCTGCCATNGGCTCACCACCAATACAGCGTTACTACAAAAGCAGCTGCGTGGCNCATGGCGCAAGCAAGCAGGGATGAGCGCCGCAGATCACTCGTAATGCTGCAAAACGAGTACAAAAAGCGAGTATAAACGACACTGAACTGATTGTTGCACCCAACATGTTGTTGCAACTAAATTTTTGTTCAACCAATAAATTTTGCTTAGTTAAAAAACAGCAAATGACAGCGAACGACTGGTTCAGTTAAAAAACAGCAAATGACAGCGAACGACTGGTTCAAAAAAGCAAGCGGTCCACGAAGGAAAAACAAAAATTGATTCAAGTAATTAATGAAAAAAAGGCGAAAAAAAATTACATCGGAAACGAGCATTATGCGTGGTTGAAGAAACCGCAGCAGAAAAACCGTTGGTCTGTTGGAAACGACAAACAGCAAAGAATTCATGTAAAATCCATTCGAAGTATCGAAAAGTTCATACACGCACGTGAATAGATTTTCGGTTGTGTAGCGAACAAGCGTTGCATGATCAGCGTATACATGAAGAAATAAAACATGAACAATAAAAAGTGGGTGTCGCTTTCTGCAAATTCAATCTTCGCCACACGGAGCGTAACGTGAAAAATTCAATAATTGCAAAAGCTTTAAATACCTAAGGAGAGAAACGACTGCTGTTGAGTGAAGGAGCACCGATTCACAAATGATCATAGTTTGTTGCTAAGTAAAAGTTGAAACGTTTTGACGACCTTTGTTACCTTATTTTGACGAATAAACACATCCGTGCGACTACAGTGCTGTTCTCGGGAGGCGTAGCTGATGGCTGCGCGTAGTTGCATGCCTCTTCCACAAAATATTTCACATTTTTGATGACCTTGCTGCTTTTTATTTCCAGCGACAGCCGTTGAACTTGTTCGTATTTTTCAGGATTAAAAAAAGGCAATGTTAGATATTTTGCTTTTGTTTGCAACTGCCAACTTCTTTGCGATGCTCCACAGATTCACCAAGTGAAAAATCCGAAGCTTTACCAAGATTTCAAGAAATGGAAAGATCATTTTTCAAGTTTTCTTGAAAAACCCACCCGCTTTCTTTTTCACGGCGTTCCATCTCTGCAAGCTTGTGAAAGGATATGTGCCCGTGGTTGGAATGCACCTGTCACTGACGGTAGGACATTTATGTTACAAACACGTTGTATATCTGTATGCGTAAGTTGCTTGCCATGGTGCCTTTGCTGGTTTCCTTCAAATTGAACTTCATTTGTGTAATTAACCACACGCCATTGTTGGGAACGTGTGCACCGCCTGTAATTGCTCAACCAGTAATCCTGTGTATTTTGTGTAATTTTTTGGTGTTCTGTTACACATAGACAGTAGTGAATGCTCACATGCGTTAGAGAGATTCGAATGTCTCGTATCATACTTCAAGACATGCGTTCGTATTGGTGTTCGCCAACTCGCCTTGCACAAGTCTGTAAAGTTGTTTGTTTTTTGATAATAATTTTAAAGTTGGATTTGAAAAAGCTGCTTGTGTCGGTTCACATGTCTAACTTTTGCTTTTATTTGCGTGTTTATCTCAGACACAAGGTCCATATCACATTAGTTTAAATCAGTGCCTCTTTAACCGGGTGAATGGTTAACCCCAGGGTGAATAAAATTTTTGCAAGGATGAATGAAAGAGCAAGGGTGAATGAATTTTCTGTTGCTACATTTTTTGCATCCTCTGATTCTTGTTTTTTTTACTCAAGACATATCAGCACTCATTAATAAAATGGTGAACTTCAAGCGTTCTAACTTTGCATCTAAAGCAGTCAGCAACTTATCACTTCAAGGAAACCGCTCTACAATGGAAGTCACTACATCTGTAACATAGTCGAGATAGATTTTACCAAGAGATGCCATGTTTTATTTACTCTAGTGACAGAATCTTTGCTGTGCTCTGCACGAGCGTNCTGTGAGAATGTTATCTGTTAAATCGCAGTAGGCCTACATTCGAAAGTTTCAATCTCAATCTCGAGTGAAAACCAGACACATGAACGCTNATCAGAGTAGCCTTACCGGTCGAAGTAAAGGGATAGCCTATTTGTGATATTTGTTTGTTACCACTTTGGTATTGATTCCAACATCTGATGCGCGTTTATATCTCAGGTAATACCCACAGAAGGTGTTAGAAACACGTACAATAACACTTTGTGTTGATGAAAGTAAATTTAAATGACTAAGTGAAATCGATCGGGACACGCCCGCAGCTTCATCAGGTTTGCAAATCAGGTTTTTAAAGGAAGGCTAGCGTCGAGAATAAGTTTCCTTCAGCAAGATTTTTATCAGAAAGTCTTTCAAAACAAATCTCTATTATGGGGATTTTTGGATTGGTTTGTTTGAATCCCCAGATTATAAAGAAATTGCATTCAAACCTTGCAACATCTGTTGCTCATGACTACAACGTATATGCCAGGGAAAGGGTTTTTGTATTTGGTCGAGTTCGTGAGCAGCGGAGGCCTTGGGCCCNATGGATTTTGAAATCTTATGCTTTCCTGTTAATTTTTTTGCATAAAAATCCTTTTTTGTTAGTTTTGCATTGTTAAAATGAAATTTCTGCGTGGTCGCCCCCTCCCTGGAAAGAAGCTTTTGGTCACCACCCAGTAAAATCATTTATTGCCACCCCCCCTGGAAAAAATCCTTCCGACGCCCAATTGTCGAAATGAAAACTAAGACGCGAAATGCGCTGACATGCATTGACTCGTTGCTGAGGGTGATATTGGAGGAATTATTTCATCTACAGATCAAAAAGTTGATCACTAAAGTTCGGGAGCAGTGCAATAATTAGCAAATGCTTTCTGTCGCAGAGATTTATAGTTTTCGGTCCTTTTTTTGGGGTTTGTTATTATGTTTGCAGTGGAAGAGGTCTGGCTGGAGTTTGATTCTCACTGAGCCCATAGTTTTCAGGTTCTGTGTCTTTGCTCGTTAAATTACAGTATATCGGATGACTGCATTTGTTGCTTTCGTAGCTTCCCATGTCTTGACAGTTGATGCAAATTCCGGTATCTTAAAATGAGTTACTTCGCTTAAATAGATCTTGTACAAAACTCAAACTCAGCAATAACATTGTATATGGTTAGGTTATTAATGTCATGCGGGATATGCATTCGTAGTTGGGTGAATGGGAATGAAGCAATCGATGGCAGGGGTGAACGAAACCGAAAAAGGTTAAGAAGCACTGGTTTAAAGAACACAGGGTATAGAAATGCTTATACATGAAGCTTCGTAGGGTCGGAGTTCGTTGGTGCACGTACTCTTTACTGAAGATGACGAACGAAGATTTAAACAAGACACCAGTAACNACTGTGTTCNATCATCGTAAAACAGAAGCGTTATGTTATGGGAGATATTTGATATCGTCGGCAACGCAACACTTACCCCATTCAGGGAAACGACTGGTGTGGCAGTTTGTTTAAACTTTTTAGGGGATAAACTAAATCGAAGCTTGTTTATCAGAAATCCATGCCCCGCTCAGGTAACCTCTAAACACAAACACCGTTTTGTCTTTGCTCAAAATGGGTAGATTTTGTTTATTCGCTTATTTTCGACGAATTGACAGGTTTAGACGCGCGCGCGGGTTTTTGTAAAATTTAGCAAGTGTTCCCGAGCTCATCTGATCAGAAAAAAACAATGTGCTGGTTTTGGAAATTTTTTTATAAGATAAAGACCAGAAGCACTTTCCCCCAAAAAAATGTGGGAAGTGCTTTTAATAAATGAACGAAAAGGTAAGGAAAAATCCAAAAATTCCGCCAGTAGACGTCATTGGTGGTCGGTTTAAGGTTTAAATCGAACCTAACTTCAAGCTTGTGGTTCTATCTGCAGTAAAAGTAAATTAGTTTGAGACATGAAATTCTTTCTATTTTCATTGCAGTTTTCAACCGAATAAATCAACCTTGCCCAAAATGGGCAAATTTTTTACGAAAATCCGGCACGTAAGGTAAACTTGCCCAAAATGGGCAAATGCTTTAAGACAACTGTTGGGCAATGAGTTTGATCGCGGCACTGCTATTGACTTTCATGTCTCACATACGGCACTCGACCAAGTAATTGGACACATATACAGGCCCGTAACTAGGAGGGTCAGAGAGGGGGCAGCGAAGCCCCCCTAAAAATTTTTGTCGACCTGAAAAATGTGTTGGACATAATTTAAAACCATTCGACATATTTAAAAAATTTGAGCCCCTCCCAGAATCGCCCTCTCTGGTGTCCCAAGCTGGTTGCGGGCCTGCACATAGCGCGTCCAAAAATCATCTTCTGCACAATGTTGACTTTACAGCAAATTGCATGAAAACGCTTTTGAAACACCTTCCCAACCGGTGTACGTAAACATGCGTATTTCTAATCCCATGACAACAGTTGCTTCCTGAGTACGAGCTCCTGTTACCACAGCAGGTTACCAGAGGTTGACTCCGGTGAACGCGAGCTCGCGTGTGGCGGAGCGGGATGCCAAAGGTTGCTCAAAGGCAAACTCCAAATCACATAACTTTCACCATTGGTATTCATAATCAAAGTGGCCAGTAAAAGTAACCGTGGCCAAAATGACCAACACTTTCACCGTTGGTAGACTTCGACGAAAATGCCAATAAAAACCAAAACTTTCACCGTTGGTAGTCTTGGACAAAAACGCTAATAAAAACCAAAACTTTCACCGTTGGTAACATTGGCGTTGGCCTAAAAAAGCCAAGAAAAAATGTCAGACGTCCATAGAAAAAGCTTACTTGGCATTTGATTATCTCAAAGTTCATGTCATCAACAAAATGGTTTGACTTTTCACAACAAAAAGCAAGCCATTTTGACTAACTTCCATTGGAAAAAGAGAATTACAACGTTCATTATGTTTTCAAGAAAATGCTTTGACCTTTTACCACTAGTGCATGCACGAGGTGCAGGCCCTAGCCCCATTTGGCTAGCCAAAAGCAGTTGATTTTCTCTGACGGAGAAGATGTCATACATTATCTTGCCTGTTTCTCAATGGAAACCACGAGTTGAGCAGGAGCACTTCGCGCCAAATTGATCTACTGTGCGTCCTCAGTGCTTACACTCGTGTGATCTACTCCCCTACTAGCGTCAGTCATAGGTTGCTGGCGTGACTTACAAGCTCACCTGCATGCAAAAACTCCTTTTGCCCAAGTTGGTGAAGGTGTCGTTCCCCATTGAAAACTACAAAACTAGTGCAGATTTCGATAGGACTGCCCGAAAGAACGTCTAAAAAATGCAGCTACTGAAAGAACCAGCTTTCTACGTGAACGTTAATATTTGAAATTGTTTGTGAAAATGTTTGTGCTTGTTTAGATTTTGCTTTGCAAAGGTTATTGCTGGTTTTTGATGAAGTAAAAGCTTCAAAGTGTTTTTTCCACATCGCTGCAACAGCTTCACTTCCAGTTGTGCCGCCCACCGTGGATGGGAACGAAGCTTTCCGAGTTCCTTTTCTGATATTTTTCCAGAACATTCTGGGGTCCTGCGGGGAACTTGCAAATGCATCTGCTTTGTGTTTTTCCTTTGCNTTGCGACAGGCGCTTAATGCATGTTTGAATCTTTGCGCGTGTCATATTGTCAANGAAGTTTGTNAAATTTTTAGTAATGTCTTTGTAACTAGCCACAGTTCGTGTGTTTTTCTTTACTTGGTTTCAAGTGCCAACATTTCGCCTGAAAGATTTGTCTTATATTTACAGGACTGATGATGCGTGGAAAACGCGAAACTAGTTTCCCCGTCAATAAACTGTGACTGATTTACTTGCAGCCATCTTTGTGGCCTTTAACTATGAAAAATAGATACGCTTGCAA
>JGI24159J19872_10004411_pt1 | contig 17914 bp, 19 predicted proteins | sample Ectturendosymbi4_FD_19872 | JGI IMG/M metagenome (IMG submission 19872) | reverse complement strand
GTACTACGTTCTGTTTTGTCTGTTTTTATCAACCTGCGTTCTGCAGAGTGTGTGTGTTCATACTATGGACTTCGTGTCTGCTCATAAACAATTAAATTAAAAATTAATTAAAAATTTCAAGTATATGTGTGTTCCTTGGTGCCGCCATGTACTCTTATGATGGAGTCTACCGCTTTGCGTGTTGGAGTGAAGACGTCATACAAGGGCTGCATTAGGCTAACACTGTTGTAGCAAGATAGATCGAATTGTAAAATTAGAAGTATATTATCTCTTTCAAAATCATCCTGAACTCCTGTTACTATATTTAAAGAAAACTTCCCAAGCCATGGTATGTGTTTCTTGCATAGTCAATAACATAATAAAGGTACTGCAAAAATGCGGTCATTTATACGATCTGGGGAGTCGGAGAGGAATTCATGTGCCCAACTAAGTCAAGAAAAGTTGTGTTGACGTAACTCGGTAGAAATACTGCAGTAACAATGGGGCAAATGTTATGTGGGTCATTTGCTAGATTAAAATCTTGAAAATGGTCCCACGCTATTTTGAAAAAAATTGAGGTCGAAAGAAAGTGTCGCCTTAAATAAACTCATTGTCCTAATGTCCTAGCTACTGGTTGAGGTGGGCGCAAATTTCGATCTGGTAGTTGAGTCATCATACAACCGAACATGCGTTATTCGCAATAGCTGGAAGTCCAGTCATTTTTTATACGGAGGCGCGACTCACTTTTATCCAATTTTGAGCAATGTAGACCAGTGGCGTAGCAGCATAGCTTGCCGCCCCTGGATTTCGGCGATTCTGCCGCCCCCATCCTACGCTGGTCAGCATCACTGCGAAAACATTTTTTTGAACGTTGCTCGCAGTGCACAAATCCAAATGCATGTTATGTATGCATTGCTGATGAGAGCAGAATGCCACTGCAATAAGTGCATTTCAACCGGTTCACCAACTTTTTGCATAGCACAACATGCAATTGAAGCTTAACGAACGAATAATAGCACATTTCGTGAAATAGGAGTGAAAAGACATCAGAGAGTTCGAAAGTTCCTACTGCATGAATTCCCGCAAGATTGAGCGAGTGATTCCCACAAGGAAGAAATATTGCTTTTGAATTTATGTCATTTATTCTGTGTTGTGCTGCACAATGGATTTCTGACATTGTGGAAGCATTGTCATAAGCTTGACGTTTGCACACCATTACATTCAAGTCATTTTCATGAAGAATACAATTAGTAATTTCTTCGGCCGTTTTCCCGTGCAGTGGTAAGAAATTAAGAAAAGTGCTTCACTTTACTCGACTTTTACGTATCTTACTACAAAAGCCAGCTGATCGGTATGTGACCCACCAGGGGTACTGTCGAGTAAGCTTGAGAAGTATGTTGCTCCCATTATCCCTTTTATGATGAGGTTTTTCACTTTTTTTCCAAGAAGTTAAATTAACTGGTTTTGTGCATTCGGAGAAGGGTTTGTTGACGTGCGTTTTTTCGATACTTGAGTATCAGAAAGATGTTCGGTCATGACAGGATTATATTCAGCAATTATCTTCACAGTTTCATGAAAGTTGTTACCTTGTTTTTTTGAGTCAAACTCTTCACGATCGCCACGAAAGAAAGGTTTTGCTTGCTTAGGAAAAGGACGACATCCATTATTTTACGAATAATGGCTCACCATTTCTTTCGCTCTTTATCCATGATATCCTGTATCCGTTTATCTACTGTTTGATGGATGTGAAGTCGCAGTGTTAGCTCATACCATTTATTATCCAAGCAATGTCGATGAACTTTGGAATTTTCGTGATCAAATAAACAAGGATTTAAATGCCAAAAAGTGTTGAAAGGTTTGGAAACAAATAAACAATCATTTTCCGATCGAAATAACTTGCAAAAGAAGCCATATAATCCTGAATCGATTTTTGAATAAACCAATCATGATCGCAGAATCTTCTAACCGTTTTTCAGCGTCTTGCAAAACCATTTCGCTGACAGGCAATTCAAAACTTTTTACTCACTATCTCCTACTTTTGCAACTCGAAACATCGACTGGAAAGGTCCTTTTCTATTCCGGTATCTTTCTGGTCCAGCTTTGACTAACTCAGCACATATAATGGATTATTGATTTTGGCCAACTAGCTACATGACATATCATTCGGTAAAATTGTTATATCATCGTTTACATCAGGGGTCACCAGCCTTTTTGAAACAGCGAGCGAGTTCTTGTGTACCANTTAATGCGAAGGGCTACTACAGCTTGATACACATTTCTGGTAAAAAATTTGCTCAATTTACCTTCAGTTATTTTAGTATTGATATTCGTTAATGTGAAGACATTGATCATGCTAATATTATTTTTAGAACAGGCCAGCGGGCGACCTACTTGGTCCTTACGGGCGACCTGGTGCCCGTGGGCACTACGATGATGACTCCTGGTTTACACCTTCGGCTGCACATGCTTTACTTATACTGCTCTCAACATCTGCTTCTTCATTATTTCTAATTTGGCCAAGCGTTGTTTCTTCCTCAACTTCCAGTATTGATTTACTGTTGCTACCACTGCTAACTTCGTGCATTTCGTTTGGAGAACTGGCGTCTGAAGAAATGTTTGCGAACTTACATATGGCGCCCTCATTCTTCGTTTATTCATCTTCCCTAGCTTTATTTTTTTTCTGAAAGAACATTCAACTTTCTGTCGCTCGCTTCATTTGCAAGTTGAAATGTTTCACAGACAGTTAAAATTTTCCCAACTGAATGTTGTTTTCAACTGCAAATCAAAAGTTTAATCTATTTCGTGCATTCCACTCGCAAATACCGAACAACTTCATACAGCATCAAGTCATGTCGGTATATCATAGAGCTCCTTTGTGACGTTTGCGATTAAGACCTTATCACAGTTTAAACAGTGGTAGCCATACGTAACATTCAAATTATTACTGCTGGTCAAGCAACGTGATTTAAGTGTGAAAAAAACAACCGCGAAAACCTTTGTACTCAGAATATTTTCTATAGTGCAGAATGTTTTCTACAATGAAGGCTGCTGTTTAATAATAAGGCCAATTTTTGCCGCCCCTGGATAAATCCAGAATGTCCAAATGGCTGCTACGCCACTGATGCAGACAAGTTTTCATCATGAAAGTTTCGGGATGGGCCGTGAGAGGAATGCAGCGGTTGACGCAGAAATTTCAGCGTACTGACGTTTTCATAATTTTGGCGAACTTCTCTCTGGAACCGAGTATTTCCACAAATACTCGTGTGAGTCATTCTTTCAAAAAATGACTCGAGCCATTAATATTTGGATGCATCATCGGCGTTACGTGTGCAGCTTGAAACTAGGGTGTAAAATACAAGAAGGCGATCCAACCCGTCTTACTCATAAACAATAAGGGACGCCTTAAAAAACAGCTGCAGTCTTGCATTTAAATGAATGAAAGGACACACAAGATCACCCCGCAAGTACATAAGTGTCCTACTTCCGTATCTCTCGTGAGAAGGAAACCGGCACAGCTTCTTCACCACAAGAAGCTGACGTGAGGGGAAAACGACACAACAGAATCGATTTTTATTAAAAATTAAACGCATAGCATCTATGAAAAGGCTCGCGAGATATATTTTGTGTACAAGGGCGATGAATCACAATGCTTATACAGAAAATGACGCACAAAGTGGCAAAACATCTTGATAGTGTTGGAAACGCGCGCAAAACTTGCGTTCAATAGACGAAGTCATGGTCAAGCGAACACCACACCGGCTGCTACCAAGCCTTCCCAGGAAATGATCAGTTGCACAACAATTTCTAACTGGCCACGCACGTTGTCAGCAAAGTTGCCATTGTTTTGTCATAAGAGCTGGCCAAGTTCCAATGCATTTTATGATTATTGCATAGTAAGCTGCTCAGGTGGTCTGGGACTTGACCACACACCGCGATACTGAACAGATCATTCGCGTGTATACCCCCGACGCTTTTGATGGTAGCGGACGCTTATCTTCAGCAAAACAATATTTGCGCTGTGACGTACAACGAACGTATGGTCTAGCGCTTGTCACCATAGCAACCGGACAAATAAAAAGCACCATCAACAATGCGCGTAAGAGCTGCGTCGCCATGGCGCACGCAGACGAACGTCGACTAAAGAGTTACAAACCACAGGATAGAGGAAACGATATGAAATGTGGACAAACAGTAAGAATATTGTTCCCTAGGGGAAACTGGAACGATTCTGTTATAAAATCTATAATAACTCTTTTTACAGTCGGGCCTGAACTGTTCACATGAAAAACACCAACTCGTTATGTCAACAAAACGGAGAAAGACGTCAGGTCCAAAGGTACACAGTGTTAAATGACGCAAGTTAACTGAGAGCATGAATTACGAGCGATTAAGTGGTCGTGCCAGCAGCGCCAGCTGGCTCCGTGCCAGGTCTCAGCCACGGCTCTGTGTCAAGGGTGTTGACGGACGGCGGCCGCTCCCTGAAGTTTTTGGCCACCGAGGCCGCTTTTCGTTGCCGGGGAATGTTGATCGAGTCCGGCGTCGGAATTTCCGACCGATGCTGATTGACAAAGCGATCGATGATGTCATCAGGGTCCGTCAGCGACACGTCATCACCTGGACGCAACGAATGTCAACGCTGAACCGATGGCACGATTAGTGATGAACGGGCGTGACGACAGTCGCGTTGATTGGTTAATTGGTCTCTAATTTTTGCGTTGCCGATTGGGCGGTGGTTAGTTGCCTTCACTTCATTCTCAATTCGTCTAATCAGCAAAATGTATGCGGGAATCAACATAAACCGGACGTTATGTTCGAGAAACCGACTCGATATGCTCACGTCAACGAAGTCTGTTCGTGTGGACGAGTTCAACGTGATGTCATCACACAGACGTTTCTCAAATACGAACTAGCCCGGGCACGCCACATATCAAATTAAAGTTCGCAAAATTCCAACCTCGCATAAATGTACGTTTGTTGACGAAGCAAACAGACAATAAATCAAGACGCTCATTCCGAAACTGATAGTCAGGCGNAACATTTGTAGTACATTCGAAAAAAGGAATGGGAAATGATGCTCGCACTCTCCGACGACAATCTAACAACTGCACCTTGACAAGCTGGCGAAGCGAATGACGAACAACCTTTCCAAGCCGCACTAATTTCATGTCAAAAGAAAAATACGTTGATGCTGCGGCTTGAGGTTTGATAGCTGGGTTGCCAGTGAACTTTTCGCAGAGGTTCGCAACAAGAGATGTTAAAACGTTTCGAGTCACTGTTGGTGAAAAATCACTACCGACGCACTCACCTTGCAGAGCGTGCAGTTTCGCGAGTCTGGCTTGATTCTTATTCGCCAGCCTGTCAACATCGAGCGTCGCGAGAGATGTCAGGGAGTTGATGGAGAAATTATCGGGCGCGGCTCGGTAAGTGGCGCCTCCCTCATTCTGCAAAACAATTACTTGTGGTGAACAGCAAGCACCAAGCAGCCAAGCAACATCCGGGAATCTTGAAGCAGTGTGTGCTTCGTCCAAGAGCACGAAAACACCATTGTCAATAAGAGATTTTTATCGCTCGCTTTAACTCTTTTATTGCTACGTCCGTGCAATCTGAGTCAACGTGAAGTTTTTGTCACTGCTTTGACTCACCAGCGTATTTGCGAGGAGTAATACTTAACATGCCAGCAGAGCGTGGTTATCGCGCAAAAGTAATCTTGAGGACAAAAGGGGAGGAAGGCTTACCTCACCGCGCCTGTTGCTCCGACGTCGTTCGCGAGCCGAATCTTTCCTGTGTAAAAAAAGGCGATAATAAATTAAACAAAAGAAAAACAAAAACCACTCCGTTAACCCAGGACGACGACTCAGGAAGCGAGCTTCGGGTTTTTCCAACCCGGGTGACGTAGCGCAGTGCTTGGCAACGGTCTGCGTCGGGAGCACGAAGGGACGATCTAGGGTCCAGGCAATGGAGTCACAACATGTACAAAGCTTATCTCGTCGTTCATGGGCGTCGGAAGGATTTTTACCGGGAATGGGCGGATTTTCCAGGGCGTGGCCAAAAAATGATATTTTCAGGGGAAGACCAACAGAGATGAGATTTCATTTTACCAACCCGGAAACGAAGACAGGGTTCCCACGCGGTATGGACAGTATTGAATTTCAAAATCGGTTTCAAGATCTTGAAGTATTGAAATTGGCCAAAATATGCATATGTATTGAAGAAGTGTGAAAATTCTTAAGAGAAAAAATTTGAAGTATTTGAGCAGAATTTGACGAAGGCAAAGCAGTTCATTATTTATGCAGTGTTATGCAATGTGTAAAATTGAGTTTCATGATTAAGAATTTCAAAAAATGAAGGAAGTATTGAACTCTTCTAATTTAGGATTGAACAGATATTGAAAAGGTACGGAAAATGATTTTAAAAAATGTATGGGAACCCTGCTTAGAGAAAAACATTTTTCTTCTGAAAAGGTAATAGCAAAATATCAAAAGTTAAAATCCAGGGGCGTCCTGACCCCTGCTCCCCTCCGACGACCACGCCGTAAATCACATCCCAAATAGCTTCATTGGTACATTCAAATGTTGCGTTGCTAGAGGTATCGCTAAGCGAGGCGCGTACCTGGCCTTGGCGATCACATCAGGAGTGTGGGGTGGTTGGTTTTCTATGTCGTCATCGGGAACAGGAATGAACGTCGTATCAGCTTCGAGCATCGACGCGCGAGATTCAGGAGGCTGATGACGAACCAATCAAGTTATTACCGTTGCATCAGCGTTTTTCAAGCTTATTTTCACACAGCGACGCGTCGCTTCTACCTTTCTAGCAATGCTGCCCACGTCACAACCGGAACATGCCGCGCGCTTTCGCGAGCTGTTTGTTGCGTCATTATAAGAAACGAGACGCGCGGGTAACACGGGTGTCGTGCGACAAACCACTGTCGTCTTCGCGAATCGCCAGTTGATGGACGATTGGCTTGGAAGCCTCCGTGAGTCTTGAAACTACGGGCTCGAAGCTTTGCCGTCGCGAACTTGAGCCAAGTTGAGTGTGGTTCAAAGCAGCGAATACTACGTCAACTGATTCCGGAAACGAGCCGCGGAAATGAACCGACACCACTACATGGCTTAGCTTTTCATAAAAAGCAAATAAATAAATGGACCTAATAAAACACGCATTAATTCTCGATGCTAAACGATTTTCCTGCCGGCAAATGCATGCTGCGATGAAGCTGTTCATGGGCATGGTGCGTCGACACAAGCAAACGAAACAAGCACAAAAAACTCACGATCAAAGAGAAACTTTTTCTGCTTTCTCTGGTGGACGGACGTTCGGCGTGACGCGGTTCATCTGATCGACCTCTGAAAGGTAAACTGAGCTTTGAGCGAGTAGTTCAAGTAGGAGGAGGAACGAAAACCAACGTATTTCCCACAAAAAATCACAGTCGGATTGCAATATCTGAAATGCTCCTGTATGACCCAGATCTTAGAAAGTTAACTTCCTCAGAAAGTCTTGACTTATCGGCGCTAAGAAATCTGAGCTGCAGACAGTTGTTTTTCTACATTGCGCAGTTTCAGCGATGTAGTTTGAAACTGATGGACACCGATTATCGACACAAATATTTTCTATCAAAAGCACAGAGAGTGACATAGCATCTTTATTGCAGTGCTCTTGTATAGCAACTGTCAATGTAAATGTTTTGAATAAACGACACAGGCGCGTGACTTCGCACAAATTAAACGTTGAAAGAAGTTCGCTCGGCGCACGGTCTCACCTCAAGGTCTCAATCTTTTTCAGTTGAGTTTTTATAAACTGCTCCTGCTGCCGCTCGAGGGCGCTCGAAGTATCGGGCGTCTCCGGATGTTGGATACGGAACATCTGGAGCGAAGCGGTGTCGTCAGCTCTGCAGAAAATATCACATACACAACGTTAAACAGCGAGCACTTTTACTTCGAATCTATAGCTCTTACAGAACAAATCAGCTCATGGAAAGAAGCACCGAAATGCTGAACTTTCACAGATTTTCATTCGTATTTTTTCACTAGTAGATCTTTCCCAAGTACTTTATAGTGTAAAAGGCAACGGTGTCAAACCTGTGTTTCAACTCCGAGAAATCCCGCAGGGCTTTCGAGCTGGGCCGGTCGGTGGTTGGGGGGCGTCGAACCTGCACAGGACGCTGCTTCGCCCGCGACAGATCGATCAAGGTGTCCGTTTTGCTGCAGAAAGGTTGTTCGTGAGAAGCGACGTCAACTTAATTGAAGTTCAGCAATACTTAGTAGCATGGGTCGAGGCCGAATCTGGAAACCACAACTGCTGAACCGTATCCTGCCCACGTGACCTCAACCTACTGAACCGCACACTGCCCGGTCCATACAAAAATAGTGAACTTTTAGCCACAGTTTGCAAAAATTTATCTTGAACAAAAGCTGTTTTGTCCATCGTGAGAGAGCATTTATCAAAGATGTCCATTGAAGCTACCTTGTACAGCTTTTCTTCTGCTGCCTGCAGGGACGGAAATAAAAACCCTGAGGCCACCACCACCACCCGGACAAGGTTGTGTTTAGCAGCACGCAACGATACGATCAATGAGAAAACACTCCACTGGCAAAGTAGGAGGAAGGCCGGCGTGTCGCATCACATTTACGAATGCAATTCGACATTTCCTGCGTTGCATTTCTAACAAAAACCTCAAGGAAAAAACGTGATGATCAACGTTTTTTGACATGACCCGGCTCACAGCCCAAGAACTAACCTCCAGCCCAGAAGCGGACTATTCACTGTCGCAGGTGAATGTTCAACTACCTGCGCAGCTGCAAAATTACGCAAGTTTTCTTAAACCAAGAAACAGTTTCCGCAGGAGATTAAAGTTGGAAACTGTAGACTGAGAAATTTTGGGGGTTAGCAGTGACAGTGGACTTCAAGCCTTCACGTTGGTTCAATAATTTGTGGTAAATCTCAGTACAGGCTGCAACGGTCTTCTGAAGTCGCGATTATGATCAACAGTTTTAACTGCGTTATTACCGTATGTGAGATGTGAAATACTGCCCGAAATGATGAACAAAAGAACAATGTGGAGACAATTCCCACAGAAACCAGCACCTTGTGTGAAGCTTTGTTCGAAACGCTAAAATGAAGGAAAGCCTCAGAGGCTGATTTGAAGGTGTGGCACAAAAGAGCCAGGGCTGATGAAAACACGAAACCACGAAGACGGAACGTTCAACTTACATGCGAGCGGGTTGGTAACCGGCGAACTGGAGGGGCGCGTCTGAGTTTCGAAGTTGACTTTCGATCCTTCGCTGTTCGCTGAGGAGTTGCTTCCGCAAAGCGGACAGCTCGCGCGAGACGCGCTTGGAGTCTGAAAACAAAGCAGCCACAGTCGTGAGGCGAGACGTTGAAGTTTGTTCGTGGTCGTGAAGTTAACGACAGTGCTGTCGATTTGTCAGCTTCTGGCGATGGTTTAATTGTTTGCTTATCGCAGCTCTCTGCGAAGCGCTTACCGGGCTTGAGTTGAAATCGCGAGATCGAAAACAACAGACGAATTAATGCACGGGGGGATCGTGACATAAACGACCACATAAAATCGAGTCCTAATCGAGAAAGGTCTTTTAGTGTCGTACGTTCAAGACTCAAAGCAAGACTTGCAATTTTTATCCATGACATAGAACTTGTGGGAACAAACCTCTTGAAGGGTTTTGTCGAATCGCGGCGACCTGCGGGGAGCGCGTTCTTTCGTAGCTGATTGCCGGCGGTTCAACCGCTGGTCGATAGGTTGTTTCTTCTCTGCTCAAGGATAAAAACACATCGATGTGTTTGTGTTGAAACGGCACGCAACTCACAGTTTATCACCATCAACGACCGGGAGAAGAAAAAGATTCGACGCAGAAGTGGAGCGACAATATTGCGCTGATTCTGAAAAGCGCTCTCGAAAGCTGAGACCAGTGATTTGCAACATGTGTACCCGAAAGGAATTTAAGGGTACCGCGCCTGAAACGTGGCAGTTAAGCGATCAACGTAGTTCAGTGCACTTGATTCCTCACACTCTTTTGCGACAAAAAATATGAACGTACTTTTTGAATATACTTCCACTCACAGGCTGTGAGTGTGAGTCACAGCACATAAAGTCGACAACATGCAGAGCTTTGCATGCAGTCGAAAAGACTGAACCTGCTTTACGGAGAAAAAATGCGCCGTCTATCTATTGCAACCTTTTGGAAATACCGGCTAAGAATAAACTTAAATTTTTATCAGCAGTAAGCAAAGCAATGTGGCTCTGTTATGTGTGTAGCAAGGGAATTGTTTATCGCTTTCAAAGTTGACCTCACACTACTTGTTTGGGAGGCAATGGCGGTGGCTAACGTATGTGAACACAACATTCTGCGGTTTCATGGGTGCACATGGCGTGGAATCGCAATGCAAGACATTGCTGAATTCTACATCACAAAAGATCTATTTGCACTCAACTGTGACAAAAAACACGATGGAGTTTTATGAATGAGTAACATCAATAATGCAAACAAATAACGGTTGGCGTATGTCTGTATATAAGATATCACGCGTCAGTCTCATTGACTCACAACGAGGACAATGCATCTGCTTGCAAGTAATCGTAGACCATGTCTGTTTTTTTAAAGCAAGGGTGTGTGTGACCACATTTCGAATACACTACGCTCAGCCACTTATCAATCGGCGTTAGGCATGCTTTAGGAAAAGCATATTGTTCGTGGTGGCTTTACTCTATGTAATGTCTGCGAAGACTGTGGATGAGCTTAATATATTCATTTGAAATTCCAGCATAAGGTTCAAGATCATGAAGTGCACAACCAACAAATGTTCAAGTACCTCATGTTGCGATCTAAAGCGTAACTCCTGATTACGGTAGTTAGTATTGACAGGAACATTAAACGCCACCGACCACGGTGAAAAACCTTTAACCGTTTGTCTAAGTGTTTCCAAATAAAAGAATGCAATGTGGCACGAAAGTTGTGGAGCAGAGCAGGAGTCACAAATTTTATTTGAAGAAGTGTTCAATGTAAGCGTGTTAACATGCAACCAGCCCATGACTTTGGTTATTTCTCGACCGATTCGATTCTATATATCTGCTAAATTAATGGTAATGCTAACTAGCACTGTGTTATCGGCAAGTTTTTCCTCTCGATGAAAGTGACGCAGTTGAAAGCCAACAAACGTGATAAAAACACGTGCTCCGTCGTTCCAAAAACTAATTCAATGTCACGAGAGGCGACGGCGTTTCAAATACGTCAAAAACCATCGCTTTGAAGCGAAACTAATAATAGCACATCACTTACTCGGGGGGTTTCGTGCGGTGGGTGTCGATTTGCGAAGTGGGCACGCCCATTGTACTTTGCATTCCGTGCAAATCCTGAGCTCTGATTGGTGGAGAAGAAGGTCTGGCCTGGACACGCAAAAGCACGGCCATTGGAGCTCGGCGCCACAGACGAATGGAGAAAAACAAACCAAATATCGGAACTGCCTCGAAATCAAACGCAGTTGGAAAAGACGTCTACAGTGACCGGCGCTTCACACACGTACAGTAAGAGACGAAAGCACGTAAAGCGTTGAGTTGTTCTATTGTTTGTACGTGGACAATTTGGCAACTACGCCGGTCAAGTCTGGACCAAAAGTCACTAAAACCCGAGCTTGGTTACACCAGCATTGTAGGAACCTTTGCTAAGAAATGTATGATTTGAAGGAGCGGAATGATTTTCGTTGAAGAATACTAAATTCAAATCAACTCTATTCCAGTGTCTCTCAATTCGCGTGCCAGAAGGTCTCTCGCAAGGGAAGTGATGTTTCACAAAGAGCTAAACAGACTTCAAAGCGTAAGCCGAGTCAAAGATGAAAACGTCGTCGCTGAAGGTTCAAGCAAGACTAGTAAATTATTCAGACATTAGCAAATGCAACGCAAAAAGCAGCGTTCTCACCTTGAGGCGCTCTTCCAACTCTCTTTCCTTCTCTCGAGCCCTCTCTTCATCTTTTCTCATTTGCTCTTCCCTCTTTCTTCTGTCCTCCTCCTGCTTTTTCTCTTCAGCGGCCCGCTGGAGTTCGTTGCTCATCCGTTGATGCTGGACAACATGACGCACAACAGATTGATTCACGTAAGTTCGCACACATCTATTCAGTTCACTCAAAACCAGCCTTGCAACGTGCAACAGACTTGCTTGTCCCTTTTGCTAAAAGCTGAAGCAGCCAATCGAGAACCAAGTGCCGTTCGAGTTTCTGTTACAGAAAAACTGGCCGCAGTACTGATATTTTTCAAGCGAAAGGAGTGCAAGTTACTCTTAAGCACTAGAGGGCGGGAGCGCGATTTACGAGACAAGAGCCCCGCTCCTGGTGGCTCAACCAGTGATTTTGGGCATTAGACGCAGTTCGGTTCGAAGTCTTTTATCATTTTTACGACATTTTCCTTCAAGCTTCATGCATTGCGCTGTATGGTCAGGTCGAGTACGGCTTGCAATTCAACGTTAACCGAGCATACGAAAAGTGACCCCTACTTCCTCGATCTTTCGCTGCTGTTTTCGTTTTTCTTCCTCCAGCTCCTCCTGCATCTTCCGTTGCTGCTCCTGCATCCTCTTCTCGAGTTTCTCATCCTCGATGCGGAGAATTTCCCTGCGTTTCGCTTCCGCTTCTCGTCGCTCCATGATCTGACGGCAGTGACATGAATTGCGGGTGGAGGGGGTCAACGTAAATGCAAAACTTCTGCGATTCATTCTTGGTCTTTATGGCCGTACGCGCCGAGCGAACGCTCGAAAACATGTACTGGGCAGAGAAAGTTTTGAAAACCGCGTCCTTTTACTATACGCTCCTCGCTACAGCGAATCGGCAACGAACTCTGCACCAGCACTGGGAAGATAAATCAGGGCAGTTTACTCTGTTGTTGGAAAAGTCGGTGTCACAAATCAACACTTCGTCGACAAGTCTGTGATGACGACGTGAACAAACGCGATCAGATCGTGCGAAAGGGCGATTGGCGACGCACGTCGATGCAAATCAGGAACCAACCTGCTTCTGCAAATCCTCCTTGTAAAGGTCTTTCTGCGTCTTCTGCTTGGACGTCTCTTTATGCTCGAAGGGGTTGCTGCGGCCGAAGTTGGGGCCCATGTTGGCACCACGCGCCGACAGGGGCTGTTGGTGAAAAGAAACGTTGACTACGTTGGCGAGCAGCGGTGAAAGGCAAGCGGAACTATCACAAACACACGCACACACAAACAAAGACGGTAATGGCAACTAAAGTGGCGCCAAAGTTGCCAGCGCACTTTGTTTTTAACTTCTTTGTCATTATCTGGGTTTGCGCAGAATCGCTTTATCTATAAGCACTTGATTCGACATGCAATGAAATCCATAGGCGACATACATCGCCTGGTACATCCGGGACATCTTCAACAATCGCTTGCTGTCGCTGTCTCACCACCTCCGCAGCTTTGGTGGGGTCCCGAACTAAGTCCTCGTTCTCCAAGTGCATTTGGCGCAAGTCGGCTGCACAGAAAGCAAAAAACAACAACATTCGCCTGTTTATCAAACGTACTTCTATTACTAAAAATTGTTCATTGCAAGAGAAATAAAAAACAGTCATTGCATAGCGTCAAACGATTTGTGATCCTTTGAAGGTTACAGTCTGCGGAATGACCTCATGGCCTCAAGATATGCTTGAAACGCTAACCTGCGAATTGACGTCCAGCGAGCATGTTTTCTGAAGAAACACGTCTTGACTGAAAAGGGAATATGTTTTTAATAACGTAATCAGATTCCCAGGGCAAATCCCTATATCTTGCGGTGTCTATCTTTGTGGAAGGAAGACGAAATGACTCCGTGCTTTCCTCTTCTAAATTACGGGCTTGCATTCCGCGCTGCTCGTTTATTCGGCCACGGCGTCGTTACAGGACTTTTTCAGGGACCAGTCGTATATCAGTTATCTTGGCTTTAGGGCAGTTGAAAAGAAAAAGAAGCAACCCCCTTCAATTGACCACCGGCCGTGCTTTGCCAGCGGTCATTTTTAAGCACAACTTTTTGAAAACTCTTAAGATTTTTACAGTCGTTCAGCAAATCTAAGAGCTTGCAAAAAGTTGAAATGGCAAGAGACGAAGCCGCAGCTTGTTTTCGCGCCTTCGAATGTGCAGAAACACCTGGCAACAGCCGACCATGGAAACGACTGTCACTCATGTCTTTAAAACAATGCGGCAGCTCGATGGAACGACACCGATTCATGTTGATTGAAAAAATCATTACTTACAGACGAGATTGCCGTGAATGTCCTTCATCGGTGCGCCGCCTCCGCCACGCCCCCAAGGGTTGTAGTTCTGCGCCTCCTGTTCTATTTTACGGTCGTATCGCTCCTTCTCTCGTCGCGCCTCTTCCTTTTCCTTCTCTTTTTGCAACATCTTGTAACACAACAACACTCCACAAATCGAGGCAAAATGCCGCTTCAAGATTTGAAGTAAGGTCAAGGGATTCATCAAAATTGCTCGCCAGGCACTGAACAGTTTGTTCGAAGGAACACGTTACAGTCGCATAAGAAAAGCTTTTGGTATTGTTTTAGTTTTTGGTGTCACTGCACGCACGTTTCTTACCGCTGTTGACGCCGAATCATTCCAGGACGCAATTATTCATAGGTGATACATTTGAAATTGAGAAATGACTTTGCTGCCTTCAATGATCTGTGTCGTCACAAACGGTGACTATGACTTCATTATTAAGCGCGCAGATGCTACGAACACGCCGACATACTTTTTGGCGGAGGTCAAGATGACCGACTGCGCTCAATACACATGTTATGCTGAGAACAGACCTGACGAATGCAGAACTGAACTTTTGGGCAATTACTAATATAGCCTACCAAGTTGCAAAAACGAGAAAACTATCGTCAGTCAAATTCAGAAAATGAAATTTCACATCGAGCTAGGCGCTTAAACACTTCTGTCCTCCGGGCCAGCAGTTTTTTTTCCAGCGAATCACCTGCTCTTAACTAAGCTTCCCTATTTTCCATTCGCCCGAAGCTTATTCCAAATTAAAAAGGCCAGCAACACAACAAACGTACCTGTTCCCTTAATTCGCTCTGGTACTGGTACATCTTGTCCTTCTTTTTTGTTGCGTCTCGCGTTTCATCAGCGACCAGGCTCGACTCAAACGTGCCCGACTTCCTTTTTGGGCTGCGTTGACAAAAAAACAGCGGACTTCAGTTCAAGTGAAAGGCCAGACTTTCCGGTCAACAAGTCTGCCATTCGCGCACTGGTCCGCATGATGAAGCCACAAACCTCGCGCCGACGCAAGTTTTGCAGCAAACATCACAAAGCCAACAACGTAAACATTATCTTGAAGCAAGGAGCAGCTGATATTGATCAGGGGCAGAAGTTACCAGAGATTTTGCGCTGGATTTTTGGCTCGAACTGCAACGTGAACGTGAGCACAGAGTTTGCACAACGCATCGAACGCAGTTGCCTTGTTTGATTTGCGGCCAGTCCCGATTTTTCTAATTCAAGACATGGACAGGATTCAAACGTTTGTCGTTAGCTTGCCGCATATTGAGGGTTTCCGCTCATTTTGCCGGTGCGTGTCCAACTGAGGCTGAAGCAGAGCGATTGAGCAAAATTAGCTTCAACGAATGACAGAGGTTCAAGATGTTCGTACACGTAATGCCAGAACACCGCAAGATGTCTACCACCCAAGGCATCAAGGCGATAAGGGCCTGCAGAGAACCGCAGAGTGGTTGAAGGGGTTCGCTATTAAATCAGCTAATCCTTCTCAAGCGAGCATCAGACAAAAGAGCGCAGTGCATCCGAAACCGCGATCGTTCAGGCAAGCTTAAGCGAATATGCCAGTATAGGGCGCATAGTGCTTGGCTCTTACTCTTTGGACTTTTCAGTGTGGGCGCCGGTAGCGAAGGTACTTTCCGTAAACTCTGCAAAAAGAAGAAGTCCAGGTAATGGCAGTTTCAGGTGGTTTACACAAAAAACGCAGTTACTGAAACCTAACAAAACACTGCCATGCTATAATTGCGGAAGTATGTCAATACGTTCTATACGTGAACACAATTCTACAAATAAGCAACCTGCACAACATCGCGTTGACTGACCACTCCCGTGGGCGCCAAGGTTGTGTTCATGACATTCTAGTGCTGAAAAGAAGCATTTCGACTTTAAAGCAAGACGAAACACCACTGTGCGTGACTTAGTTTTACGGAGTCTTGAAATAAATCATATAAACGAAAGCTTTTTGTGATAAATGGAGGACATTTTCAGCATACTCAGTTTTTCTTTTCATAACCGAGCAACAAGCGTACTTGAAAACAGGTGTGCGTCACGTCGATCTTATCATAAAATCTGGATGAAAGCAGAACATGGCCGACAACTGGATCAGTGAAGTGAAGCGCTCTAAGTCTCTATGTTCGCTGGCACATAAAAAGTTACAGCACTACAGTTGTTACAAATGGTTGTGTTCGCCAGGCAGAATGTTTTCGTTACGGATCTGATTTACCTTCGTTGGGCTAAAACCAAAGTCTTTTGATGTGAGCCGGTTATAGATCGACGTACATACTTAACTTGATTACATTCATAGACTTCGGTTAGAGACGCTCCCAACTAGAGAGTGAAGACTATTCGAATGACAATTCTCACATTCACGACTTTAGTAATTCAAAGATTGGATCGACGAACTGGATAAAAAGATTTCCTTTGAAATTTCCTGATCGTCAGATAGGTTTATGAACAGCATAAAACCGCTCAACCGGATCGGCATCTGCAAAAAATCACCTGGGTTTCGTGACGCAGACGCAGCCATCATCGGGGAAACCCCGGGATAAAATCCAGGAACATTGGGAGCCGTAACGGGGCCGCCCACCACCGACGCCGGGTCCAGAGGATTGCGCGAGCCGTAATAAAAGTACGCTTCGTCGTACGGCGACGGGAATTGAGTGGGCGGGGACTGGTAGTAGCTGCGATGAATAGTTTGTCAAGTCCAGGCCAACACAACATGGTCGCAACGCAACTGGCTGCGAACAGCTCGGCCGCTTGTTTTTTGCTCACACTCCACTCCACGCGCCCGAAACAGGCGAGAAGGAATGGCGCGCGGTGCGGGAGTTGAAACCGCTACTGCAAAATACACGAGATTGATGTAGGCCCGATCACAGGCAAGCGTCGCTTAGCTTCGAAATACACGCGGGATTCGCTTAAACTTAAGCTTAAACTTGAGAATCTATCGGTATTCAAAGTGCTTAGAAATAAGTGGCTAGCAACAAAAACATATGCCCACAAGAACACTACGCTCTCTAAAATACGGGATTCGGTTTGCTGAAATGTGAACGTCAGGAGAAAGGTCTTTGGGTTGATCGAGACATTGACATTTGTATTGGTCTATACCTTGTTTCAGTATCCCAGGTGAAAGACTCAGGCGTTGACAGGCCCAGAATGCAGGATCAAAAGCAAGTTGCTTTAACTTCGCGCTTTCACGGCAATGTTTACACACATTTCAAACAACGATGCTGGGTCAACGCTTTACTTACTTGGGAAGAGCAGGCGGCAGGTAGAAATTGGGGGGTTGTCTCTGAAGCCACTTTGGTCGTCGCCTGACCTCTTCCTCCTCGTCCTCGCTCTCACTTCCGGAACTATCGCGTCGAAACGACGTCCTGGAAAAGAAAACGGTGCAAAATTTGGATTTCGGGCAAAAAGTGCGAAACGCCACTGTTTTCAAAAATTGTTCTGGTTTCGTTACCACTGCGTGTTCAGCTAACGGAATACTCGCATTATTTTTCGAAGCGCACAGAACACTGACGTCAATCGTTGCAAAGCCCTCATCTCGGCTGCAGCACCAACTTCTAATCAAATGATTTATTGTAGTCGCTAGTCGCTTCTAGTTGACCCTGATCGCTGTGTTCTGATTATTGGTGACTGCAATGATCATTCTGCATTCAAACCGTGTCAGCTTCAGTCAAACCTTTTTCGTA
>JGI24159J19872_10004410_pt1 | contig 17916 bp, 16 predicted proteins | sample Ectturendosymbi4_FD_19872 | JGI IMG/M metagenome (IMG submission 19872) | reverse complement strand
TCTCGTTGTGAAGTCACATGATTGCACGCTCGAGCTCACCCTCGTCACGTGACTGCAGGTGCGCACTTGAAATACGAAATGCTGTTGCGCAGCAGGTCTTGACCCGCAGTACCGTTCTGGAGTGTCATACAATCGTGCGCGAATTGTATTGAAGATTCAAACGGCGCAAAACAACAGCTTTGAAGCTGCGTTTAAGGGCAGCCATGTCGTGGTCATAGTTTTCGACTGCAGGTTGGAAACAGCGTGTAAATGGTTTTCGCCTAAACCTATCGTGCACGCAGCGCCCTCAATCACATTTTTTTCAAATCACGTGGTTTAGACCACGCCAGCGGGCGACGCCACATCACTTGCAAATTAGGAAAAGCTTATTTTGCTGCTTCTGGGCGGTTGCCGACGGTCCTGCAATTGTGTTAGATCATGATTGCAAGTGGTGCTCCTGGAATCCCTCGCCGAATCCTTATGCGAACGGCCAACACTTGCAATGAATGGCAAGGGATTTCGGGGTTACCCTGTGTATTATTCCAGGACTGCCCTGGAACCCATTGCCTAAATCCAACACATGCAGCGAATGGTTTGGCTGCAAAAACGGACCACATCCAGGAAGCGAGACACATCGGATGCTCCTCAAGCTGCGCTCCTTTATTTGAGGAGTCTTAGTCCAAACCACCTTATTTGTTAAGTAGGATACGGCAGGTGGTTAGAGCACTGCATTCTTTAACCTTCTTTCGTGTGCTGGGATGAACGTGACCTTCTCTTTTGATAATCATTTCAAAACTCCATGGCACTTGACAGACCCTGGTGACTGGTGAGTCAGGGAGTTTTCTGTTTAACACTTTCATTGCAACCCGTTCTTTTCAGTTTTTCCCTGACTTTACTGCTGAGGTTGCTCCAGTAGTGATATTTTCCTGGCGCTTGTTCGTTACACGATGCAATTCTGTGTTCGTCCGAGAAAAATTTTCAAATTAAACTCTCTGTCAGCTGACTTTTAAAAATCTCTGTCCGTTACGAGCAGTTTCATCTTGCAGTGCGAAGCCTTCGTGATTATCGGAAAGAAGAAAAGACGCTTTCTGCATAACCTGGTGCCTGTCATGTCATAAGTTGTGAATGCGATGGAGCGGTCTCGTCGTTTGTTGCAGGAACCACGATCTGCCGAGTCTTTAAATGTTTTTGTTTAAGACATCTATTTCTGGCCCGAAATCCGTGTTTGAATTTCGTGAATCCAACGCCCTGGTGGCTTGGCAGCTGTACGTGCGCCTAACTACTGATGTCGGCACGAATTTCCAATTGGCTGTTCCTGGTTTTTGTAAAGATTTAGTCAATTACTGGTCAGTTACAGCGGGTGAAGCTGTGATTAGTAGCACCAACTTAATTTCGATACGAAAAAGGAGTTCTTCAATGAAAGCATAAAATCAAACACATGTATTATGTTCGGCCCTGAATTGTAGTTCGACACGACCATCGTGTTAAACATGCCAAGTCGGTTTATTTGCGTCCCAGGAAAGTGAAGCAAATTAACAGAAAAAAAACAGTTTGAGAAAGCTATGATTGAGAATTGTTTCAAATAAAAAACAGTACAGCTGCGAAGGTTTGCGTCGACCCAACAACGCGTCTCGCGCTTAGAACGCAAGTTCTTTGTGTCTTTGTTCTCTAACTCGTGTTCGCGCTTTTCGCCCCGCACAAAACTCGACAGACGCCAACAATACCGTCTTTCGCAGCAGCGCCCGGAGCCGTCGTCCGTCCGCCGGTCAGTCGGCCAGCGAGGACCCCCTTTCTTCCGCCATACATGGCCCAGGTCAACGGCCAACCGACAAGATTCGCGCCGCAACAGTTCGCGCCTTATTACAACGGATACGGCGTGTCGCATTTCTCAAACCCGCGCTGTCCCAACCCGTACGTGAGGCCCGCTCCCGCGCAGCCGCGGCCAACCCTCATCAGTTCACCGATGGTACACGTTCAACCCAACGAGAAGATAAGCAAACCTAGTGAGTAGCAGCTGTTTCCTTTTTTGCGCCAGGGTGCAGATACCTCCGCTTCGGCGTTTTCCACAGCTCGTACAGCTGGCGTCGATTACTGTTGGATAGTTTGTGTCTCTCTTCCAGATCACATGCATTTTGTGTGTATTTATTTCATATGCACTTATGTATACGACGTATAAATTCTTCAACTGATTTCTGCGCCAGGCCTCAAATTTCAGGCTCCAGCTCCAACATCTAAAATTTTTGGTTCCGGCTCCAGAACGATTTGGTCAACATTGAAAACTAAAAACCATTGCATTGTTTGTACCACTCGCTTGCCCAACAAACTATGTCTGCGGAAACGGAACCCGAATTTCAGGTTCCGACTCCTCCACCATCTAATTTTAAGTTTTTGGCTCCAGCCATCAAAATGGCTTGGACTCCGGGTTCCACAGCCCTGGTCTGCGAACCCCAAGATACCTGATTCAAGCTTTCCTGGTGATGTAAGAGTTGTTTTACTACTAAAGCGCCATCGAGCGACGCACTGGGTTATGAGTTCTTTGGAGCTGGCGTCATGGGTCAGTTCGTTTGAAGGGTCGCTGTTAATAAATTTTGAGAAGCAATGATGTACGTGAAGAAAAAAAATACGAGCGAGTTCCTGGTGACGAACCGTCAGTGAAGCGATTGCGACGCGTACCTTTCATTGCAGGGCAAGAAAAAGAACTGCCTCCAAGATTTGCCAAGCAGAAGCACGAACTGGCTAAAAGCACTGAAGGTAAAGCGTGTCCGCGAGAACAACCGGACGGCCGCCATTCGGTCTATCGTGTTTGTGGTCCTTCCATCTGTTTCTAGCGCAGCGCCACCTTATTCTGAATTTTAAAGTGTTGGAAGAAAGCGGATGCTTTACTTGTCTTTTTCTTTTTATACGTTTCCATCGCGCTCTTAACTCCGGCTTCAACGAAGACCCAGACAGTTATGTTCGAGCATATAGTTGCTCGTGATTTTTGATACGGCGTTAGTAATATCAGCCGCATACACTCTACACTGCAGTGGTTCTTAACCTTTCCCAACTGGGGACACCAATTCCTAAAGATATTGGCTTGGGGACTCTTTGCCTGCGGTTGTGATTGGTCAAAGTGGTGGTCGTTGTGGTTTGTGCACCTGAAGGTTGAAAGAAAACATATCGTCATTTGCTTCTGGACGAAACCCTATGCTTTTCGCTGTGGACTCCGTTGAAAGCCACTGCTGTACAAGTACTTGCGCTTCCGCACAATCAGTTTCAATGGTTGTGCTTGGCTTACTCTGCCGTCTGCGTTGTTTCAAAGCATAAAGTAGACGTCGCTAAGCAACCGCGTTGTTCCCAGGCATAAAGTAGACGTCGCTAAGCAACCACATTATTTCCAGGCATGAAGCAAACGTCGCTAAGCAACCACGTCGCCAAACCAAAACCCACCGAACCGTCTGCGCTTAAAACGAATTCCTACAGCGGAGCGGTGACTACCGGCCGGGCCAGCTTGGCCCCCCATGCAACCACGTACAAGCGCGCGAGCGTGGCGGCCAAGCCCGTCCGCGTGCGGCCGGCCACGGCCGACACTTTCCAGCCTCCGTACCAGCATCTTCTCGACAAAGCCCAGCAGGTCAGTTTTCAGTGCAACGAGTCGCCGTTGAAACCGATTTGCGCGAATGAACGAAGTCAGTGTAGGTGGGGAGACGGTTGGGGACCATGGGGGGAAGAGCTTCCTGCCCATCTTCGTATGCTTGATTTGTCCTTTGCCGTCTTGACATATACCAACTAAGTTAGGAAATACTTCAGTTTTTGTGTTATAAAGCTTTTCACAACTTGCAAAAGAGTAAAATCAGCCTCAAACACAGCAGAAAATTAAACCCTGCTACAGAGGCTCTTCACCATCCTATGTGTTACCAGTCGTTTCACAAGGTACGTGACGAATATTACCACAATGTTCATGTTCAAGCGCAGAAGAGTGTGGATGCGTTCTGATCAGCCCCCCCCCAATCCTCCTGGTTAGTTAGTCGTTCCAACATACGGGCATAGAAATGGGGGCATACGGGCAATGTGTAGAAATGCAGTGGTAATCAACTTGAATGAAGTTAAATGTTGGATCTTGGTGTGATCGAAACGCAGAACCAGTCACTCCGCCGGTCCGGCTCCAATCCCAACGCGGAAAAGAACAAGACCAAGAAGAACGCTTTGAATGAGAAGGAAGTCAGAGAAACAGTGCAGAAGCTCCTCAAGGAAGACTTGGCAAAGCTGGCGGCTCGTCTGAGTGCGGCCAAACTTCCGAAAAAGTATGATTCCTTGATAAGCAAAATCTTCCTGCAGATATTCTTTAAACGCGCAGATTAATGCGTTGGCCCATTTGTTGCAATTTTTCAAGTTCATATAAAATGTTATGGTCGCCTCTGGTAATAACGCCAAAAGGTCATTTCAAATGATGGACGGTAAGCTGCATGTTGCGACGACAGTGGCAAATACGTAGATCCAGGTTTTTTGACTGTTCTCTAGCCCTGTTTGACTTTTCTAAAAACAACGTTGCGCAGCGCATTGTACAATCGATTGCACTGAGCGTCACTGACCTTGTTGCGCCAGCGCTACGAAAACGATCTTTACGGAGGTCGTTTTTACGCCAAACGCGTTCGTTTCACGACCTCAAACGTGCTTAGACACATGGCGACGGCTTGTGAGATGATCATCCGCCAATCACTGGACGTCAGCGACGCCGACAGGGACTCGATTTGCTCCGCCCTTGCCAGTTTGAAGGACGACAGTCACTTGACCGAGGGCCACGTGCGAGAGGTGACTTGGCGTTCGTGCCCGCGTGCTCTGTTTCGGTCTCGTTTGCTGAGTCGAACGTTGCGGGTTCGATTCCCAGCCAGACCACCATCATTTGTTGTTATCGACCGTTTCAGGCCATCTCGTCCATTTACGAACGCTTTCCCGACCTGGAATCGGAACGTCCGCGGGTCAAGTCGCTCATGGCGTCCATCTTGTGTCGCATGGTGACCGCGGGCGTCATGACCATGTCGGACTTCGCCCGGCCCCTGGAAGGGGGCCAGCACTTCCCACTCTATCTTCTCGTGCTGCAGCAGATGTCGAAGTCGAACGGGCGCGACTGGCTGTCGTCGGCGTTTAAGGAGAGCAAAATCGACATGATAACCATGATGCCTGGTGAGTGGGGGTGCGGCGCATTGGTGGTCTGGAAGGCAATCAGTTGCAAAGCATCTGCGGAAAGCTTGGCATTGTGTCATTGTTGTTGTTTCCCATTGATAGCCCAAATGCAGGCTTCCCACGGAGTCTGGATAAAGTATGGAAAAAAATTTTAGTCAGTTAGTAAGGAAAAAGGATATAATTTTCCAGACTTGATCGTTTGACAAGCCTTCCGATAATATTTTATTCTAATATTTTTGATAATAACTTCATTGTGTTAACTATTATAACTATTATACTGTATTCGACCTGGGTATACCATTGCGAAAAGTTAAGTCCGGAAATTTATAGTTAAAGTTGCGTAGCAACCCTGCTAACGACTTACAGTCGCTCGCGTGTGAGACGTCTCGTCTTTCAGCAACAAACGCGCCGGGTTTTTTGATCGTTTGCGTAGCAAACCGCACTCTGTCGCTTTTCCTTTGCAACCTCACACCGCTAATGTGCCCTGGACAGAAGTGTCCCAGAACAGGAGCAGCATGCTCGATATCTTGGAGACCAAGAACCTGGCCTTCCTCTTCCCGCTGCTCCACATCGGCTCCAGACTGGGGTCCCAGCTGGACAAGGACCCCACGCCCCAGGTCGTGTACCGCTGGATCAAGGAGAACGTCGCCGCGAAGCTGCACGCCGACCCCGGGTTTATCAACACCCTGGTCACGTGGTAAGTGACGTTGATATCAGACGACGGCGTGCCTACGTTGTTAGGTCTGTGGGGGGATAAGACTGACGTACGGGTGAAATTTTACCGTCACCGCTCAGGGAAAAGTGACCCGCCCTCCGATGTTTGCCCCAAAAATTCCCCGTGGGCAATTTGCTTGAAGCCGGAGCTCAGATTAAAAATCACAACGAGCCGAAGCTCAGTTTAAAGTATAGCGCTGGAGCTATGGCCTTTTGAGAGGTAGCGCCGGGTCCCTTCCTAGATTGCAACGGGTTTGCCAAATAGAAACGTGTGCTCTTTATGACGCNCTAAACGCGATTGTTTCGAGTGANGACTCCAGGCTCCAACAATGGTTCTGCGAGTCTTTGATGTTCCCTTGTTTCATAATCGCTGAGGCAGTGGATCGTAGCGGAACAGGCGTGGTGTTACTTGTAGAAGCAAGAAAAACAAATTATTATCACAGCATCTTACTTTCTGGTCAGAATGATCAAACCGTATTCGTAGTAGTGTAGCGATCTAAAAAGAACTAAGGTATTATGAGTAGGTATGTAATATCCATACCTTGATAGCTGTGTAATTATGCTGTTAGCAGCGAGTATAATTCAGGTTTGATACCACTGCAGACCTAAGCGTGAAATGCACGCCATTGCAAAGAAGAAATGTTTATTAGAAACCATTAGGCTTACTATCAAGGTTTACTGGATAACTGACAACGTTCACTAGGTACCATTACGTTTACTAGCAGCAGCATAACAGGAGAGGGATAAGTTGGTAACAAATTAGCATTGCTTTGCATGGCAGTACGTTTCCAGCAGGGTATAAAAGTGCAATGCGAACAAATGTGGACTTCACCTGAGCTTTTCATCTGTGGAAACAAATTTTATGATTTCAGCACGGTAACCAGTCTTATTTTCTCCTAAGCTTTGCAAGTTAAATTGTGGTTTGCTTGGCAATTCATCACTGCTTGTAAAGAGTGCAAAAGATAAGAAATCAGAAGTTTTCGGCTATTTTTAAAAAATCCAAAGATGATTTTCTTGCCAGAAGCCATACTGTTTCTTCGAACAAAGAGTTGTCAAAACACATCTTGGCAGTTGTGTTAACGCAATGTGTGCAGATTAGAAACAATACATCAGAGAGGTAATCGACCATGTGTTTTGCGCTCTTAATTGCGTGGTTTGCCTGGGATGAGCTCTTAGCTGGAATCGCCAAGACTGCAAGAAGCAAAGCATACAACGAGTGCAAAACGTGTGGTTGATTGGGGCTGGACTGTGTCTAAACGCTCGGACACAAATGCAGTTTTCCAAATAGACGTTTTCTTGATTCCGGTCGTAAGAAATAGCAAAAGGTCTTCAGGCATTAACAGCAAAACCAGCGACTGCCTTTCCAGAATTTGTTACCTTGAGTTACATTTCTGCCAGTAACTGTTCTCTGAATCGTCTGAACATGCGATTGTTGTTTTTTTGCTGATACTCTCATGTTAAGAGCGCTGCTTGTAAAAAGCTACTCGATTAGCTCATGCACTCATGCATGTCAAGCGGTTTAGCGTACAGTGAAGACGTCGTTCACGATTTCACGCCCACGCGTATGCTGTGGCGCGATGACTAACTGTAGAACGGTAGTCCGGTTGCTATGAGTAACAAGTCTCTTTTCCGGTCGGGTAAGGCCCGGCGCTTGCGCAGAGGCATCAGGTCGGAGACGATAAGGAGCAGTGAAAACACTGGGATTATCAAAACTCGCCTGCGCCAAGTGCGAATGGCTGGAAAGCAAAAATAACCACTGAAATTTACACAATGAAAAGCTCTAGGCTTGCTGTAAGCCGACTGGGCTCTGCTTTCTCCATTTTGCGATGAGTCAAACTTGCACATATCTGTATTCAAGTAACTTCTCTCTCCATATGTGCGACAAGTAGGAAATCATCAGAAAATTTTAAATAGGAAATGGATTTCACGTAACACTACGCATCGTCATTGCTTGAATCTTGTTCAAATAGAATCTGAAAGCGCAATTTTGAAATTTGCTGAAATTTAGTCCTTTTCCTCTGACGCAGTTGTCTCTCGCACGCCACCAAAACGACGACACTTGCGCCGGAAGTTGACGTCACAAAGCCCGCTAGCAAAGAGGCTCAGGCCGAAGAGAAGCGACTGCTGGTCGCGATCAAGCCGGTCCTGCAGAAGATGCTGCACGAGAGCGCCACCTTGCAGCTGCACGCGCTCTACGCTGTCCAGGTTTTCTGCCACTCGGCCAAGTTCCCCAAAGGTGAGTTGCACAGCAGAGGAGACGAGGGGGGGGGGCGTTCTTAGTTTGCGAGCTGGTGTCACTGGCGTTGCCTTTTTCGTTCAATGCTGCGTCGCGTGTACGCGGAGCGTTCTTATTGGCTCGCGTATATCTTCGTGATATGAAACAGGACCGCTGTTGTTTTTGTCTTCCGTTGCATCCAAGGGGGCGAATCGTTAATAGACCTCATCTCTTTCCATGCACTTCACCTGAAAGTCTGATCATCTGAACTCTCTCTTTCACATCGTTTCGTGCATGAAAGTATACGCGTTTCGTACGAAACGTGGATACCGCAGTAACTGCCAGCTGCCCGCGTGTTTCAAAATCATTGCAGAACTTTCGTCATAGACGAGACGTTATTGTGACGTACGAATCGGGGACAACACCATTGTTGATGGACAACTCAGCGTTCCAGGCCTTTTTCCTGAAGTGTTTCCGGTGTTTTGTTTGTGATGCGAGGCGGGCCGGGATGACGTCCTGGCCCAGACCACGTGACGTAGTCTGTGTCGTAGCCACGTGTTTCTTCGACCGTGACACCGCCCCGTCGTTTGAAGCAGGGGTTCCCAACGATTCTCTGACCATCTACCCCTCAGCATTTCAACAGATGAGCATGCACCCCTGAAATTTCTTTTTATGGTGTGGATCGACTTTTTCCGAAATGCTGTATTTTATCATGGCTAAAGCATATAATGATTTTTGAAGATAATATTCATAGTGCGGACATATGTATAAATATTTGGGAATGAAGTTATTTTTCCCTTCAATTGCTGACCTTAAATGTACCCCTTCAGAATAGGCAAATGAACCCCTAGGGGTACATGTACCCCAGGTTGGGAACCCCTGGTTGAAATAATAAAGTTCAGAGCCCTTGTCCGGCCCTTACAAATTTGTGCTTAGCAGTTTGTGCTTGCCAAGCAAACGCTCGTCTCTCAACCAGTCTCTGCCGCGTTTCATCCTCAGGTTTAATGCTGAGACTGTTCGATCTCTTCTACCACGAGGACGTCATCGACGAGGAAATATTCTTCACTTGGAAGGAAGACGTCAACGACCAGTATCCGGGAAAGGGGAAGTCCCTGTTTCAGGTCAGTCGGTAGTTGCGTCGACATTTTAGCTTTTTTCTTTCCTGAGAGAAAGGCCGCGAGTCGTTGAACAGGATGGGAATAAACCACAGCTAGACCGCTCCGAAATACATCGCCGTATTATGGGCCGCATCGCCGTATTATGGGCCAGGGTGTTCTCAAACTGCCGCTCGTGGGGACGTTGTGATTTTGCTTGTGGGCTATATCTGTAACAACAGCGTCCAAGTAAGACCGAGTGACATGCGGTCTTGTCAATTTGTGGGCCACGAAAGAATTTTTAAGGGGCCACGGCCTGGTGTCATTGAAATTGAGTACGTTTTGCGAGTTGAACCTTTTAATCGAAAACGTTGGTAGCTCTTCAGCTACTAGCGTCCTAATACCCTCTCTTTCGCCGTTATAAAGAAAGAAATTATTGCGACATGGAAGTTTCATCGTAGCCCAGGTTTTTTTTAAGGAAAATGTTAGGTACCCAGTATAGACCTGTAGGGACCCGATTTTCTGTGATTCTAGGAACCCGTAAAACACCTCAAAAAAACCTGACGTAGCTTACCACGTTATGCAGTTACTGCAGACATTTTGAGGCAGACAAGCAACAAGAAAACGAAATCTAGAAGCGGGCTTACTGTGGAAGATGACTTGATCTGTGCGTTATCAAGTATTGAATATCTATGCTTTCTAACAACAATCAGGCTCAGCTTTCGCATTGATTGTAGCGCACATTGCATTACTAAAACTGAAACTTGTATTTGTTTCTGTTCTGTGCATGTGCAACAGTTGCCGCATTGGAGAAGTTTTTCAGTAGGTGGGTCACGGACCCTGTGTTTGTTTAATTGGGCCACATGCTCGAAAAGGTTGAGAGCACCTGCGACCAATAGAACCCCTCCGTTTTCTCTTTTGTGGGGAGTTCACCGGTTGCTCTGTCGTCATAGTTTCCCGCCTTTGTCCTGAAATCATATCCAGCGCGGGAAAGACATTTTTTCTCCGTGTGGAAAGTGAATAAAAACGCGCCGCTGTCCACCCGAGCTTGTGACCGTGGCTCCACCTAGCGGTGGTACGTCGACACGTTGTAATTTAATCAGAGCTGTGTTTGGTAGAAGTCCCAGGCGGGAGTGTTCAGCACAAACAAAAATCTGTTGCTGAACTGCTCGTTCGCCGTCTGTTCCAGGTGAATACGTGGCTCACTTGGCTCGAAGAGGCCGACACAGAAGATGACGAAGAGGAGGCTTGAATCGTTGTGGAAAAAAAAGCGCGCGCCCCCAAGCGACTCAAACCTGAAAACGACGAAACGTGATTTTTTTGTACAGTCCAGTCTTGTGTCGAAATTAAATCGTGCTGTTATTGTTTAATCACTCTTCCCACGAGCAGTAGACCGGCTCCGACATACAGCATGCATGCTCTCTGTGCCTGAAAAGCGCGAGCTACGAGCAGTTACCGACGAAAACGATTGTATTTTAATTGCTGGTTTTCCGGGCAACAAAAACTTCGAAATTTTCTCAAGGCGACTTGAAGCGGTTCGCTTACAGTCGCTGGTTGCTGTCACTACGCTGCGCTGTGTCATCTTTGTCCCATTTTTGTAAACCGGTAGCGTTCCAGTTGCAAAAAACGCCGATTTGAGCGAAAATCCAAGAAGCATTATTTTGCAATTGGTCGCATGTTTGGCCACACATGTTTTCGAAATAACAGCAATTGATATTTGCTGACGAAGTTTTTTGAATGGATCCTGCCTTCCTAATACGGGGTCATATCAGACCGGCAGTCGCTGGAAAGTTGCAAACATGCGTTCCGCAACGCCCTGTGGCGCTCTGGCTACTTTTTCAAAGCCCAGCCATGCGATCTGAACAACTGTGCGGCTCGCATTTCGAAAGCTTTTCTGCCCTGTGCGAAGATTTGCCTGGAGCCGGATATGGCCAAAAGGACTTGTTGCCGGCCGACTGCAAAACCGTGGCCTGTTCGTCTGAGGTCAGAAATTCCTCCAAGGTTACGTTTTTTGTCCTGTCCCCCAAGCAAGACTTGCGCTTCAAGCGGTGTGTGCGATCAGACTTCGGCGCGATACTGACAACGCAAGGACAGTTGTTTGAAGCTCTCCGGCGCACCCAGTGGTCGTCGCTTCGAATCAAAGGCAGGGTCTTGTTCGCCAAGTGTCGCCACCGGGCACGGACCCTTTGTTAAAGGTTGCAAAGAAACAAAGACGGGTTTTGTGTTTGTCGGGCTGTTGTCGTCGTGTGCAGACCGTGCAATTGCAACAACTTGCGAACGGTTGCAAAGCCCGTGGCGTGTTTGTGTGCCCAAGTACGGCCCGGCCCTGCTGGGAACTTGTTTTCAAACCTGACGCTCGCCAAAGAATAACTTGCGAGGTCACGATCGATTTGAAGATTTTTTTTGGCTGTTGAGGTTTCTGGAGGGAAGAAGAAATTTTTATAAAAAGAAACAAACACAAATTCGTTTTCGATTTGACAATTTTTGCAAAAAGATACAACACGGTACGAAGCGTGGATTTTTTTCTTCACGATTCCCCGAAAAAAACTGTCGGCAGTTGGGATCGAAAGCGACGTCACACGCCGGCAACCCTGTTGTTGCTTACCACAGAGTGTGGCAGCGCTCATTTGCACGTCGCTGGTAACTTTCGTAGATGTCTCGGTACAACCCAAACAGGCCTGCCAAGGTTTGTGGTTACTTCAAACAAAAACGAACAGTGAAAAGTACAAACTTCCGCTTGTATTGGAGGAACAACTGCGTGGGTTGATGGGTCTCAGATTATGGGCATCAAACCCACCGCCCCCGTGGGTCGCACAACCCTTATCTGCTTCGTTCACACAGTGTTAGTTTGTAGCGAGATTAAGACCGAAGCACGATGCTGCTCTTTTCGTTGGTAGTCTGTAGCCGGGCTTGTTCGTTTTCAGTTTGATTTTGTGAATAAACAAAGAAGTATCTGCGGCCGCAGTCGCTTGACTTTCATTCACACGTCGACATTGCCCCAGACTCGACACTTTGTTCCGGCCTTTGGCGACGCGTGCATTGTTCGCAGCGAGGAGCGCTCCTGGACCGCACATGCCACACACACTCGCGACGCAAAGCTCGCAGATTTGAACGACGCGGCCGCTTCTGTGCTCGTGTCGCTTCAGGTCGATCGCACTAGCGCTCGCGCACACAACGGGCTTGGATGTTGCTGCAACCTCATCCAGCTGGATCTCGGTCGCAGTAACGCGCTAAGACGAGCCCCCCCTCGCACCTTCGTGGTGTCAGGTACTGAACGGCGATGTGACTGTTTGTGACGCAATAATAATCGCGCGATTGGTTGTTTCAGGACTTCGCTTGCCCGCAACTAACAGGCCACGTGTCAGTGCCCGGCATCATTTCTCTCTTTGTCACTGTCCTGCCACATCTGCGACTACCTTCCTCGTACTGACGATTCGAACCATGGCAGTTACGGTCGCATTTTTCACTAAAACACTACCTGGTCGTTGACAAAAACCTTGACCTGAGCCTGTGTTGCTTGGAATTGCGGGAGATTGTTTTTCTACAAATCGGCGCGTAGGAGATTCACGGGACCTTAGCCTTGTTCGTGCGGCGCTTGCGCTCAGCAGTTTACCGAGCTCAATCTAATTGTACTGCCAGCAAAATGTACGGTGCTTACTTTCCGACGTCACCCGAACTCCATGTCAAGCACACTTGCATGCCCAGCCCTTGAGCAGGAAGCTCAAATTACGGCTCAAAAATAGTTGCGTCTTTGTGTCAGCGTGGGGGCTTGCCTTGGATGTAATTCGCTTGAACCCGACACATGCTCCGGCCACCTGCAGGGTTTTTGATTTTTCTTCTATTTTGCGGAAATTCACGGCGTCGTGACTGTTTGCTGCGCGAATCGAACGCATTTTTTTGCAATTTTACCGTTTTCTGGTATGAAATTTGTAGCCTTTTCGATGAACTTCGCGGTGTGCTGCTGTGCTGTTTTGTCTGCCGAAGTAATTAACGACTAAGCAATGCCAAGCTTTTTGCAAACGAACTCTACTTGTTCAGCGTAGTGGAACCCGTGTTCGTATGATCCCACTTAACGTTTTTAATGCCAAGATTCTTGTTTCGTGCACGCTTTCGTCATAATACAGTGCGTCCTTTACCGAATCTGCTGCACGTCAGTACGGTTTTTTCTTGTTCAGTATCTTGTCGTAATTCGTTCGTACATCGTGTTGGATTTTATTGGCAAAATACGCGCGACCATGAAATAAGACCGGACAATGCGGAACGTTGACTGTATGCGATACCGTAGTGTTGGCATGGACTGACAGGTGACTAGAAACGAGTTGCTCCTAAAAACCAATCGCAGAGAAGATCCTTCGCATGGATCTTCTGCCCTACCACGCTTCTAGTAAATACACAGTGGGAGGGAACAAGTGACAGGTGACTAGAACGCCAGAGACAGTCATCAGTTGCAGCTTCGAAAATCAATCAGCGTAGACCAAAGTTCTCTGGACAGGAAAGCCACATTTGCCGAACTTTTAAGGATACTTCTGCTAGGGCTACTATGTACGAAGGTTTGGGCACGACCGGATTCGCGGGAAACCATGTTAAGTCATTGGCGCAGGGCACGTTAAAAGTAATGTATCTCGCGACATTGAAAGAAAAAATTATGTTAGTGACAGTGTGGTGGTCAAAAAAATAATGGTGTGGTCCTGATGCTATATTTTTGTTCCTCTCATGGACGCACTTTTCATTTTTGCGCAACGTCCCCATTTATGACCAAACATGTGGTAGCCCTGCAACAGTAGTCTACTGCAACAGGGCGAATTTCTACGAGTTCATAGACCTACTGCTGACTGTGGGTCACGAAGGTCTGTTAAGAGGGCCGTGAAGCGTTGCATGTTAAATTTTCCGGCATTTAGCTAAGTACGTTTCATGCAAATTAGCCGGTTTTTATTGGTTTGATCTGTGCCTTGTATGTCCAGTAAGCAAGCTCAAGTTTCTCATTAAACAACAAATTGCATTTGTTCTTAATATTTCGTTTTTCTCGTAACTCAATTTTTTGTTGTCATTTTACCGCAGTATCTCACATAGGCGTCCCACAGAAATTGTCACTAACAGTGGGCCGCAACCTGAGAAATGTTGGGAAACACTGGTCTGGGGTCCACCAGTGGGTAAACTCGGCCTAGGATTTGGGGCGCTCTCCATGCTCTGCGTAGAGAACCGTTGGCTTTGCTCGAAAACTTGACATCATTCTGCTCGTTTTGAAATTTTATTTAATGTATGAGCTTTGTCCTGACGTAGTAAGTTGTGAGCAAGACAATTTTGGTCTGTAAAAAGTCTCCCTTGCTGCGGGTTTTTAAGGATCACGGAGTCGGAGTGCAAGGCGTGAAAACGGTCACAAGAGCAAAAATAGTTTTTTTTGTTGTCCCGTATTTTTGTACCAGTTGCGCATGAACTTGTGAACCTATTTTGATGTAAAGTTACAGCAGCTTTTTCATGTACAAAAGTAACCGTATGTGTTGCTTGTCCACGTGTTGCTGCTCAGATACCACACACAAGTTACTTCTTTTGCTGTTGTTTATGCACTGTACGGGGACCTGAGAGACCATGTAATTTGTTTATTTTGAGTTAGAACAAGGATACAAGTCTTTCACCGACATTTCCACTACAATTGGTTCAATTTCAAGTATCAGTATGTTACTGCAAACTTTCGATATTTGTTCGATATCCCACGACACACGTGTGCAAGCTCAATATCACCAACCACCAGGACCGTAACTAGGGGCGTGCAGGACGCTTCTTCCCGCCTGGAAAAATGTGTTGGACACAGTTTAAAAAATTTGGGCCCCTATCAGAAAACTATCTGCCCCCATGATGTCCCAAGCTGGTTACAGAAGCCTGCCAACTACCTGCGTTGATTCGAAAGTTGTCTGCTCAGTTATGTAAATTGTTAAACTCTTCTCAAAGGATATATAAGCAATTCTGTTGCATTCCGAACAATGAGGTATGCAGGCGATATAAGTGCCGTTTATTTCAGAGCTAATCACCAACTTTTCTGCGTGAGCCTCACAAGCCAGAAGTGGCCACTGCATACCTTATTGCTAGGTTTCTGCGACATGCTTTCACAAGTGTTTCGGATTACAACCTTAAAGATTTGGGCGGTAACTACAAACACCGTAAATTTATCGCTTTAGTGCAGTGTGCACAGCAGGGCGTTATCACAGCCTGAGCAAAAACACGATGAGCCGTATGTAAAACCTTGTAAACCAGAATATTGCATATGTATGTATACACAAGAGACAGGATATCGTACTGGTTTTTACAAAAACTCAAGACGGAATCTGTTCTTGTCAAATCAAAGTCAGTCGCGTTGCTTACATGATGCCAAATATTGCTCAGTTTTGCCTTATATGATACGCTTGGTGTACCACACAAAAAAGCATTCGGGAATATCAGCTCAGCTTTTCAACTTTGGTAAGCGAGGACTAACGCTCGAAGATTTACCGAGGCAAAACAAAGGAAGAAACGTTATGAACTCATTGAATGGTGCGTATAGCTGTAATCATATTGTAAGCGAAAATCTAAAAAATATATGATGTCAACACCACGGGGCTGCGAAATACCATTGTTGAAATAATCCAGATTTGAAAAATGCGATAACCGCTTCCTCTGCGCCAAGAAACTTCACCAGGATTGCTGCTCGTCGCTTTTTTGCTGAATATGTTCGATATTATTATGTCGGTAATCTCAGAATTAGACAACCGACCTATTAGTTTCCGACTTTTCTGGCTATATTATTTCAGGGCGGATCGAGGGGGGAGGTGATTGGGGCGATCGCCCTCCTACAACCTACGAAAGCAACTTTATTGACCATGATTTTGTAATTGGAAAAACAATATATGAAAACCAATTCCGATAAGTTTTTCGTCATGTTCGAATTGTCTCACTGTTCGTGATTTAAGGCCTTTCTGCCGTCCAATGTTTTGTCATAGCAGTGTTGCGAAATATACTTCATCTCTCTCTTACAGTAGCAAAGCCGTAATGAGACCACCAAATATTACTGAAATCGACCCACCCCGTAACGTTACTGGCTGGATCCGCCCCTGTATCATTGTCATCAAGTTTAGACGTGGGGTAGTTCTGTCTGAAATACATTGGATTCGATACCAGGTGACAAGGAGGCACAATCCCTGACGAACAACAGCAAGAATTTTTCGGATCGTTTATGTTTATTGTTAGTAAATACTAGACATCGCCCCCTCACTTCGAGGAGACTTGATCTTACTGATATTTTTGCTAATAATGTCATAAATAGTTGAGCTGGCATTGCGAAGTTCGGCCACCATGAGGCGCAAGCCAACAAACTGTTTTTCATCTTCTTCTTCAAGAAAGCGGCAGTAATCTTTCACACCTGGTTTCTTGATCAGCTGACTGACGACTTTCGCCCTCGAAAGGAAGTAACCAGCGATCTCCTCCTGATTTGCGACTAATTCGTGCTCGACTGCTTTAAGCTCACTGAGGGTTTCTTCCTGTACCTGTACACACAGGAAAAAGATCAAGCATAGTAACATATGGTCGCGAACAATTTACAAAGTGTAAATGATTTTATGTAGTATCCAAACACTACCCAATGTTCAAAACCCTGAGGCTTTTAACATGCAGTCAGTAGCATAGCCAGTCCAAAATTTTGGAAAGGACCAAATAATTTTGACCGTAAGCCAGCAAAACTATTCGGTGTGGTACACCGCCGCTCGAAGCACAAAAAGACAAGATATGCCAGAAATTTGCGGGGCACAATCCCATTAACCCCTTGCCAGGCCCGTAACCAGGGGCGCAAGGGGTGGAGAAGCTCCCCTGCAAAATTTCTCGCCCCCTGTGGAGAAATTTGTTGGACGTAGTTTAAAACTATTGGACATAGTTTAAAAAATTTGGACCCCACTCAGAAAACTCTTCGCCCCGCTTGGTGTTCCAAGCTGGTTACGGGCCTGCCCTCGCTACGCCCATGCATGCAATATAAAAAGAATGAGACATACAGAGTCATTCGTTACGCCGTATTTCGAAAAAGGATAATACAAAGCTTTGAAAACTTCCTCTAAAATATTTAGCCATGTGATCTAGGAACGATTGTTCCTGGTGATTTTTATTAAAAATAATGCATGCAATATAAAAAGCATGGGACATGCAGAGTCATTCGATCAGAACTGTTGCCAGAAAGTCGTCTATAAGGGGCTTCACATTTGTGCGGGGGGATTTACGTTCGTGCAGGGGGGGCTTGACATTCAAATTTGACAAAAATTCCACTAATTTATAGTGTTTCATATTTCAATTTGGGGTGCTTGGAGCTGTGTTTGGGGAGCTAAGCCCACCAAAGCCCCCCGTGGCGACGGGACTGCCTCTACCTCTTGTTAGAATGTTAAAAATATTATGTGTGATGTATCTAGTAATCGCTGAGCAGGTGTGGCACTTCAAAACAATTAATTAAGTAAGTGAAAAGTTCTGGTGCACAGTAACACTTCCATCTGAATTTTTTTGATGTGGCTTTGTCTTTATATTACACTCTACCTGTAATGCTTAAGTATGACGTAAGCTGAAGCTTTTATGTTTAAACGATAATTCTTTTCATTGGTCCATAAAACAAAATATTGTAGGGACGAAACTAGCTTAATGCTGTTTTTTTTGCTACTCATGTTGTTTCGTAGCGTTTGCCACCAGGTTTCAAATCAAACAAACAGACGAATAAGCTCTTCTGGTGATTATATTTTATTATCAGCC
>JGI24159J19872_10004409_pt1 | contig 17916 bp, 13 predicted proteins | sample Ectturendosymbi4_FD_19872 | JGI IMG/M metagenome (IMG submission 19872) | reverse complement strand
TAAATAACTACGAAATAATTGTAAGGGAATTCCTCTAATGCCGAAGTTATGATAAAATTTGTCAAATAGTATGTTATGATTCACCGTGTCAAATGCTAAAGACATAATATTTAATGAAAGAAATAATGAAAGCACCAAAATGCATGTAAACAAAGTCAGATAAGGTAAATAAACACAACATAAACATGCCTATATACAAGATAGGGTGGAATGAGCAACTGAATTGATCCCATATAACACTGCACTTATACTACAGCATGTTTATTTTTTTAAAAATACCTTTCTTTGTCAGTTTAATTTTAACAAGTGCTTTTATCATTGAAGAATCCATACTAATTAGTGCAGGCTAACCCAATCTCAACCAGCAACTGACTGAATACACATAGACACATTAGACAGCTTTCGGAATGTTGGTTTCTTGTTTGGCGCGAAAAGTATACCAACTTTACTTACATGGCTGACAATGCAAGCAATAGCCTTAGCTAACGACGACTGAAGTACGTGCGACTCACGACACCTCACGACAACTGTGTGAAATTCAACCATGCGTGATATATTAAAGAACAATATAAACCACATCATCCAGCATCAGAACTCTCAAGTTATGAATAAAATTTTCGCAGGAAAAAAACAAAACGCAAAAAAATTAAAAAGTGTTCAAAACGTTTTGGATAATCCGGATCCGGATCCGGCTTGAGCAAAAAATGATATCCAATCTGGCTCCGGGTCCAAAAAAATCTCATAATTCTGCCGGATTAGACTCCAAAAATCCGGATCTGGAACAAAACTGGCCGGCGTGCCGGTCGGGCTGTGTTGCCAAATGAAAAACATGAATTTTCCGCGGGGCTGCACAAAAGGGCGGGCCGGCAGGCTACACTACAGGACGGGCCAGTGGGCTGCACATTAAGGCGTACCGGCGGGCTGCACATTAAGCTGGGCTGCGGAAAAGGGTGGACCGGAGGGCTGCCATTTTCTGCAGGCCGCCCGNCGGCCCGCCCATCTGTCTTCTGTGCAGACCGCCGACAGTTCACGTTTTTCATTTGGAAACACGGCCCTCCAGCCCGCCGGCCCTCCAATTAGTGTTATCTCTTTGATGTTCTTGCGTGTTTTCAAGTCTGAATGCTGAATTACCTGATTCACTTCAAACTTCAACTTGAATCATTTAAGTTACTTAAGTAATGTGTTAGAAATTACTTATTACTCAAAAAATTTTATTTTTGTTGTAACTTGTTGAACCTAGCCCTAAATCAGAGGTGGGCAATTAATTTAGCTCAGGGGTCATTTTGGGAATCGCGCGTTTAGCGGAGGGCTTTGCCTTCTTAGGGAAATAGAAGCAAGTCTCGGTTGAGCTAGCCTCGGCACTAACATTTACTGTGGTAAGTTGGAGGAAATTTCAGAGTTGAAAATTTTGCATGAATGCTTCCACGGGCCGCTTAGGCCTAATTAAAACGGTGTGGCAGGCCACATTTGGCCTGCGGGCCGCTATTTGCCCATCCATCCTCCTGCCCTAAATGGATTTCACGCACATGTAAAACTTTAAAACCCCAAGCCCATGTAACTAAGTTAGAGTTCATGAAGTAGAGATGTTAGAGCTCAACCTTTCTTAGCTGATAGTGTATTTTTCATTGATTGTCAATCACTGATGCCAATATTATCGATTTTTTGCATTACTCAAACAAATTGCCATTTGAAGACATGCATGTATTGTTAAAAGTTAAAACACCTTAGAAAAAATGGCAATGTAAAGAAAGAAAAATTGGTAAGGAACAGTGGTAAAAATTGTTGAACAACGAACTTGGGTTTCCAAACACTTTGTGCAAAAAATGGTAAAGGTTGATTGACAACTTCTTAGGCTTCCAAACACTTTGTGCAGAAAAATTGCAGATTTTAATCGGCATGTTGCTAATATATTTCAGTGGAATTTTGTAAATGTGATACATTTGGATTGTCACATTGGCTGATTCACATCGACATACTGTACCAATGTGTTGGTCAAGTTCCATTGTTGTACCACTTACCTAAGTTTCGCATTTTGCAACACAAGGCATTTCAAGAGTTTTGATGTGATGCATGATTCAGTTTCCTCATCGAATATGGTTCATTAGCATGTGTAAAAGTGTTGCAGTTTGGGTAGGTCATAGTTTAGTTAGGTCATAGTTTAGTTAATGATTAGCCTAAGGTTTAAAGAACAATTAATAATAAAAAAACATCTGTCTGCAATTGCAATACCAATTTGGTTGTAATCTATCATGCAGTAATGTAGTATTTTTTTAAGGTAGTGGCTATAGATATGCCTGTGGATCTTGAGAAATTTGCAAACTTATTAATACGCCACCTGTGACGGAACAGTTACGCATGATGAGAGTGCAGTAGGCTTGGTAGAAACGAGTAAATGTAAAAGATAAACCCTAAACCTAACCCTACACCTAACCCTAAACCTAACCCTAAACCTAACCTTAACCCTAACCATAGCCCTAACATAACCCTAATCCTAACCTAATGCTAACCGAAAACTAAGCTAACCTTAAGCTAAGCTAAGCTAACCTAATGCTAAGCTAACCTAAGCCTAAGCCTGGAAAAAAGTAAAGAAAAAAAACAAAAGGAAAGTAGAAAAAAACAAAACTAAATTCGGCAAGGTGAGATTTGAACCGAAAACCTTAGGCATAGAAAGCGTTGCACTTAGCCATTACACTATATAATCCATGTAGTACGAGTGACAAACTGACCCTTTTATTTGAATTTGCATCAGGACAAGTGTATCCCTAGTCACTTCCTTTTTTTAATGAACTGTAGTACATTTGTATAATAAGAAAATAGTGTAAGATCGACCTAATCTGATCATAAGCACTTTGTAGACCAATTGACGACCTTCTGCTAAGGTGTAGTGTGAGATAATAATACTCTATTCCACGCTTTCTCTTTGCTTTTTAAAATTTATTCGCTATGGTGCACTTTAATAATAGGAAGTGGCTACGGAACTACCCATGGATCTTTTTATTTCAAAACTTATTGCACCGTACTGCCTCGCATGATGCGGTTCGCATAAAGCAGTCAGTTTGTCACTGAAGTGCCGTCGTCTTGGCAGCGTAACAAGTAAGTCTGCCATGCCCATAGTTGTTAGTTCACCTCTCACCTTCACCCCCCAACGTTTTCGTAATAGTGACTGCATGCATGTTTCAATTTGTGGGACCAGTTTTCTTATTTCAAAACTTTGCAAACTTTTCCTTTAGGGGTTAGCGTTAGGGTTAAGCTAGCATTAGGTTGTTAGGTTAGGGTTAGAGCTATGGTTAAGGTTAGGTTTTAGGTTTACCTTTTCCGTTCACTATGTTTCTACCAAGCCTACTGCCTTCTTCTCATGCATTTCTGTCACATTATTACAAGAGGTGGTCGAATACATTTTTAAATCTAAAGATCCATGGGTGGTTCTATAACCACTGCCTTAATAATAATGGTCTTCATGGGCGTCAAGTATCAACCTAGCAATGGCAATTATTGTAACGCTTTGATTTATGAGCTGCAGCTTGCTGTACATTGATCTGCAATGCTTTTAAAAACTTCGCAAAGCAGTAAAAATGTTTGCCTTTTTATAAAGATATCCCCAAAATAGAAAGTACACAGTGGATGAAAAGTTTGATAGGTATAGCAAAATATACTTTTGGTAATGATGTTCAATTGATGTGTAATGTGCCATGAAATTATCAAGATTTTTATGGAATCAATACAAAATCAGCCATTGCTTTGCAACGAAGCATGCTAAATATTTTAGCAAGTAGTCAATGCAAGATTGATAAGGTAGTAACACTATAATGTCCAAGGAAAAAACTTGCCCTCATTGGCTGCACTGCACCGCTGATCCAACACTGACTGTTTTCATTTGGAACATGGCTTTCTATTTTGCACATCATTTAATCCAGTACCAGCAAGGTCCCCAAAATAAATAACACAAAATGGCACAATGCAATAGTGGCGTTACTTGTCAAAATGTGCACAGTATATAACCAAAATCTCATGGCTGTTTTGCACAGTGCAATTTCCACATTATGGTTTGTTGGCAACCACATGTTGACCTAAAGAACCTCTTAGCATCTTTTGTATTCCTAAATATTAGTAAAATGTTCACAACAGATGCATTTTCAACCTCAACTAAAACCAAAATTTAAATCCAAATTTGTTGGGCATGTAGACAACAAACTAACACCGATTTTTTGATAGCATCAATTGCTCATCGATTGTTAAGCTGTAAGTAAGAATATATTTTGTTGCAAAATTTGCAGTAAATTTTTCAAACAACTCTGATATATGCGACTTTGTCAGTATCACTTCATCATCTACAGGTTGATTTGTCAAATGGGAAAAATGAAGAATATTGGTTAAAATGTCTTGAGCATTTTGCAGGGGCATGACTGAAAGACTTTTAGTTTGTATATTTCATTCCACAAAATCTGGAGAGTGAGCTTTCCATAAATTTGTTTTGAAAATTACAATGCTATGAAATCTTCAAGCGCTTAGCTCCCAACTTCAGTTTAATTTTTTTCTTTAATCACAGTATACTTCTAAACTTGGCAAAGTATTGACTCATTGATAAGCAGGTTTCAAGCCATGTAGGGAGACTGAGAAGTTTGTTCTCACAATGATTTTCATGTTGTTGCTTTTGCTTTGAAAATCTGAGGCTTGAGTGTACATCCATAATGATNATCAATGATAAGTGAAAACCATTGTATTTCCATTTTCAGTAGCTTCAGCGTTGCTCTCAACACTACCAGATAAAGAATTGCTGCCAAAAGAATAATCTAAGAGAAGTTGTTAAATACGTGCTTTTGTCAAATGCTTGGCTTTTATGCTATACCAATTTTCTTGCTTGTATTCCCCCAGCAAAGTACTTAATTGAAATGAATAGCACAGTTGGCTACTTTTGTAAAACCAAACATTTTCCAAGTACATGAAAGAAATGGTTCAATCACATTGTTATGAACTGCACACCAATGACAAAACAGTTGAAGCACTGGGTGTGATTCTTTGCTTGTTGATTGTCGCAGCGTTATCTTAGTAGGTTATGTTATCACCAGAAGATTTCCATGTGAAAAGTTGCAGTGGAGACAAAGAGGTATCGACACTACAGCCAATGATGGTAGATGTATCAGGCATTTGTTTGTTTTGTGCAAAAGGTGAAAATCATACGTATTACCCCAACATGAAAAAATAATCATTCATTGTAAAATCAAGCCATCAAAATCAAAGCACTCCAAAGACTTGAAGTGCTCGCAAGATTTTGTAAGTGTCAATATCGACGCCTTGGCTATTCTAGTGTTAATCAGAGGTTGGTGTCTAATAATTAACAGACCAGGCAAATGTTTTTTTTTCACTGACAAACTGCAATGTTAGAGTCAAGTGCTTTGGAAAGTTTTATTTTTGTAGTTTATTTCTCATTGCCAAAGATTTTTTTAAAGGCAAGTAGAAGAATAAATGTGAAAGGCAGCAGTACCCTATTGCACAGAGAGTAAATTATGTAAGTTAGAAAATATTGTTTTATCATGCGTAACTGATTATATGGTAATTTTAAATAGGGAAAAACTTTGAGCATGGAGTCTCTGAAAAGAAGAACATTGAGATAAGAAAAACAACATTCAACTATTCATGAAAGAATTTGAAGCACTCACGGTCTCATGGCGGAGAGGCAATCTGACAATTCTATGGTCTACTCAGTAATTTTCACCCTCTATATGAGTTTTTCAAATTTGGAAATACACGCAATCATATGCAAAGCTCATAAAAGCAGGGAAAAGCATAGTGAAGAAAACGAGACATAGATGAGACAGGAAAATGAGACATAAACTTTGACAAATAAGAACCATAGGCTATAACGAAGTCTTTACTAAATTCCATGGCAAGTGCACACATAAAATTTTTAAAGAACATTTGTTGCCATGCTGTATGATAAATGCGTCCACATCATTGTCCGGCTTGAGGAAAAATTGTGACATCCTTACAACCAGGACTCTGGAGCCAGAATTAAAATTTCGGTCTCTAGCTCCAGGCATTTAAAATTTTTGACTCTGGCTCCAGAACAATTTGGTACATTAAAAACTGAAAACCATTGTATTATGTGTACAGTTGGCTTGTTTAAAAAACTGTCTGTTGAACGGGAACTTAAATTTCCAGCTCCAGCTCTACCATACAAAAATTTTTAACTCCAGCTCTAGCCATCCAAAATTGCTTTGCTGTTGTTCCTCAGCCCTGCTTACAACTAGTTAACAGGTCTAGCTCAAACAAAAATTTTTGAAGAAAATTGGAAGTGATGACAAAAAAGCAGGGCTTGAAAAATGTGTAAATTTTCTAGGAAGCTCACCGAGATTTCCTGTTGGCCACAAGTTGACGACTATTGTCCTTATATGATGTCACAAAAAGAATTTGTTTCTTGAAAACGTTGCAAAACTTGCACCTAAGTGTACCACTGCATTCACATTCATCAACTTGGATCATTTCACATTCAACACTTAACAGTTGCATCGCTACTGTATACCATGCTACTGCTCGGTCTGCAAAAACACAATACTGACAGAATGCAAAAGCAGTTTCAGCAGTAAGTCTTCTCACACAGAATCCTTACTTGTGGAAATTGGGGAGCACCTTACCAGCAAATCGTAAATGCTTGCAGGAAATACAATTTTTTCAACTACATTAGAGTTGTAGATAACTAATGCATATCAGGGATCTCAATCCTGAGGGTTGGATTATGACGTTTCCACAGCAGTGGCAGTATATGAACCTTACTAGAAACAGCTTTCACATCTTATTTCTTGCAAAAGATATCATTGAGTTGTAGTCAAAACATTTCTAGCTGTCTCTGTGTTCGTTTAAAAGACACTTGTTGTTTCACTGGAAGAGCACTTTTAAACACCGATGAATAAACTAAATAACACGAATGTTAATATTTGAAAATTCCCAAAAAGCATGGCATGCAGCACAGAACACCTTCACGGTCCACATGCGGCCTTTGCATATGAGACCCCTACTGTATGTGGACTGCTTATATGAAGCTTGCAAAGATCGTCAGCATTTTGAAAACCTTAACACGGATTCTAAGAAGCAAGAAATCGCAGTTAGTGGACTAATTAAAGACTTAGACACCAAACTAAAGATTTCCTATCTTAACGCAAGGTTTACAGCCTTGCCTTCAGCAAATACTGTAGCCCTAATTATTAATAATTTTGTGCTGCCTACACTGAGTAATACTTACTGTGTCATCACATACAAAGCCTACGCAACACTCGCATACACTTACATAGTTCCAGAACAGCTATGTCCAACCCCTTCCCACGGCGAAGGTTTTGTGTGGCACAGTTTTGGTTTTCGCTAGAGAAAAATATCCTGTATACTGACAACAACCTGTCCTTATTTTGATAATCTTGAATTTTTGATGGAGATTGTCTGCAGTGCCACTTTATCACATCTGTTGCCATTGTAGTTAGGATTCAAACACTTTTAGTACATTGCCTTAAACTAAATTTATTTTGCTAAGATCAAGGTAAGCCATTCAATGTGCAGCCCAGGGTAAGACAGAGACATAATTTCTGGCTCTGTAAGTCATTTGGATTGGACATAGCTGTTCTAGAATGTGTTGCGTTTAGTGGCCTCTGCTGACTTCATGTGGCATGGCAGCACTAGTGTATGGAGGAAGAGGGCCACTATGGCATGCCCCCCGCTCAGGCCCTAAAAATAAAAAAATGGATAAAGAGTATTTGGCAGTGTATGCCGAAATGTTTAATTTTAGGTGAATAACACTATTTTGTTTAGAAAAACACCTCTCAAAGCACAAAATGACTATTTTTTTTAAATATGGGAGGGAGCATAGCTCCTTAGGCCTCCCCTGGCTACGCCTATGCTTTGGCACCCCTTCAGAAATTTTCTGCGTATGTCACTGCATGGCAGCAGTGTTCAAACCCACAGTTTTTCCCGTCTCAGTAACCGGCACATCACCCTATGCTGCCATTATGACATGCAACCAGCGACTACATGAGACCACTATTGTTACCTACACTAGGGTGCATCAGGAGCCCTCGACTTTTTTCGAACAACTTTTACCTTGCACTAAAGTGTTGCATTCTGGTAAAAAATGAAACCTTTAAATTTTTTTCACAATTGGTTGATGTCTAGGGGTGCATTGGGACTCCCAAAACTTGAGCCAGGGGGAAAAACTTGCAAATAATGAAGTTTGGCCACAACTTAGTAAGTACTTGGAGGAGGAACATGATTTTGGTGTCTAACCCTACTAAAATATATACCAGCAATTCATTGAAGCTATCAGAAAGACCTAAAAAGTTAAGCAATTTGCATTTGCACAGATTTTTATTTGAATAGATAAAAAATTATGTGTTTTTTATAAAAACATTTCAACTTGTGTTCTGTACTCTTCTTCTTGGTCAAGTTTCAAGTCCTGGTGGTATTGCTAATACCACTTTTGGTGAAATGAACATATATGCCTGAAATTACGTAAAAAATAGCTGAGTGTGCAAAATTTTCATAAAAAACAAGCAGTTCAGAAACCATAGGCATAGCCGGGGAAGAGCCCAGGAGGGCATGCCCCCCAAATTTTTAGCATATTTAGTCATTTTGTGCTTTGAGAAGCAGCTTCCCAAACAAAAATGTTGTTGTTCACCTGAAGTCAAACTTTGGGCCCCCAAAGTTTTGGGTTGGCTATGCCACTGGCAGGACCTCCAATGACCATGCTGAAAATAAAAAATTGATTATCATCAACAAGATACAATTGTCACCATTGCATTCCTTCTGTGTCACAAGACTTGGAATAGCAAAAGGATGTCATTATTCTGTCATTTCTTTTTTCTTGGATGACATAAGCTTGGATGTATTTTTTCTGCCTTGTTCTACTACTTGTATGGAATTTTGATAGCATTGCTAAGACCCCACTGCAGCAAAGAAATCTGATCAGAGTTTTAGCACCACGTGCAGCATTCATTTATCACATTAATGGCCTCAATTTTGACAAGAGCATTGTGACAGATATAGCCTACTGGTGGGTCTGGCTAGTTCAGAACATCTTCATCCAGAAAGGAATGATCGTTGTGTATGAAATTAAGATAACCAAGTTTGCCAAAAAAAGGCAACTGTCAATGTTTTTTTGGAAGCTTGGTTTACCATACCCAGTATAATTCTGGCATTGAAGAATAGGGATTGTTTTGGCTTGAGAGCTAACAGGCAATCTGCCAATGCACTTTTCTTCACCTCATTCAACTTGCAGCTAAACAATGAGAATGGAACCATTTCTGAAGTAAGATAGCAAAGATGGCAACTAAATGCTTTGGCAGCACTATTTGAAACTGAGCTGTCAACAGCCTGATGCTGATGCAACAGAAGATATTTGTAAAGTCGCAAATCATTGTAAGGTCATCAACAGTACAATTGCTGGTAAACCATCACACATAGTAAATTGGAGTGACAAACAAAACTATATGATCTTTAGCTTTAGCAGCTCCACTCTTGTTGTGATAGTACCTTGGGGTAGTTATAGGATCCTAGTTTCAAGCAGAAATATTTTACTTGCACAAAGCATCTTGCCTGTCTATCTTGCTTTTAGGAATGTTTTCCTATTCAAGATAAGCAAGACGAAATTCAACGAGTTCAATATAAACACCTGTGAAAATTCTGTTACAAGGTTCTTGCAACACAATTTCGTACAAGTGGTGGAACATAACAAAAGAAAACATTCAAGCTTGCAACAAGAAACAGAAAGTTTATAAATTTTTGCTGTGTCAAGACTTGTGACATAGAAGAAATACAATAATGACAATTGTAACGTGTTGGTGATTATATATATCACTTTTTTGTGTTGCCTTTCCTCAGCATGGGCATTGGAGGCCATGCACTGTTTTTTTTGTGAAAATTTTGCACACTCATCTGTTTATCACGTAATTTCACACATGTGCTTATTTCACCAAAAATGGTGGTAGTAGTACCCAGTGATAGCATGACTCAAGTCAAGTTTCTGTTTTGACTATGCCTTCTGGGGGTGTTATGCTAGGTTTTCTGGATTATGTGTTCCACCTAACACTGAGTTAGAGCTGAGTCTCAGCTTTTCACTGAGGAGCCAGCAGCGCACAATACATTGTACAACACATCGTGGTTCAATGAAGTATTTACATATTACGATCATGGCAGTCGGCCTCATACATTTACTTTGAGTCTTTTGTTGGGACATGTGACGTAGGAAAGGGTATATTTATTGCAGCAGGGTTAGGCTAGAGTTGTGGAATTGACTGAGAGTGAAGGAGAGAACTATAAGCAAAAAATCTCTGATTGTAAGCAAAAATGTGTGATTTAACAAAAGTTTCAAAAGAAATTGTACCATTATAAGCAAAAAATACCTGATTCAACAAAAGTTTCAAAAGAAATTGTACCATTTCAATAGAAATTCCCAATTTAGGAGTGTGGTGTAAAAAATGATCAAACTGGGCATCTGGAATTGGACAAAAAAATCCGACTCCCACTGTTGTTAGGAATCTGACTTCACCCAAAAACCTCCGACTCGGCTCTGCAACCCTGTCTTAAACAGCCAGCAGTTAGTACACACTAACAGTGGTCACATTAGTTGTCCATATATATATGGAAGCCTTGTTGTGTGTGTCACACCAAAAAACACTCACATCATGAATGATTTTTTGTCAACATATGCTATGATTTCCAGATTAGTATTAGGTAGTAAGAATATTTAAATATCATAACTAATTTTACAAATGTTTTGAAAAACCTGATTTTATGGTTAACCTCATTAAAGCACGGAACAATCTCAAGGACTTAATTCACCTTATCTACAATGCCATTGTAAGTGTATATTTAGAAGTCTAACTTATATTTGAAAACTAAAAGGTTTGCTCAAGCGTCATTCAGACTTGTTTAGCTGTTAGGACACCTTCCTAAATTTGGGGTCAGTATAATAAAAAAATTTTCATAAACTCTATTCGCTTACACACAAAAAATTATTATAATTTTTGTACTGCATTGCAGCTTTTATAGTCATTAATGCATTTTACTTTTTTAAAATTACCACTATATCTTCCAGATACATAGTCTGCATCTACAGTATAACTAGTTCATCTTCATGTATTTGGTAACCTTGAAATTATGAATGTAATGTGCTGAAAGTAAAATGGTGGAACAGTGCATAAATGTGGGCTGTAAGGTTATTGTAGTAGGCCTCCGTCGGTCATTGGTTGACCATGGGTAAGAGCATCCTAGTCCCAGCTGTTAGTTCGGCTGGGGCAGCGTTTCTTGTGGCTGTAGAGACCGATGCGGGAGTGGCAAGGTTATTGTAAGTCATTTGCATAGTTCAGGGATCTCTAAATATTTTTGTCTGAGGGCCACATAAGCTACTACACAACAGTTTTGAGGGCTGGACATTTTATGTAATGCGATTGTTTCAGTGTATATTACATTCTAGCAAATCAACAAGTTTTTTCTATTGTATATTTTTCATTATATTGACAAAACAACCTCACAGGCCAGATGAAATGGCTTCACGGGCTGTAGTTTGGAGTCCCTGGTATAGGTAATTATTCATTGTTTGAACAAAGGATTTATAGCATGGTTGGATGCACCATCTCAAATAATCATGTTGTTTCATGTGTGAATAAATAAATTTGATCTACAAGTTTTCTTATCTGTAGCAAAGATATTTCTAGAAATTTTCCTGTGTACTTTTTAATATAGTCTTTCTAATCAAGGGAACTGACACTTGTGATACCTGAACGTTTCCTGTAATTTTTCATAGCAATTAATTTATTTCCTACCCTTGAATACAAGTCTTACTACAGGAACTCAGTTTGCTTGTAGTTTATTGTCAGTTCGTGTATTTTTACTCAATTTTGACTTTTTTGTCAGTTCATCATTATCTTAATTGGCAAAAATAGATCAAAGTTAAATTTGTACGATCTGAAAGTTTAATGCAAAAAATTGATGCTGAAAGCAAATCAGTTGTGCATGCAGTATCAGAAATAAAAATGGACCTGATGATGAACCTGAGGAAATACCATAAAAGATGGAAGAAGATTTGATGAGACACCACTGAGAATTGTGTTGTTTTGTTGACAGTTAGCAATTTAATTTGCTAGGTTTGATGCTAGACTAGTTACACAAAAACATTCCAGTTTTTAAAGTACAAAAATCATATGAATTTCAGGTAAACCTATGTAGCATTACATTTGACAGAATTCAATATAAAATCACTTTTGGATGGAGCTAAGGGAATTAAAGGAACCAACAGCGCTGTCAGAACTTGTATGGCTGTCACTATGGTACTGCCTACCAGGGCTGTGGAGTTGGAACACCCAACATTTGAATCCAACTCTAGGCAATTTCGATTACGACTCCAACTTCGACTCTAGACACCTTCCGACCTTCAGCTGTATAAGCTACTCAATGTGATAATTCTTTTCAGATGAGTTAATAAACGCTACTTGCACTTTCCAAGAATACGAAAACTTGTTTTAAAATGATGTACATACACCTTCATTTCTCACTTTTACAAAATATGATCAAGCAATGGTTAGTCTTTTAATTTTACAGAAAAAGATACTCATCAATTCAAATTATTAGAGAACGCTGATGATTGATTAAAGCAGATACCTTGTAAACGACACCACTAAAGAAGCAAAATTGAAAAATGTATGCATCCTACTGGTGTGCATGTGCACATATTGTGCAACGTGGTTGAAAAACATGTTTGGGCATGCCATTTCAAATTACTTCATTGACACAACTTTCTTACAGTCGAATGCTGCCAAGCTTCAGCTTTGCAGAACGCACATGTGTTGTATCTTTTCCATTAGATGGCCAAATGAACATGTTACAAGTAAGCTCTTATACAGGTCAAAATTCACAAACCGCCAAGAAAGAAAGTAAAACAGATTAGTTAGATTTTTTAGCTTAACCACTTTGGAGTATTAACATTGCTCCTTGTTATCTAAACATTTCACACTACCCTGCCTGCCTTCAGTTAGGTACAATAAACTTGCAAGGTTCAAGAAAATCAGTTAGCATGGATTTCTTAATACAAAAAAGTTGTGATAGAATGGCAGAACTCGACATGAATTATTGTTAGGAAAAAAACTACAGTTCAACTTCTAAGCGAATGGGTTTTGAATTGTATGACAAAAGAACTGAAACTCATTTGCACTGTGTGTTTAACATTTTAAGAAAGTTTGCTACTGTGTGTAAAAGACCAATTGAAGCAGCTGTGTTGTCTTCAATTAATTGGATCAAAGTGTTGCAAAGCAGTAGAAGTATGACCAGAAATTAAAAATCGGGATTATTGTTCGCGGTCAGACAGCTACTGTTCTTGCCATGCTGCATGATAAAGAGCACAGCAACATGGTGAAATCCAAGTGTCTATTCTGGTGGGATTAAGATCACAATGCATTTTTATTTTGAGTTGCCGCTTGTTCTAATCGGACTGTGGACTGCTGAGTGTGGACAAGTCAATCAACACCAGCACGTGTTTGTGGGTCAAAGTCCTTGTGCGAAAACATATAAATCAAGTCTAGGCAGTGGTGACTCCGGCACTTGGTCTCAGCCCCAGTCTTCAATTGCACTTTATATTATAGAACGTAACCTTGCTTGCTTTGCATATTTGTGCCACCACCCACTTCACTGATAAAGGTTGTTAGCTCAGGCTCTTTTCATTGAGCGTTCTTAGTATTCGTAGGTTTTCGTTTCGTGTTGGCCTTCCACCTTTATTTGCAGGTGACGTCAATCAAAAATATCATTTGTAACAATAGTTCTCTCAAATATGTTCGCTCACACTTGGCTTGGCTTATCTGTTAGAGCCCAAGCTGCCCTCTGCGATTAATATTTTTTCAAATTTAATTCATATCATATTGAATATTTTTTTGAAGCAATGGCTTTTCATATAACATTGGAATTGAATTCCAATCCATTGGACGATCCCCATTCAAGAATAATTTCAAACGAACGATACAGTGTCCAGCAACTTGGGCTAATATGAATGAGCCTAGTATGCAGAGGATCAAGTGGAGTTATCATTGTTCTGTGGTGTGTGTTAAGTAACAATGGACAAGTTCTCATGAGAACTTCTCATTCATTGTTGAGTAACTAACATCACAGAGCAATGATAGTGCCAGCCAGAATAGAGCAAATAGAAGTTTCAGTGACACAAGCCTTGAACGGTTGGATTCAGTCAGTATAAGTTGTGTGGTGAATCTGCAACCCCCAACCAAAAAAATTTTAATCAAGTGCAGCCTACAAAACTTGCGGAATCTTTCAAGGGTTTGAACAGCTCTCTAGTGCAATGGGTGGGGGAGCTATGGCGTTATATTCGTACTTTAAAATCGGCCTAAAACCAGCAGTTGTCAGTTGCCTTATCAATGCCATAGCTCCTCCCCCGATTGCGCTAGAGAGCTGTTCAAGGACTCTAACGGATCGGCCAGTCTTTTTGTTTGCACTTGAAAAAAAATTTTTTGTTTGAGGGAGTGTAGATTTTTTGTGAATGACGTCACAAGTGAAGTAGTTTTGGGGCCATTTTGACTCATGTTACCTGGCCTAAGGCCCAACTGCTAGGCCAAAGTATTTCACTGAAGCTTTCATTGGAAACAAGGATCGAGTCCGAGTCTTTTGAGCCTTTGATCAACTTTCTAGCATTTCTGGTTCAAAAGTTATGATCTAAAATAAACAAATTAACTAATTAGTCTAATATTTTTATTACTTTAGATCATAACTTTTGAACCCGAAATCCCAACAGGTCATCTAAAGTTTCAAAAGACTCGGATTGTAGCCTAGTTTCCAATAAAAACTTCAGCGAAATACTACCATCTAATGGTTTGAGCCCAGGGCCAGGTAAAGTGGGCCAAGGTGGCCTAAAAGTCCTCTACTTATGACGTCACTCACAAAAAACCCGCAGCCCCCAACCAAAAAATTTTTTATCGAGTGCAAACTACAAGACTTGCCGAGTCTTGAACTTTTGACTAGGTCTGTAGTGCTTACCAGACTGGAGAAATTCCTGCACAAAGCCACGTGCGATCCAGCTGTTTTTGCACGAACCACTTGAATTAACCCGGGTGCGAAAGTGTTAATATCTTTTTTGTGTTCCATGTATTTTTATGGTTCTATATATTTCTTTAACTTTTTCAGTAATGCATGTTTGTTAAAAAAATTAGTTAAATTTAATAGGGTACTGTCCACAACAGGTGTGGCGAATACGTCGATTGCAATTGACTGGTTGATCACCAAGTCTCAGTTGGTTAATCGTGCCTTATTTTGCGTTGAATTGACAAGATACATAAAAATTTTTTCCATCAATATTCCATTTTATGACATTTGTACTTGTGACCTTATTACTGACCAGTCGATCACGAGTTATCAAGAAATTTTCTAGTTGATCCCAGTCGAAGGCAAGTTGCCACCCCTGGTCTACAACATAGGATGCATGTCTGTCCAGCTCAGTTGCTGTGAAGCATCACATGTTTGCACGACTGTCTATTGCAGGGATGGGCAACCTGTTTACTATATCAGGCTGCATGAATTGTGGCATATCATTGGTGGGCTGCAAAAATTTATTAATTTTATCTTAAAATTCTACCTTTATCTTTCAAAAGAAAATAAAGAGAGAACTGTGTCAAGGATTGAGAGAGACTTCTCTTGACTTGCTGTCTACGCGTCTGCTTCTCATGGAGTTTCATTTTGTCAGGATGTTGTGTTCTAACTTGGCTAACAAAAATTCTGATGCGGGCCATATTAAATGTTCTCGTGAGCTGAAGGGCTCCATTCCCCACCACTGGTCTATTGCAAAGCATTAATCACATGTATGACTGACTTGCAAAACATCACGAACATGCATGACTGATTGCTACATAACATCACACACGTCTGTTGTGAAGAAACTCTGTGCATGACTGCCATTTTGTCACACAGCATTACAAAAAGGAGTACTAACAACTTGATGTAAATATTAATATAATTTTCCACTCAGTGGCATGTCAATAACCTTACCAAGTTTAAACTGCTGTGTCAAACACGAGGAATGAACTATGGCATAGCAAATAAAGACAACAGAAGTGTTCAGGAAAAGAGAAGAATAAATAAGCATTTTTGGTACTGTTTATATAAGACAGGTACTTGTATCCCTGTGGCTACGTTTGCCTATCTGAAGGGGTATATTTATTGTGTAGATGCAACAAATTAACTTTGAGATATGAAAACAGAGTCTACTTTTATAGTTCTAAAAATCTAAAAGTTTTGTTAAAAGTTTAGTGGATTTTTCAAATTTTACTCAGCCTTTTTGTCATAAGAATTTTTAAGAGTACAAGCTCATCTGTTGAAATGCTAAAAGAATACTTGGTCAGAGAAAGGTTGGGGCGGCACCAGCTGAGTGGTAAAGTGTCCGCCTGTCAATTGGAAGGTTGGGTCTTCGATCCACAGCCACTGAGTGAACTGCAGTAGCACTCCTTGGGCAAGGGTGTTCACCCAAAATTGCCCCGGCAGGGGGCAAATTTCAGGCTTCGTCCTGCCGCTAACTGCTGTCACCAAAAATTCGAATTAAAAAAAAGGTTAGCAAGCCTGCCGACAAAACTAGTGAAAGTTGCATTTAAATTTTATCAAATGTGAAGGGTGTTGACTGTAAACATAGTTATAGAACATATTTTTGATTCATGCAACAGCTATGGCTAAGAAACCATAAAATTGATAATTTTTACCTTATCTTTTGAGCCGGAAACGCTAGAAAGCTGATCAAAGGCTCAAAAGACTCAGATTTTAGCCTAGTTTGCAATAAAAACAGATTTTAGCTTAGTTTGCAATAAAAAGCGAAACGCTTCCATCTAGCAGTTGGGCCCAGGGCTAGGTAACCTGAATCAAAATGGCTGAAAACTTATCCCACTTACGACATCACTCACAAAAAAAGCCAAAACCAAAATTTTTTCAAAATACAAACTAGAAGTCTCGCCGAGTGTTGAGGGTTTGGATAGCTCTCTAGCACAATCAACTAGTGAGTTATAGAGTTGCAAAGTAGTGTGAAATTAGTGCTTCATGCGTGATTTCAAAGTACGATATACTTGTACACCGCCTCCAAACATGTTAATAATTTCAGTAGAGTCAAACCTGAGAACATCATCAAGTTGAAACACTATATGCGTAATGGATTGAGCATTTGTCAAACCAAGTACTGTGAGACCATGTTTCTTGCCTTACCACGCATAGCCTACATAATATTCAATCGTCAAGTAGTGGTCAAAACAACCTTATGCCAGAAGTTGCCACAAACTATTATTACAGAATTGCAACTAAACTTGCAAAAGCATTTCAACATCTGTTGTTGTAGTTTCAATAAAATCAATGAAGAAAAAAACTGTGCTGCAAGGTAAGTTTGACCTAATGATAAACTTTGACTTTTTTTTGACGTAATAACTTGGGAGTTGCTCATGGCATGAGCATGAAATTTGGTTTGTGGATGTTTCACAAACTTCAAAAATGGCAGAAAAAATGTGACATTTGGTTGCTCTAATTATAAAAAAAAATTGTTTTGGTTGGGGGGTGCGGGTTTTTTGTGAGTGATGTCATAACTGGAGGACTTTTAGGCCACCTTGGCCCACTGTGCCTGGCCCTGGGCGCCAACCGTTAGGTGGTAGTATTTCGCTGAAGTTTTTACTGGAAATTAGGCTACAATCTGAGTCTTTTGATACTTCAGATGACCTGCTGGGCTTTCGGGTTCAAAAGTTGTGATGTAAGTTAGTACAAATATTTGACTAATTAGATAATTAATTAATTTGTTTATTTTAGGTCATAACTTTTGGACCAGAAACGCTAGAAAGTCGATCAAAGGCTCAAAAGACTCAGACTCGAGCCTAGTTTCCAATGAAAACTTCAGCGAAACACTTTGGCCTAGCGGTTGGGCCC
>JGI24159J19872_10004408_pt1 | contig 17919 bp, 14 predicted proteins | sample Ectturendosymbi4_FD_19872 | JGI IMG/M metagenome (IMG submission 19872) | reverse complement strand
CATAGTTAAAGGCCACAAAGATGGCGGCAAGTAAATCAGTCACAGTTTATTGACGGGGAAACTAGTTTCGCGTTTTCCAACGCATCATCAGTCCTGTTTTAATGCAAGACAAATCTTACAGGCGAAATGTTGGCACATTCTACTCCCATATGTTGCAACAGTATTGTATATCTGCGTAGCGCAAGAAGAGCAACTGTTTCCGACTTTTTTTTGTTTTAAACTTCAATTTGAGCGCTCTTGTTAATATGAATCACAGCGGACAGGAAAGAAACATGTAGCGACTAGCCTACTCATCAGAAGATCGTTACAGTTTGTTGCAGTTGGAAAAAAAGCGAATTAAAAATTTGTTCGCTGCTGCTTCACCTGTGATAACAGGTTCTCTTTCGCATTACCAATGGAAAGTGGGTTTATACATTACAGTTGAATTAAAGCCGGGTACACCTAATCAAAAGCGGCTATATTCGGGGCTTTCGAGGTCACACGAAACAGCTACTAAACATCTGTCGTCAGAACTTCGCTTGCTGCTCATATGAAACCGCGGATTTGACATCCTTAAATTCAAATGCGTCGAACTCAACATTCATTTCTAAAACAGTATATAATAAGTAGCGCTAAGGTAAGATTTAAAAAAACATGTTGGACATTAACGGCTTCTACTGCGATTTTGCGTATCTGCAGGTTCGTCTAACTAGCTACGCCCCAGTGGACCTCTCTCGAGTTCAAATCCGCCTTTTTCCCCAGAGGTTGAGGACATACCATAGCAATAAGCAAGAGCTAATCTGCCCATCAAAATAACCTTTGCCAAAGGCAATTTAGAAATCTAGAGTACCGCTGTAAGTACAAGTTCACGCCAAACTCCTGCGTGTAGCTTGCAGCGCTTGTCAATAATTGTATTCCATGCGTGCGAACGTGAGTTTCCGACTGTTTCGCCAACTATTTATTGCAGTTACATATTTCACGAAAATCTTCGTGGCCTCGATTGCAATCAGAAAATTGGCGAATTTCCAGCGGAAAGGTATGACAGTTGAATCAATCCCACAACACGTTTATGCTTTTCACTTTTGTAATAAAACAACAACATAACAGCATTACGTCACAACGAACAGGTGTGGCAGTGACAGAAAACGTCGACTTGAAAACGTCGCTGAAGGTAAATCACAGAAGCCTTTTCCTGCATTTCGTGGAGCCACAGTAGCAGTTTATGGTACGGCCGGGAACGCTGCCTATCTCGTAATTGTAGTCCCACGTCAGTTCAGTTCCGGCTCGAATGTTGCTAAAACAATGACAAATATACAATGTAAGCACAGGCAGGGGAAGTGGGATTTGTCCAAAACCGAAGCCCACTTTTTTGCGATACATAGGCGTAACCAGGAAGGGCCCAGGGAATCATGCTCCCCAAATTTTTAGCATGCTTTGAGAGGCGGTATCTCAAACAAAATACTGTTGCTCGCCTAAAATAAAAAATTTCTCCCCCCCAAATTTTGGGCTGACTACGCCACTTAAAGTCTAACCACAAGCGTAGCTCGCCTTTAATTGCTGTTTGACACCTCGGCATGGCTAGCCTTTTTCTATTGCAGCTTCTTCTCAACTGCCGACATCATTTGGCAGCAGGTAGTGCAGGACAGCTTTCGCAAGCTAATCAGAGCGAGGCTGTCCTGGTCCGCTATCAACACAAAAATTAGGTTATGCTTGTAGCTACCCACTAACCCAAGGCAAATCGCTGTTAGAAAGCTTGCATATAAAATGTGGTCGACATCACATTCTTAAGTAAATGAAGCAGCAGATGACACAACCACAACGCTAACTTTCTTTGGAAAGTTGTCACAGAGTCAACGATGTTTACAAAGGTCTCGTCGCACATTTCGATTCGTAGGCTTATCTAGAGATATCTGCCTCGTGACAAATTGGTATTCGTTCACATCGGTTGTTATCCGTTGAATAAAGAAAAACACACTTCACAGTGACAAGAACGAGACATGCCTGTTAGCGAAGAAAGCTACCCACGGAAAGCGTAGGTCGTGCGTGTCGACGAAGACATTCTGAACCATCAAGTTCGGCGTACACGAATGATTTAAGTAGCGACCCAGATTTCCAGTCTGTTTCGCGTCAATTATGTACGGAGCTTCGGGACCGAAGTACCTGAAAAAATCCGAGGTTCACGAATTGAGCAAATGGCCACGACGAAGACACGTTCGCAACACAGCACGCTCAGCCTGCATTCTTAGTCTAGGGCAGTGGTTCTCAAGTTGGAGGGGCATTGAGGTTGACTGACGAGGTCTTGGTTTAACTTTTCGATTTCAATTTTTTAAAATTTTTCTTCAGGTTGGTAAACATGTAGTTTAATGCGTGTTTAGAATTCATATATCACCGATGGAGGGAAATCAGAATTTTAGAGGTTATTAGGTGGGGAGCGGGCAAAGAAAGATTGGGAACCACTGGTTTAGGGTAACGTTTGACAAGTCTTTGATATAGCCCGGCCCCGAAACCAGCTTTGTTGGGTTGTACCACTTAGCCGGTTATTTCCAGACAAAACAATATCAAAACAAAGTAGCTTAAATATCTGGGCATTATACTTGATGGTAAACTCAAGTTGGAAGCCTCAAATTGAAAAGTTGGTGACACAACTCTGCAAATTATGTGGAATGTTGTTCAAATTAAAGCACTATACCAACATTTCATTACTAAAATCTGTTTAAGATTCCCGCTCGACCAGATTCACTCTATTGTTGCTTGTGCGTAGCTGCATTTTTAAAGCACTTCCTGACTGCATGCTTTGGGCGTGTGACGCGATGCGCCGTCACACTTTGCTCTTTATCATTCCTATGTAACTTCAGTACTTATCTGGGAAAAAGCCAATAAGTCTACTCCCTCTAATTAGATTGGAATAAGGCTGTAAGAACCCTTAAACATGACAAAACTAAAGCAACTACTCTATTCCAAGCACAAAAATTTAAATATACCACACTTATTAAAATCGTCAGTTTTTTAATAAAATATTCTCTGATCATTTTCGTTTCATATGCTTGTCACTTTCCTGTAGCATTGTTTTTAGTCCCCCCTTTTTCCCTTGTATCTTTTACCCCTCCGTCCGGTTTCTCACCCCATCGCTGCACATGGGCGTTGCTTTGTTTACGTATTTTATCCGACGTTTATTCGATGCTTTTGTTACTTTGCATTTATAGACTTCGCGAAAACTTGTTTGGATTTATCAAAACTACATTTTTGGATGGGCTGAAAAAATCCTAGTGTCCAGAGCTGCACAAAAGATCTCGTAATTAAGGAGCCATCAACAAAATTCAGATCAGTTACTTGCAATGGAATATTAATTTCACTCAAAGGAGCATCGTCAGATACTAATGAAGTAAAATCGTAAAATCTTCACTGAACTGGATTTGTCAGTTTTGACTTCGATCAAGTCTTTAGAATACATTCACTCAATCTTCGGTCGCAGAAAAAAACGTTAAAACCGGATAGAAAAATGCATACGTTACTTAGTCGCTTTTCTCTTGATGACGAAAGTTTAAATTCGCTTTGTTTAGGAAGCAGAAAGATGTGTCCGAACACAATTTGGTTTACGACCGAATGACGTAGAAAACAAAGCTTTTTTGAAAGCGCTCCCAACTTGAAATACTTTGATGCTCACAACATGTTTCATATAATTTTCTTTTTAATCTAGGAACACTTTCTTAGCAAAAAAGAAAATAGATAAATTTTGCCACGAAAAACTCTTGATACAATTTCCTCCAGGAAGAACTTAACGCTATGTGTTGAATTTAAATCCCACTTATTTGAAATATGAGATCAGGGCTTTTACGCATGGGTGACCCTTCAGCAGGAAGCGGGATTTCGATTCACGTCTCCGTTCGGCAGGCTCGAATTTTTCCCTGCATCTGATTGGCCAAAAGCGAAGCAGAGTCTTGTGAAATGCGCTGGAAATTAACAGGTCAGTTTTTTACAACCTGGAGCAAAAAGGATTTTTGATAATCCTAATTCGTCTGATCTGAGGTCCAAAGCTTGTACTCTTCCCCATTGTATTCCTGGTTGCAGCTCAGCCACTGCTATGTTATTACAGGCAACATGAAAATGTCAAGAGAGTCACACTGACCTGCGCGTTTTGTTTATCTCTTCTTCATCAGAGCCATCATCGTTGTTGGACGGTTGGTTGTAGTTTGTTTTATCCGTCTGGAACAAACGTTTTCTTAATTTCTTCTTACTGTGTTTATTAATTTACAAGGCGCATTAACCCGCAAAATCGCAAGTGCTGTCTCGACTACTTCGACAATCACCTTGTCGTTGGTGGACTTGATCGCCACAGACGAATGAGAGGAATAATTCACACCGTTTGTGTCAGAATCAGTGTCGGTCGTGTCCTCGTCCAGCAGGTTAGGTTGTTTAATCACCTCGCACTGCTGATTGTCTACAGAAAGGAAAAACATTCAAGTATATTCAACAGCAGCTTGGACAAGTTTTGCACAACGTGCGTCAAGTGTAGAAAGCATTTTCAGATCTTGGTCGACAGAGAAGAATCGCCATTTGGTGAGTAACAAGCTTCTTTCGAGCGCTCACCAAGTAGTATTGTTAGATTTAGACGGGCACGACCGGGTCGCTATGAGGGCGTCCCATTTTCTACAACCGCGTGGATACGTCGCAAGAAGATCTTTTCTTTCGTGCTAACCTCACATTAGAAACTTTTAGAATTTCACCACAAAATTTTATATCGCACCCATGGAGCTGAAGCGTTGCATTACCACGAAGCAAGCTGTACGTGAAGGGACGCGTGCGCTTTGAAAAATAACAACGTTCCGGTCCACCAACCTGCATCCGAGTCGTTGCTGGAATCCATGGACGGAGGATTGGAACGAGCGACCATATGCCTTCCTCTCCGTCTCCGCACGGAGTCCGGGATGAGACCAGGGGACACTTCCGGGTCAGAAGCATATCCGAGTTTCTTTGAGCCTGATCGGAAATGCATTGAAATTCTTACCACAAGTAGCAGCGAAAATCGGGTTTCAAGTGCAGCACCCAGACCAGTGTCGCTGAACCTTTCATGGTTCGTGGCCCCGTTTAGAGACACTCAACACCCATAATCCCTGCTACACCAATAAAAACCTACATTTGTCTTAACATATTTGAGCAGAGGTCTACTTGTTGCTTCCCGAAAATTGCCCTGTGGCTCCGTTGAGGGAGCCACACGGCCTGGTTGAGAAACCCTGGGTCTTTGACTAAATAAATTTGCCGCTGCTTACAAAAGCAAGCTACATATTGCAATATTTACTAAGCTTGCTACAGTGCGAATTACAATAATCGCGTGAAAAGCTTTCCACCGGCGCGAAGCTTTGTGACCTAAATCCGCGGCAAGACATGTATCGCTTTTCAGGAGCTCTGCAGCAAAGAGACTCCATGGACGAGCTTAAAACCTAGCATTTCTCACGTGTCCACGGCTTTAATCGTATAGACAACAAAAGTGCTTTTCTCTGTGGTTGCTTTTGATCACACTGCGCTGTGTGAACCAGTTTAAAAGGACATTCAATATTCTGCAAAATCTTGGGGAACATCACGTTTCTCATCGTAACTCGACCAACAAACACACCTAGTAAAACGGTTTTAAAACGGAAATATATAGATACATACAATATCTACAGTATGATACGGATACGGAAAGATACAGTATGTAGCAACGGCATAACTTCACGGAAATAGAGACAGAAATTTTGTCTTCAATAAACCCCACATGCCAGGGTTGTTGTATAAAAATCCGACCCAAAAATCCCACCCGGGTTTTTTTAAAAAGCCGACTTAAAAAAATAACAATGAAACCAACTCTTTAATTTTCCTTTAAAAAAATCTAAGAAGTAAAAAATAAAAATAAGCAGGACACTTGTACAGTTATCTCAAATTTTTTTTCAATCAAACAAAACGAACAGCAACGAAATTTAAAGGACTTGCAAAAAAGAGAAGAATAAACCAAACAGTTTGAGTAAATTTTAATGGTTATCTTCTTCAGCTCTGCACAATCGGTATATTTTAACCAATTTTTATGCCCTCTCTACATCTGAACTTTTTCTGATTTTGGACCATACCAAATCATATATTGAAAAACACACTCTATAGATGCTGAACTAGTAGGGCTTGCACATAAACTTGATGTGAAACTGCAGAGTTTGTGTGGGTGTAGTTTTTCTCTGTTTGCTGTGCGCATGCTTGCCAAGCCTGACCACTTAGGAGTGAACTGACCAACAACACATTGCGAAATCAAAGATGGGGTACATTTCTATACCCTCAATTTTGAATGCCATAATACAGTGGTTCCCAAACTTGTTGGAACCGTTACCCAAATCAAGGTAGCGGTTCCGTCTTATTACCCTCAATAAATTTTTCGCATTTCAGGTCGCAAATTTCTTTTGCAGTGATCACTCATAATACCGAGCAACATTGTGATTTTGGTTCCGCGTTACCCATTGAAAAATCGTATATTACCCCTGGGGGTAATTTACTCCCAGTTTGGGAACCACTGCCATAATAGGTATAACAAGTTATTATTATGTAATTCTGAAAATAGTGATATTGCACGATGGAATAAAAAAAATTCAGAATGGGGTTATTCTGTTTTCTGTAGAAAAGAACAGAATCTTGCTTCTTTTAAATAAAAACAAAAAAAAAGTTGTTTTTTTTCACCCAAAAAAACAGGTGGGTTGTTTTTTTTGAAAAAAGACGTTTTTTTTTTTTTGAAAAAACCCGGGTTTTTCTCAACCCTGCCACATGCAGATGTATAACTTGCCTGTTGTAAACCGCTTCGGATCCGGCTGTTTGGCGTTGTCCTGAAAAGACAAGTGAGCGCGTCAAGCCAAGGCAGAAGCCACGGTGAGTGACCATAACGAAATTTCGAAACAGCACAGCTGAAATAACGAAAGCCTTTAAAAGGGAAGCGCTACCGGCAAGCAACGACGCACACTTCACCGCAGTGAACCGGGCAAAGCGGAGAAGCAGCGTCGTCGTCGCGCGAACTTTGAAAATGCTGCACAGTTACGCTACTCGGGCAACGAACTCGGCATGCATCAATCACTGAAAACGAAGAGAACACCTGGTCGCGGTGAGCATCGGACGACGACACAGACCACGTTGTACCTGACTCGCGTCTCAGGGTCACTTTGACACACTTGGAAAAAGAAAACATGCAAAATTAAAAAAAAGCAAGCCACGAAATCACCGCAGTCCGTGTTCCATTTCCCGGCATCACTGCTGCGGTTCGCTGATCAACGAAAGCATGCATTAGAACAGTCCTCTACTAAGACATCTGCGGAACGATTGCACATACGGTGTCAGTTTTTTTTATCACAAAAAGAAATCAATTAGAAAACAGACCGTTTTAGCGAGAAACACGCCTGGCACCACGGTTTAACCGAGCACACAGCAAGTTAATGTCAGCAGAACTAAACATGTTCTTAAGGAATTGACAATTAATCTTGTTCATTGTAGAACGATACCACTAAACACTACTTTTGCGGTTCAAATGAAGGTTTCGTTGATCTGTCAACGAGCTCAACCATCATCCCCTACGAGCAGGTAACAATGAGACAAAAATGGCCACTGTAGACCAGCCCATCCATCTTTAATGGCTGTGTCAGAGCAAGTGGAGATTTGATAAGTCGGGACATTTACAAGAAAAGTGTTTTGCAAATGCTCAAGGTCTGGGTTCATGAATGTGCTATAGCGTACCGCAATGTTTTAGTCATCGTTTCCCATGGCGTTAAATATTCCATCAAAATGACAAGGGCCATAGCACACGAGACTGAACCTCAAATCGCTATTCAGTTCATGCAATCAACGAAGAACGGGCGGATTTACGCTCATATTTTCATTCTATTAGTTTTTTGTTTTTTTTGCAAAACAATTAGAAGATACGCAAGCTTGAGATAAAATCTGATCATGCAATTAAATAACGATGCTTTTTCTTCCGATGCACTTTCCTGACCAGGCTACGTGTTCGACGAAAGCAAAACATGCGCGACCAGTCGCGCAACTCAATCCGACATTTGAAAAATTGAAATTATCGCATCATCCCTTTTCCAGAATGTGAGAAGTGCATAACAATCTGCAGCATGATTAAAAACATTCGACGACATATGGCTGATAAATCACGGTGAAAGTAAAACTACGAAAAACCGAGCTGAAGCTTTGGTTGACGTACAATCATTTCGTACTGTACTGCTTTTTCGTGTTTGAAGTGTCACAAGACGGCTGGCAGTATATACACAGAACCATACTTCACGAGACATTCAACCTGACGTGTTTAACAGAAATTCGGTTCTTCAGTGCGGAGGTGTTTTTACTTTTAAAGGCGCAGTGGTGTGTTGTGGTGTGTTTGATGTCTTAAAAGAGCATATTTCCACTTAATTTTGACATAAAATTAATATGACAAATCACATTAAAAAAATCAACACAAACAATGCTTTTGAAAAAAAAGTGAGTGAAGGGGGCTAAGATCTCAATGGGGTCCCTTTTGGTAGCACCACTATACTGCATACAAAAAATTTTGATACATGCACACGTACAACTTTTAAAAATGCACTCATGAAACGTTTCTTTGCAAATCGATTCACGCTATTCTGTGAAAACAAGATTTCTACAAAACACTCTTTAGCGCCCAGTTTAGCTACGCACACACGTGTAGGTCCCGCCCACCACGCTATGAACGCTCCCGTTGAAATCTTGCCAGTTTCGCCCGATGTACACACAAAAAATTCCTTTAACTTTGATACACGTGATGTGCATTCAATTTAAAAACGCAGATACACCGTATAAGTAACAGCAACGTAACTGTTAATTTAATGTCAATCCAAGTGATCCTGAGACTACTTCGCAGCACCGCCTGCATCCACATACGCCACAGTTTATGTAGCGTGTAAACTTTTCTTGCGCCGCATGGGTTTTCAGCTAACGGCTCTCTTTTGTTGGATTTAATGCACATCAGACAGACACACACAGTACAGTAAGAGGCATACGATTAAAATGCGTCAAAAGCGTTTCAGCCACGTCTCTCCAGAGACAGGAATGTAGGGTGTTCGCTGTATCTCATACTTGCATTCTGAAAATATTTAGTCGGTAACCTAACCGGATCGGTCAACTAAATGCTTGCAATAATTTACAAGGTGGTCGCCGGCCGAACGATTTCACCAGATAGGCCAGATTCGACCCTAGAGAGTTAGGTATCTGACCTGAGTCACAGACATTAGACAACACTGTGTTTCAAAAGTTTTCGCTATCCATTGGATATGCTGCTTCTGGCTACAAACGCAAGACATGCGTCCGAGTATACCAGATAGCACAAGGTTAAATTTTCGAAAAAACAGTTCGCTTCCTGCGAAATTGCCCATGATTTTCGAAGTTAATTGTGAAACAAAAAATTTGAGAGATTTTATGAATATGTGCAACCCTCAGCAATGGAGAAAATGTAAGGGTAGAGATATGGGATACATGGTAATGTAGTTAGTATGCCAAATACGAAAGAATCAAGTTAAATTTTTTAAGTGGAGAGATATGCAAAACTTTGTAATTCGTCTTGCTTGAGTGAGCCAGTTATACTGATGGACCGGTTTTGAAAACAATCACATTATTTTCATCATGACCTTCAGAAAACTAATCACGCTTGAAGGTGTAAATATTTTGAATACTAATATTTATTCCTTTAAATGTTAATATTTATTATATCTTTTTCAATAGGCACACAAAAATTCCTGAAAAAATGCGTTTAGTAACAAGCACCAACTTTTACTCTCTCCGTTCGAGTAATGGCATAAACTCAAGTGGCGTTTTAAACTGTTTCTATAACAGTATTTTTACCTTTCTAGAAGAGCCACGTATTTTTTAATAAAAATATTATCAGCAAGTTGTCGCAAAATTTTCGCATGGCATCAAGAATATTTTTACTTGACAATGCAAAAACATGATGCAAATATTTACACAAAATTATGTTCACGTTTCCCGATCACGGCACGGACAAACATGGAAAAGTTTATTTCTCTTCGAAATTAATCGTAAGCCCTTTTCCATGTTACGAAATTGGCTAGCAGCAATGAAAATCGAGCGCCTCAACATGAAATAACTTGTTTGAGCAGCGATGTTCGCACGCACGCACGCAAAGCGAACAGCAGATCCGCTGTTTTCATCAGCGATGTGAAACAAGCATGTGGAAGAGGAAAAAAACATGAACAAACAAAAAAACACAAGCGAGTGTTTTCCGCCGCAGCACCCTTGCACGTGGTTCAACCTGTGCCGAGCAACCCCAAAGCACAACATACCAAAAGATGTTATATCCGCACACCCAACATGCCAATAAGAGTGCGCTTAAAATGCTATGGCATGAACTTTCGCCGAGGACTCATAGCGCATAAAAAAGTCAAGAAAATATACCTCATATTCTCCCTCTGTGTCGGTTGTGTCTTCGTATTTTGGCATCGCTTTGTTGTTGTTGCTGCAATCAAACAAAGATTCAAATAAATTCCTTCTCTTGGCCTGCAAAGTTTTACCCAGGGAGAAAGTTCATTCCTGGCTGGGGCCACTAGTTTTGACCAACGTACCAAGAAAACATGAACTAGGGCAACGGCATTGAGGCACAATACACACGCGCTACTTCATGGCATGTCAAAACCTTTAAAAACAAACTGCAATGCCAGCAGCACTTCTCACTCGAGCGAAGAGCCTTTACTCCTGGGGAACGTCGCTTCATCGTCGGTCGTGTCGTCCTCTGATAAGGAATCAATACCGCTCGACTCGTTTTCGTTGTAAGCTTCTTTTTGATTTTCCGCGACCTGCACAGGCACCAAACACTGAAAAGCGCACTGGAAAATCCCTGCGAACGCAGCGCAACCTTCTCAACACCAACCTTCTCAACAACCTTCTCAACACCGACTAGTGTTTTTCCATAATACGCGCCATGAACAAGTGTCTGAGATGCGGAAGTGGAAGCTAGAGACGCGCTTGAGCGAAACGACCATTTAAGTACCTCACTTAAAGAAACAATACTCAGCAACCAACTCGCCTCAATATGATCAAGTTCAGCCAAATATTCATCTCCGTGCTGAAGACCTTCATCATTCGCGTTCGGTTCCGTTTGTATCTTACCTGCACAAGAGCGTTGAGATGCCGTCATTGAAGAACTAGAGTGCGCGCACGTTCACACACACACATGTGTATATACACAGTATATAGGGGGATTTGAAACGGGGAAGGAATCTGGTCGATTTGCTAGTTGGATCAACGCAAACACTGATCACGTTAATGTGGAAATAGTGGTGAAAAAGCAAGTACTTGTTTGGCGGGGTCACAATTCACGCATCGCTGATTCAAATTTCATCAGAGTTAAAAATCCGAAATACTACGCACACGAAAACAATGTATTCGTGGAGGTTTTGTTTTGCTTACGAAAGCACAAACGCACTTGTGCATAACATTTTCGGTATTGCCGGCCGCATCACGTTTATTTTTATGAATACGGCCGCCAGTGAATTCAAGATGTTTTTATTTTTTGCACTGCTTCTGTTCTGCTTGCACACAATGAGTCTGATTCCACACGCTGGTTTTGCTGTTTTTCTACTATGTATCCTCATACAGTAAGGCAGAGCTTTTAGTGCACCGCCGCAACAACTTATATTTTAAATTACACGTGAACGGCCGCATAAAGCTTTATCGAAGGCAGCAGGTTGGGCACCGTCTGCACTAACGTATCATTGTCGCTGTTCAAAACAAGATTCTACCAAACCTGTGTAAATGCAAACGAACGTCCCGCGCACGATGTCGTCCAGGCAACGAATTCCCCATCCTTTCTTTTCTGTCTTGAACATCTGAAGCCGGCACTTGATTCCGAGCTGCACTACTTTGTTCTTGCAGTGAAAGTTGCAGCGGCACCGGCGGTTGCACTCGTAGACGCTGCAGAGCAACAGCATCGAAGCCGCAAGTTGCTACAGGTTCGACTTGTGTATGAGCTCGGAAGACTTAAACCGTAACCCACGCAGTCGCGCTGCGTCTTAAATTAAGAATGAGCAAAATCTATGGGTTTCGGACAAACTGTAGCGGAGCTTGAGTTCAAATCGCATAAAATAACAACTGCATTAAGATTTTTGACAGAACAGCAGTTCTAATGTTTTAAGCCTTAGCTCAGACAGTCATGACTAGGACAACCAATTTTTTGACCCAAAAACTTAAAATTTTGACTTTATAATTTACATATTTTGACTTTATTGTAACGCAACTGCAAAATAATTCAGCTTTAGGTGTTGAGGTTAACCCAGAAGCATATTCATGCACTCTATGCTTCAAAATTTTAAAATATTTGGTTAACTTTGGGGATGATATATTGATAAGTATATAAATAACTACAGTAGAGTCAAGCCTGAGAAGATCATAAAGCTGCAACGTTATATGCATAACGGATTGAGCATTTACCAGACCAGGTACTGTAAGACCACGTTTCTTGCCTTACCATTGCCTATCCTACATACTATTCAATCGTCCAGTAGTGGGCAAAACAGCATTATTACACCACAAGTCGCAACAAACCTATTATTACAGAATTGCAACTAAACTTGCAAAAGCATATCAATATCTATTGTTGTAGTTTCAATAAAGTATCGATGAAGAGAAAAAAACTCTGCTGCAATAAAATTTTGATCTAATGATAAATTTTGACTTTTTTGACCTAATAACTTGGGATTCCCTCATGGTATGAGCGTGAAATTTGGTTTGTGGACGTTAAATGAACTTTCAAAACAGCAGAAAAATTTGACTTTTGGTTGCCCTAGTCATGACAAAGAAAGACCAGACCGCTGGCGTGAGTCAAATTGGATATGAAGTCACAGAACTGTATCCCGTATTTCTGAAGATTAGCGAAACTCAGGCAATTGATCTGAGAAGCTATACTTCTGCAAGTATTTCAAGTAACAAAAGATGGAATCAATTAACACGTTTTGCCACAAACTTAATTTTGTGGAATGGGAGAATGCATTACTGAAAGTTGCGACCACGCTTAGCAAAGCGTGTACAACATTCACTTAAACGTTTCTACGTATACTGTCGAACACTTTGTCTGCTGAACGTGACAACAACGTGTTCACAGCTTTGCACCAACCCGGTGGAAAGGAACGAGTAGAGTCGCTTGTACTGATAACCGGCATCGGCTTTTATCCTCCCGCCGCGCGAGCAAGACGTGGCCTGAACAGTCAGTTGCTGGCAAGCGCACTTTGATCGGTCGCTGCAGTTGTCTGTGCAGTCGCAGCAAACCATGAACTCGGGCGACGTGTTGATTTCCACTCCCTTGCCCGGGATGCGGTGCTTTTTGTACGGCATTTTCTGTGGCTTCTCGTCGCTGATCTGGTTCACGCAGCTGATGGGCATGTCTTCTTCGCCATCTGCGAACCGGAACGCATATTGAATTCGCTTCCTTTCAGAACGCCCATGTTGTATTGGTGCAAACGAGCGCAGCCGGGCTTTCTTTGCATATTGCAACGGCAGACGGGTAAAGAAGCAGTTATACCAGGTGACTCCTTCGCAAGTATATGTCAATTCCATACAACAGCCAAAAACGGCGACCTTACCAAACGTGGAGAAAAGAATATAGAGATGAAAACGTTCTTTCAGAAAATTATTTTGCTGTGAAAACTTTTGTGAGGAATAAGCGCGTCGCACCCATGAAAGGGGGAGACATCCCTTCACTTTCTGACGCGGGCAACAAAATCGCTTTTCTTGTCATTTTTGTGCAATTCTCAAATGAAAAATTCTCCCTTACGTTGGCGGCAGCAAATCACGCCTTTGTTTCAATAGAACGTTCATCACTTTTGTCATGGCGCTGAACCACTGTGTCGACATACGTTTTTCTGAAGAGTGATCAATTTATTGAAGAAGTACAAACACACAAAAACTTGTGATATACAGATCGTTCACTCAGCCGGAGCCCAAGCAATTTTGGAAGGCTGGAGCCAAAGCCAAAAAATTTTAGATATTGGAGCCAGAGCCTGAAATTTGAGTTCCCGTTCAACAGACATTGTTTGTTACGCAGGCCAGTTGTACAAATATTATTATGTTTTTAGTTTTCAATGGACCAAATCATTCTGGAGCCGGAGCCAAAAAAATTAGATGCCCGGAGTTGGAGCCGGAGCCCGAAATTTGAGTTCCGGCTCTACAGTCCCGCTCAGCCACACTTACTGGTGCAATCTTCGGTGAAGTACTTGGCATCTCGAGGTTTGATTTCGTTGTTGATTTGCACTTTGACTGAATGGTCGAAGCAAAAGTCGTAGAAGTCAAGATTTTGTATAGAGCATTCCAAAAAATACCTGGAAAACGGCAGCTAAACTAAATTAAGAATTGTAAACGAGTACAGTAAGTGCCATGACCGTTGAAGATATGGATGTGGCAGTACCCATTCATATTAGCATCACAGGCCAGACCATACGCACAGCAACCATTCGTTTGTACATATCCACCATTGTCGCTAATCGGGTAATAAAAGCTGTGGCAGAAAATGTTTACAACAGGTTCGGGCCGGGGTTAAAAAAATGAACCTCTGCTCGAAAACCTAAGCTTTGCTTTCTCCCAACTTCCCAAAAAGATGTTGGGCGGGCGCGAATTCGCAGGCTGAGCTGAAGTATAATATTCCTAGGATTTTGTTCCAGCTTTCCTTTCTACGCAACAAGTCATGCCTGCCGCAGCAGACCAATACACGTGTTGAATCAAAGGCGCACAGAATACGCATCACGTCACGTCACAAAGCGCACCTTTCTACGTCCTCCATGTTCCTGCACGCTCTGCCGCACGGTGCGCGGTAATAGACGTGGAAAGCGGTCCGTTGAGAATTGGGTTTCAAGCGCGCGATTTCTCGCGTCCATCCGAGCTGGAGCGGCTTCAGCAGAGGATTTAAACTGCAAGCACACACGTTAACACCAACTCAAAGATACATGTCCTGCAAACACAACGAGGTGCAAGAAAAACTGCAAATGGCGAAGACAGTGGTCTGTATTACAAACGGTCGCGCCAGACAAGTTTTTAATCAGAGCACTTGTCACATAGGTTGTCAATTTGAGACTGACGGAACTAGGAAGAGCGTACAAAATTAAGTTGGAAGATTTCACAACGCCATGTTTAGTTATTTGTGCGCTCACTACACGAAATACGACTATTAATAACCGCTTAAAGGCGTTTGCGATACATTCAACCCGGTGTCGAATAGATCAAAAACAGTCGGAAAAGATACTGGTTTGGAGAAACTAATCTGAACAAACATACGTGGAGCTATGTGCACAACAAAAAATCAAACCGCACATCTGATGCAGCTTGTAGCATAGGCTGTAAATCAGGACCGGTCATCGTCAAACAGGAACTAACCCGTCCACAGACCGGCGATAGCGAAAAGAAACACATTGCGGATTGCAAGAGTGTGGGTGGTACACGGTGGAAGTCTTCGCAACCATGATGGCGTAAGCATCGGGGGTGTCAGTGCTGGAGGCCTAAACAAAGAATTGAACTTGGACACCGTGTATCAACTCGTTAACAAAAACATCGTAGCGTTGACGGTAAAGAAGCAGTTTGATCCTTACAACCGTTTTACAGCTCTGAAAGAACAAATTAATTTTTTTCTGGAGTAAACGTTTATTTACATGAATTAGAAAAGTGTCTGACGAGCTTCTTAAGAAAAGTAGCCAAAAACAAAACTAAACCACGTCCACTACACATTGCAGTGCAATAATTGTTTTTAAAAATATAAAATTCATGTTATTGCAGTCCAATCTCGAAGGAATGAAAAAACGAGTAGCTTTCAACGATTTGTCCTGAACTGGCGCAAAATTTCCGACTCTTTATCACGATGACGTTTCCGGGCATTGTATGTAAAAAACATTTTCCGGCGGAGGCAGATAATAATCAGTAGTTTCACACGCAACTGCCCAACATAACCCAAGTGCAGGCACTTCGACGTCACGGCACGAGTTTTGTCGCCAACGTGCAAAAGGGATTGAAAAGCATGACTCGGGCACATCTGTGTCGCCGCAAAACATATTAACTGACAGCGTTGAAAAAAAAGTTAACGAATGACAGCGTTCATTATTGCTGAAACCTCTTCGAAAACATCGTAGAATATTCGATTCGAAAAGAATAGCATCTGTTTCAGAAATCACGAATAATACCACCAACGACAAAATACGTTAAATATACCACACTTACAGTTCGCTTTCCTTCCAAGCGTTTGGATTTCGAAGATGTGCTGTGAAAAAAAAAGAGTTTGGTGGACTCCTAAGTCCTAACAGCAAATGGCATGTATGAAACAGTAAAAAGAAAAGGTCACTTTCAACTGCACCTATGTTCTAAAAACTAAGATCAGGCACCTGCCAGTGGAATCACTGCTCAGACTGCGTTGTCTGGAATCACCGGACGCAGCGCCGCTTTTGTGCTTCTTCTGCTCCAACCTGTTCATTATATGACTCGCAATGTCCACACCGCCTTGCAATTCCGACAAAGACTTGGGCAGACGGGTGATTTCCCCGGACTGGTTCCCAAGCGGCTTCTGTTTGTCCAGGGCTCGTTCCCAAGGTGCCTCCCATCGTCCTGACGAGCCTACGAGTGACGATCAATCACTACCATTAACTATGTTAAGGTGTAAAGTTCAACTTCAAAAAGATAGTCTCCGCTGGCTGCTATGACTTGTGAAAGCACACAACCTACTCTCAATACAACATCCCAGTACGGTACATTTGTACTAGAGTTCATTCAAAGCTTCGCAGAAAACAATTGCAGGAAAGGATCCACGATGATCACGTAACAGAAGGTCAAATCACACTTGCAAGAGCGTCCTGCAATATCGTGACGTATCTTGAGACCACTGGTGCAGGAGGCGGGGGTGCAACCGCACGCCCAAAAGTTTTGAATTGGTGGAAATCCGGGCAATTATCGCCTAAAATCCGGGCAAAATGTGAGGAAATTTGGGAAAAATATGTGCAAACATCCGCAAGATTGCTGTATGTGCGTTTATTTTGTAAAAACGGCACGCAAAATAAAAGTGAAGACGTTTTTTTTGGAGGTAATGTTTTAATTTAGTTGTTTTCGGGCAAGTCAGGAGAAATTTGGGCAAGCTTGGATCAAATTTGGGCAAAAATGGTGCTAGAAGGACCTTGCGCCCAGTGAAATGCAGTTGTTTTTATTTTTTTATTTTGAAGATCATTTTCTTTGGATTTTTTTCGAGCAAGTTTGCGCAAATTTGGCCAAAATTCTTCGCACCCCCCAAATTTGCGTGCTCCTATACCTATGCTAGAGAGGGTCGTAATGTTTTACAAGCATTCACAGCACCAGGGAGTTCAACGCTAATTCACCTGCGTAGATACAACAACAATGGTAGTTATCCCTGGTAACATCTGACATGCCGTCACAATTACAACGAACAAAGCATGTTAAATGAACATAATGTAGTGGTGATCTACACGTTGGAAACGATCGTCAAATGGTGAGGTCAGTTTCCTGGCAGCTTTCAAACTGAACTTGCCGCGTGGTTTCGACCTCCTTGCCCAAAGATGGCAAATCTGGTTGAATTCAGTCTCGCTGTCAGTCAAATTTTATTCATGAGTGGTTCTGCCACCTACACGCACACTGCACATGATTAACTGTAGTATACGAAGTTCGGTGAGCTCACGTCCGGCAGAAAAGGGGTCGCGATTAACATGGTGACCCACCCGAGCCGAGGCATTACCTGATTTGCTGCTCGCCAGAACACTTCGTGCTTTAGGTAATAGGCACTGCACTATCTGAAAGGAATCGGGGATAACAAAATAAAATCACGATTTCATCAAGTTTTTAAAATTATTTTGCACGCTACGCTCGCAAGCATTAATTTCTTCAATGTGGACAGGAACACCTTGGAACACGAATCAAACCGACCCCATCATT
>JGI24159J19872_10004407_pt1 | contig 17919 bp, 13 predicted proteins | sample Ectturendosymbi4_FD_19872 | JGI IMG/M metagenome (IMG submission 19872) | reverse complement strand
GGTGTTCACAAGCTAAGTGACGGTAAGTACTCCACAATGGAGGACCCGTCTTCCCTAACTTTTGGACATAGGGGGACAAAATCTTTTGTCCCCTAGAATGTTTTGTGGTGTTAATATAGTTGTATAAATTTCACTGCCAAGATTTTCCCAAGGAATTTTTTAAGTCTGTTGATGCAAGGTGCCGTATGTTTGGCAAAGTTTGAATACTATCCCGATGTACATGACAAAAAACAGTGTGATTTAGGCGTGCTTTTTGGGTCATTGTGCCAGTCAATGGAATCTCAGAGACATGTTTCTGAGTTGAAATTGCATTGTGTTGCTGCCAGTTGTTTGAATCTCAGAGATACATGTTCACAAATTCTACTTTTTAATGTAACGTTTGTTTTTTGAAGAATAATTGAAGTGTGTTCTTTGTTTTATGTACTTTTTCAAGAACACTTCAAGCGCTAATACTATAGTTTTGTGTAGCCTACTTGATAAAGACGCAAATCAAATACCTAGTTATCATTGTTAGGTACCAGAACAGCACTCTCAACAACTGCCATAACACCAGGGACGTACCCAGTGGGGTAGTGGGGTCAAAATATATCATCTCCATAATTTGTCAATTTTACAAAAAGGTTGTACTATGGTTGAGTGAACATGGTGACGTCATCGAAACGCAACCAAGAGTATTATATTTGTATGATATGCACACTAACATGCTTATCACACAACGTTTGTTCCTCCAAAGGTTTCTAGCAAACTCGGCCCCTGCCGCAGTATAATGTTTGAGCAGTTTGCATCCTCAATTTCACCAGGCCGCGAAATCATACAAGAGCATTGCCACTGCGCATGTGCAAAACAAGCAGCGAACTCATTGTGACGTCACCACAGACAAAAGTCACACTTCAAAATTCATTTATATGAAACAGATGCGATAACTAGTGCGCTGTGTGCGAAGAACCCACTCATATTCAACGCAGGGGTCAATTGACCCTATTGGTAATTATTGAAGAAAAAAATCTTGGTAGTCCTAGGGTTAACCCATGACACAAAGATTAAAGGTGTGGAGAACAACATTGTTCAGATAGTTAAATGCTTCAGAAATCACGTCTACCATCTTCTTGGCTGAAACATGCTGGGAGCAAAGCTCTGGTTTTGCCACAAGATGTTCAATGGAACACCTTGACAGATTGCCTCGAAACATATTTGAAAACTGGACAATTCTTTTTCAAATCTGTTAAGAACATCGGTGTGAAATTGAAAGCACCATTTATAGCAACAGTAAGGTGCAAAACATTCAGATCAAAATGCTAGCAGATGACTACCTTCTGCTTCTAACGGCAATTGTCATTGCAGTGGACCTTACTAAAAGCTTGATACCAAAACCAAAAGCTTGGATGCTTGATAAGTGAAGTGGTTAACGTATGGAAAATGTTTGAAAGAGAAGAAGACAGTTGAGCACTCTCCCACTACTTTATGGTAAGGTTAATGATTGCATGAAGAAGCCCTCACTCCAGCACATCTTTTGGCCACCATCTTAGATCCTTGATTTAGAGGTGAAAAACTCCCTTCAAGAGAAGTTGATCTGGCAATGGAATTAGCTGAACATATTAGCCCTAAAGTTTTGTGTGATGTTGTAAATTAGCAAGCTGAAGCAGATCCTTTTCAATCATACATGTGCAATCATGATGTTCTTACAATAGTTACACCTCTAGCATGGTGAAAATCACAAGCAGATAGAATTACTGATGAAAGTAATTGCACAACTCCTTGGTGCAAAAGCTTCTAGCACTGCTGTGGAGTGAGTAGTTTCCACTGGACTTGTCCATCAAAAGACCTGCAATCGAGTTTGCACTGAAAAACTGACAAGCTTGTATTTATTTACAAGCTTCTTAACATTTCATGAGTGTCAATGAATTTGCTAAACCGATGGTTTGAGTATTGTTATTTCAATAAATATTTTGTATTCCGGCAGGGTTACCAAGTCTAAACATACCTTTCAAGCTAGACAAATTGTGAAATTCCGCTTGAATAGGCCGCTAGACCAATTATCTGCTAGAATTTAGTGGATTTAGGCTTCCAGATCAATTATTTTGCAGCTAGACAAGATTAAAATCCGTTAGATCTAGTGGAAAATTCGTTAAATTGGCAACCTTGTTTAACTGGCCTTATGAACTGATTTGCATTAAGTAATATTGCATAAGTGCATAGAATGTTAGTAATATTGCGTAAGTGCAAAGTTAAGAAATTTCCAGTTGCTGTCCTTGAAGTTAACAAATAACAAGGATTAGGTGACCAGCCCCCTACACATTGAATCAAAAAATTATAAATGCAAAAGAAATCCGATTTAAATAACAAATTGATTTGAATCGGAAAATACGATTTTTTTAATAAAAAAAAATTAAGATCTTTATTAAACCTGCAGTGCACAATGTGTTCCTTGTTAACACACTGCACGATGTGTTTCTTGTTAGTGCCATGTGTGCTAAAGTTCTACTCGGATGCATGTGGCTGTGAACACGTTAAACACGTCTTGGAAAGTATATTTTTTTTCAGGTTTCACAACATAATGTTAATTGTGTGTCTGTGAATCGATCTGGAACTTTAACTGTTTCCATTTCTATTTGTATTAATTGTCATGAAATGATGTTGTAGTGAGAACGTGGTTTGGGTTCATTGTTGTGCATTCGGCCATTGGTGATGAATAAGTTGTTATATGGAGCATAATGCATTTTATATATTTCAGGAAGAAAGCTCTCACAACCAAGCAAACAATGTAACAGTTACACCAGATCATTTTCCAAACTCATTTTTAAAGGTGTGAAGCTAATGATAGTTGTTGATAAATTTTTACTTTAAAGATATTGTTAGAGAAATGGTCTAGCACATTTTTCAGCATCTTTCATATTCCTCACAGTTGGGTGCGCGTTACGTGGTTAACGCAAACATTGTTGCCTATTGTTGGGCAACAAAAGCAATCTTTTCAGTTTGAAAAATTCTGTTCTTGTTTGCAGGTTATTTTAAATAAACTTATGGCTTTGCAAGACAAGGGATCTGACATGTCCATAGTTGATGTGAGATTAGCGACTTATTTAGTGCAAACTCTTATAATCGTATGCAGGTGAGTGCGGTCAGAAAGTCGTGTTTGCTTTTGCTTTGGGATTTTGTTTGCTCCAAATTCACTCGATTCGAGTAAAACCACAGGATTACCCCAAAATGAAAACTTCTCTGCCAAGTGTTCTGCTTCCTTAGCTTTCTCGGTTTTATTTGTGTTTAAGCGCTAATCCGCATTTGGCGCAACTGTATAATGCTTTGTCGTTGTGCACCGTACCCTGTTGTGTACTTATAATGCTTTCAGGTGATTAAAATGGTAGTACTTTCATTTCCTGTAGAGTAAATCATCATGATTTCGACATTTCATCATCTTCCCTGATCGGCTATGTCATCAGCATTGCGTCCCAAGTTGTATCTATGGTATGTGGTTGTAAAATTGCGCAGATGTACACGAAAACTTAAACTATCAAATCATCTTTTTTGTTGGTTTTTATAGAAATTGTACAGTGTGTTTATACAGTATTTGCCTTAGCTGTGAGCAGTCTTTTTAATACAAGTCAGAATCGAATGGCTACTTTTATGGTGCGTAACGTTGTCAACCTCGCAAACATTGTGCAATAATTCCCTGATCATCTGCCTGCATGAATATCATTCGTTTATTATTTGTGCACACAGCTCGACAACAAAAAAGACACCTCAGTGAGAGATAGAAAGATTCTGGAAACGTTTGTTCAAAGGACGCTGCAATTGGTGGAGAGGCTTTATGATCCAGACTTTCTTTGGAGGAAGATCGTTGAGGGGTAAGAGCATAAAGGGCAGTCTGTTCCTTTTTACCTTCAAGAATCTCTGTTTAGATGAGGGTTCGTTCTGCTTTAAAAAAATGATTAAAGCAGGAATACACGCATGTTGTCTCTATAATTCTTTTCCTTCATAAGTTGTTCTTTTCCGATGGGAGCTGTAACTATCAAAATTAACTTGACGATTGTGAAAAGATGAGTAAATTGCTTCGACGTTTGCTACTGTTAGAAAGGAAGCAAAATAAAATTTGAATACGTACATTTTACCTCCCAGTTCGGGTGCCACAAGATGTATGCGGAGACCCATCTCCCCTGAATCCGCACCATGGGCCATGCAGGCATTGTCACAGCAAATGCCGTATTGGTAACAAGTCAGTGTTAGCAGCGCGGTTTCTTTTGCACCCATTTGTTTTTGCCGAGCTGGAGGCATTGAAGAAGCACCGCATCAAAAATCTTCGTTATGACCCCGTGGGGTTATCGAACCCAGTGTACCAACGCTGTCAGTTGCCACTGTATCACTCAAGCGGCCCTCCGCTAATGTTGCATTACAAAAGAATATCAGGAATATATAGTTGGCCAAGCAGTGTGTCTTAGTGCAGTGACGATCAATTACTTATTATTTGTCACTAGGAAAATGCTTGTTGGATTTGTGGATTCGCGAACTACAATCCATGATCTGGTTTGATAAATGTAGGTTGGTATCAACCAGTGTCCATTTGATTTTAGGTTGTGCTCATCTGCGACAGTCGTATCGATTTAATTGCGCGGTACACTATTTAATACGTTGATTTCTTCATATTTTAAATACTTTTGTTTTTTGACTTAACTTTTGAATTTTGTTAAGGATCGACAAAAATAGACCTGTGCGTTGCCCCATGATCGTTCGTTGTAATAGTCGGTATCCTGTCCTACTTAATGGACCATGAATCACTGGTGGCACGAGCTCAGTATTTCCAAACTGAATTGCTTATTACAGTAGACGCAATTTCAGCTCCTACATTTGCAAAGAATTACCTCAAAATGCGTTAAAGATTTTCCACCCATGCAGTTACTTGTTCCACCGTAACCCAACAGGCTGCTTTCTATTGTTTCTTCACTTTAGCGTCAATTCGTGTTCATGAATTTAATTGTCGCCATTTACCAAACACGTAGTGTCCCTGGGTCTGTGTCGGTTGTTTGTTTAGAAATGAATGATCATCGGATGCTTGAGCATTTCTGACAACGTTATGTCTCCTGTGTTTCTGAATCTTACCATAAGATTGTCTTGTCAGTGGACAGAACGGTTCCTGTGTCTAAGATAAAATTAAGAAAGCATGTGTCAGGTTATAACTACTTTCTAATTATTTTAAGCAGGCTGGATGCAATCGCACCGTCGTCGAAAGATGTTGCGTTGATTAACGCAGAAGTTATTCCTTTCTTCTATGGTAAGAGATTGGAAAATGTGATCACTTTTATAAGCAGGTGGCTGTTGTTTAGGTGTTGAGCAATTTACAACCTCCCACATATGGCTTACCGTGCTGTGTGAAGTGTGAAACAAAATCGGTCATTTGGAGCAGGGCGCAACACAATGTTGAACCGGGGTCGAAGTAGAATTATCTCCGATTCCTGTGCGTCACCACGTCAGCGTAAAATGATGAAAACTACATTATTTGTTAAGAGCTCTGTTTGTGCATATCTTTGTGAAACAGAAATCTATAAACTTTTTTCTGTTCACGCAATATAAGATACTTTCGTGAACTCTTGAGACCCCTAGAATAAATTTTTTACAACTCCCTGTCCAAAGAGCATTTGCACTGGCGAAACTCGCGTGCGTGTGCATAGATTATTGGCAAAAAGTAATTTGCTCGTTGGTTGCAAACAGCGTGACCAAACCGTCGTTGTGTGTTTATTTTAGGACAACGTAACCTGAAATTTCGATAAAGCACGATTGCGTTTGTCATATAGAAAATTTATTATTTCAGGTGCTGGTTGCATTTTGCTGGTACGCGGTTATGCAATTCGACCTCCGTTTTACAGAGACCTTGCAGATGCACACGAGAGTGCTGAACAGCAGAACACAGCAGAGACTTTTGCACATGTTCGGTTCCATCTTGTGCGGCTCACAGCGAAACGCTCTTCTTGCCACTTCGTCAACTACATTGGAGATCTTGCTAAAGTGAGTCGTTGCGTGCATTTCCATGTGTGCGTTTTAGTGCAGAAACGACACTTGTCAGTGAAATATTAAGTAGAAGCTGCTCTTCATGTAACTTCGAAACGAAGCTTCAACCTCTTTAGCCCAAGTGTCTACTTACATTGTCAGTGGTCACGTTAACTAGAATGTTTACTGTTAGATGTTAACTCGAACCGCGAGACAGTGCGTAACTTGACGGAGTTGCTTAGAGCGTTTATTTAGGCCGTGTACTAATATCAGATAGACTGGGGTGTGCTAGCGTATTTCTAGTACCAGGTAAACTACGTCACAGTTTTCTCCAACGTTGTCGACGTGTTCACGCGCTTCTGGTGTTTCGCCAGAAATTATGAGTCATGACACGCTTTCGAAACAGTTTTAATTATGCGACCGTTGTTTCGTTGTTTGCTTCATGCAACCCTGCGAAGCATTCACGAATTTCTGTCGTTCTTGTTTTTTTTCGAACGACGTAACCAAAAACTGCGCAGGTGACTGGTGGGTGCAAAAACAGCCGTTGCTCCGAAGGTTGAAAGCGACTGCATGACATGAACTGTGTGGATCGTGGGTTCAAATGCACCAGTGCGGCATGCTGCTGCTGTTGACCACTTCACATGTGTCGCCGTAGATTCCTGTCGCAGTACATGGGTTTAAACGAGGCGGGCGAAAGTCTGAACCACAGCGAGACTCCGCAGTCGATTGATGAGGAACATGCTCTTCCCGTCGATCCCCAAGACAAGAATGATGTTGAAAACGCCCGTCTTGTCCTGCGGTTGCTGATAAAGATGGTCCACGTCCTGCATAACTCTGGACCGGATCAAGTTTGTTGCTGTGTCTTTATTCTGTATAGCAAATCTGTTTCTTATCGGTCATTTGTCGGTCATAACAGGGTTGCTGAGTCGGAGGTAAAATATGCGATTCCGATTCCAACTCCGACCTTTCCAAAATTTCCGACTCCGACTTTCCAAAATTTTCGACTCCGACCTTTCCAGAATTTCCGACTCCGGCTCCTTAACGTAAAGGGAATCAAATTTGCCAAATGTTAAAATCAATGGAAATCGTGGTGACTCCGGTTCCGACTCCGCAAACCTAGGTCATAGACCGAATTTTTTGAAATGACCGACAAAAATTAAGTCACTTTGGTAAAAAAATGTCCGAAAGCTAAAGAGAGCAAAGTTTTTAAGCAATTTCGGACAAATGACCGAAATCTCTCAGCGAAAAAAAAAACAGTAAGAAACTCTATCAAGCTTGTGTGTTGGCACTCTTCAGTTGTTTCTGATGTGCTTTGATCTGAAGAAACGAGCGTGGAGTGCTTCTGTGTTTCGCTGTGCCCACTATTTCGCTCGCGCGCGGTTCGGTTCAAAACATTTTTGACCAACAAGCTCGGATCGCGTGAGGACCAAGCATTTAATTATGCTTTGGTCACGAAAAGCTTTCCACATGTTCGAAGAGCTGAAGTCTGAAAAACACGATGGTTTCATATTTGAAGAAAGTGTTCTTGAAGTTTAAGGGCTTAGCATTAAATTCCCAGATTCATGCGGATCGTGATCATAAATATGTGTCGGAACCTCTTTTCCTGTGCGGCTTAAACGTTTTCACGTTTTTCTCTTTTAACGATTCGTTTCTTCAACAGTGCCAACTTGACGTGAAGAAAGTTCTTGGGGAGTACTTCAAACTGCTTTCAAAAGCTAAAAACAACCCTGACATGCTAGTTTTGATGATCAGTAAGTGTGACGCTGTTGTAGTTTCTACTCTGAAGATCGATTTTTCAATTGTGTGTTTGTGAAATTTTTGCAGCACGGTTAATTGTTTTGCGGATTTACAGAGTTGCACGGACGAGATCACTGAAAATTTTCAAAAATGTGTTAAATGGCCCGGGTAATTGCCACAATGGCACCGTAAAATCTTTTTGTAAATGTATGCTGCCGCAGCGGTCTTTTGTCTTACCCGCGTCGTCATCTGTGCTTAGATCAAATTTCTGAATGCTATTTTTCTGAAAAGTGCAGGTATGGTGGCCGAATGCTGTTAGAATACGAGCAGGATACTAATCGATAAACTTTAGGTCGCTGTGTGTGCGAACAAACACAACGAGCTGTGGATTGGAAAGCTGTGTTAGGCCCCGTTTCACATCCCCTGTTTTTACTTGACGGTTGAAACATGTCAATCTTACTTGGCAGGTCATCACATGATGCTGGTTTTGACTTGAAAATCTTTGTTTTTACGTGTATGTAGGTAGTTCGCTAACGTTATTTGCCCCAGGAAAACTGTCGCTTGGTTTTTATTATATGTGTGTTGCTGACCGTGCAAAGATGTGTTCTCGTCTCCTTGTAGGTCTTATACCAGAATTCTTGCGCACCTTCGACCGACCCGCTCTTCAAATGATGCTGCTCCAGCACGGCTGCCTTTCTCATCTCAAGGAAGTTTTGCGCAACTTTCGATCACGTGAGTCGTGTCCGAATGGAGAAAGTTTACGAAAAGGACTGCCTGATGGAATTAAGTGCTTGATATTGTATTTTGTTCAACCGGTGCACAGTCACCCGCAGAAGGTTTAAATTTTTTTCTACCCGATACTCATGCTTGATGAAGGCAGCGGCGTTGTGGGAACTGGGTGACCTTGGCAGTCCGGAGTTAAATGCTGAAAAACATTTTCTGCAATTTCCAATCAGTGGTACTGCGTTTGTGTGCCACACTCACTCATCTTTTTCCGGACCGAAGTTGCTGTCACAGCTTGATAGAAAGTTTGCCACTTAACGCCTGTTCGCTTGTGAAGCACACATTTGTTTACTCTTCAGCATAAATCTAAAAGAACCGCATGTACAGTGTATGTTGTTACGCGTGATATTGCGTTGGATTCGATTGTTGTCATGGCACTGGCAGGCTGTGGATCGTCGGCGACACAAGCGAGCGACAAGTTTGCTGTTCAGTTCGTCACAATCGTCAAGTCACTCGTGGCTGGCTCCATGAGTGCAAAGGTGAAATTTTCATGCGTTGACGTGTTCCGCTTCACTGCGTGCATGCCGTTTGCTCGTTTCCACTTGTACATGGAATGCCTACGTTGAGGTCAAGGACTTATTGTTATCAGCGCGACAAACAGCAACGCAATACACGCAGGTGTTGCCGAAAGTGGACGTGTTTTTGCAAATGCTGCTGGAAGATTTATCTCTGCAAGCGCAAACTAACTCGGAGCAAGTTGAGGATTACATAAACCTTTGTATGTCGCTAGACTCGGCTGTAGCAAATTACGGTGATAAAGCAATAAGCTGTGGTCAGGTTTCATCGATATATTTGGCATTAACCTTGACGCCGAACCGTCCCCGCAGCTAACAGGTGCATGCTTGTTCATGAATGGTTAATGCATGACGTCGTTTCTTTTTGTGCACGTGATCTGTGAGCAGGATCAGTTCAGCAGAGACCTGGGCGCCTCGTTCATGCTCGATCATTTCAAAGTCATGTGCATTCCATCGCCAGAAATCATTGTCGCTCTCCTAAGCATGGTCAGTTTTGTGTTGGTTCGGTTTTATCGTTGTATTTTATTGGTTTATTTTATTTTGGAATGCTACTTGTTTTTTTGCACTCGTTTTTGTTGTTGTGGAAGCCGTGTGCGCGTCTGTTCTTGACAACAAGGCGGATTATCATGTCTGGTGTTACAGATGTTAGCTCATATATATATATAAAGATATGATAGAAATATGTGTCACAAGCGCATCGGCCTTGCGGCAAACTGACGCAGAATTGCAAATATGATTTTAATTTCGTATATTTCATTAACTTTAGTCGATGGGGAGTTGAACACAGGTATCCTGTGCGCGACATCTTGCTTTTTATCAGATGCGCAAATCGTTTCATGCTTTTTGCTCTAATGTAAATAAGGCTGAGAATCAACAATGATGTGTTGTTATGCGCAATTATTCAACTGTTGTTTGTAAACCTTGACTGATTTTCTCAGGTTCCGGTGAAAAGGGAATTGCGTCAAGTTTTGTTTCTGTGTTTTGTCCAGAGCATCGAGAGCGATGACGTGCTATCTCAGCCTCGCCCTATCATGAACGTATTTGTTGTGTTGATGCTTTTCGACTGGTTGCCGGACATCAAACAGGTCACATTTTCTACCTTCAACATTTTTTCCTTCGTGTTTTTTTGCTATGAAATGTCTCTCATGGCACACTAACTGTTTGAAGTGGAGTGCTCTTGCCATTCTTGAAGAATGGCATTCTTCATTCCATTACAACCTGCTTTCAACTGAGACATCAACATTTTGTCTTGAGTGTTCAANTGTCCGCAGCTTTTAGCTAGAGGTCTGATTTAATCAAGGTCTGGTCATTTTTCAACAAAATTGTGAACTCCCAGTAGAACCCTTCTCATTTGTAATCTTCAGATATTGCAGAATTTGACATTCTGCACAATAATGTTTGTTTGTTATTGTACGTCAAATCCAAGTGAAGAAGTTGATAAGCGTGCCTCGCGGCAGCGTCGCCATAATTGGGGCCCGGTTTCAGAATATTGCTTGCCACGCTGTAAAATTTTAACTAAATCTATGCTCAGGTTGTGCTAATGTTACTGTGAGTGTGGATATACAGTAGACAGCTGTCATGTGCAGTTCCTTATTTCTTGCTATTTTGGTATCATACTTACGCTGTTGGCGTCATCACAAGTTTTCATTTAATCTGTTTTTATTTAAAGTGCTTGTAGAGATTATCACTTTATCTTTGTCCCTACAAAGGAGTGCGGCGCTTTTAAAGTCCACACATTGTCGTGAATCTTGCTATTGTCGTAAATGTTTGCCAGCCCTTTTTACGTATTCCTATATAGCAGGCTATTTTTAGAGAGATATTTGATTTAACGTATTGATTGCTGTTGCAGTTGGAAGAGCAAATCTGGCTTTCGTCTGTCTTGCTCAATCTGTTCACTTCGTGCGCGGCGAACAAGATACTCGCATGCCACTGCAAGATCATCACACGCGTCATAGGTTGGAGTTAAAATCAATTTGCACGCTATTTTAGATATTTTTCTGTGCATAGTAGTGTTGCTTTAGGGCCATCGGCCACGATCTGTTTGATGAAATGTAAAGCACACATTGGTGGAACCGAAAAGCAGAACATTGGTGCGCCCGCTCGCCTGTTAATGCGGCACTGGCTCGTCAGCGTTATCGACCGCGGAGTTTCGGAGTCAATTGACAATGCGATGGTAAACCAGTCACAAAAGCGCCAACGATAGGTTGGCGTAGGGTGTGGGCGCGATGAAACGCTCAAAGCATATAATCAAAATCGGGATATCGTCAGAAATGCAAGAAAGACTGTGTGTGTATGTGATTTTTGAGCTGAACTGAAGGTAATCGCGCATCGCTAAGTCATTGTCGCAAGCCACCCACACCGACATCGGATATGGCTAATCAGCTTTTCTTGGCAGCAGCGGACACTTCCAGGATCTTACTGAAGCAACTACCAACCTGTGCAGAATCGTCAAAGTTCCTGTTTTTGTCTTGGGAATATTTTGTATGCTGCTTAAGTTCGGTGCACTCGCAGTGCAACCAGATACAATATGTTGGATTTAAAGCGTTTTTTAGACCTGCGTTCCTACGTTAAGTTGTTCGACCTCTGAGTCATGGATCTCTCGCAGCTAGTCTGATCGACTCACCTGCGCTCCATCAACAAACTGTGCTCAACCTGATCACCCTCATAGAAAGACTAGGCTCTTTTTCGCTGACCCCTCGACAAACCCTGGCCTTTTTCGAGCTGCTTCGACAAGATTCAAGCAGCCATCAGCATCTGGTAAGTTATTTGTTCGAGGTGAGTACCGTGTACGCTGTTTCACGCTGTGTTCTCGGCAATTTTTTTCAATTTAATGGCAATACCCTGGGTTGGTCTTGTTGAATTTGTTTGCCTGCTAGTTAGTTTCAGACCTGCATGATTGTGCTGGGTGTGTACTCCGCTTTCTTGACGTAACAACCTCGGTTTTGTCTGAACGTGAAAAATGCAACAAAGCTGAGGTCGTGTGGCGAGTATCACGTTCCTTTTTACGCGTTTGACGGAAATTCCGTTCGCGATTTTGCCGATCGTTGTTTATAGGCATCGTCATATGTTGCGCCTTGTCGTAGATCACGTGACCAGATGTCGTTTCTCCAACACAACACGTTGTGTGCACATATCTGACTGTCTTGTACTGAATGTATTTCAGCCCTGGCGCTGAGCATGCGAAATGCCGCAAAACGCGATCAGCGCAGATCCACCGACTTTTCGTGATGCTCGCAGGGCGTTTGTGCTTGTAGTGCTGAATTTACGTGGTTGTTGCGACGTTCGACTGATTTCTTTGCTTTAGAATATATACTTTGACCGAATGCTTGGGAGCTTGTCAGTGATGGCGCACAAGGAAATGCATGACAGGAAGCCAGCCTACTTCTTCGATTTGCATGATGAAACCTCGGTAAGGTTGATCGCAGAACATCAACTGGAAAGTATCAGAAAGCAGCGCCGGTCGGGTTAACCCACGCGCTTTGCAATGACATGCGTTGTTTGAGGATAATGTAAGAACTCTCAAAATTTTATTTGCAGGCCCGTCTCGTGGTGTGTCGAATTTAACGCCAGTAAAATTTAATGAACGTACGTGTAAATGGACGTTTTGGACAGAAAAAGAGAAAAATCTTAGCACGAGGGATCCGGTCGCTTCCCGAGGACTCGCCTCGCCAACCTTTTTCGACCGTTGCGATCACGCGGCCGAACTATCGTATCCGGGATATATCTATTCGGAGAAGTGACTCCACATTTAGGGCTTTATGAATTTCACAGCTGCGCACTTTGTCGCGAAGTGTCCTGCCGTTAACTCTTCGCAAAAATACAATCACTGCCGCCTGTACCTGAGATAGCATTCTTTCAATCACTACCTAAGATTCATGACTACAGGTGAGTATCAGAAAATGTGAGAACGGTTCTATTTGAAAAGACTAGCACCTTGCAAACACCAAACTTCCACAAAACACTATTTTCAGGTTATTTGTTACATAGCTTCCGATCAGTTGCAGTCGGAATAACCGAGTTTGATTAAAAAAAAGCACCGGGCCAACAGGTGTTGGGAAAAAGTGGGTTGAGCTTTTCCAGACTTCAGGGAGCGGTAGAGAGGGGAGGGTTTCAAAGACGCGCGTACCCTTAACAGATGCTCTTTAGTATTTCTGATATTTTTTCGTTTTTGCATTCAAGCTGTTATGTAAAGTGACTTTATTAGAAAACAAATTCTTATACAAACGTTTCATTCGGTTTCTTTCGTTCATTAATTTATGTTCAAAAGCTTAATCGTTTCTATATTTATAATTTCCGATCAAGATTCAGCCTCACTTTCATTTTTGTAGGGTATCACTGTACCTACGATCAAGAAATGGGGAGGAAACGCTTTCGCTATCCACGCCTGGGTGTGTCTTGAATATTTTCCGCATGACGAGAAGACGCGCAAAAGACGGCAGCTGTACAGGTGGCAGCTTGTTGACAGCAGCATGAGACGAGTGTGTTTCAAAAAATCCAATAAATGTCTTAAACACTTATTGGTTGGCGCTATAACCGACCTATAGTTTAATGGTTAGTTTGTCGTTCTGTTGGCTGGAATATTTTCAGTTGAATGGACAATCGCCAACAAAATATATGATTCTTCGGTGTTTTTGCCGAATCATTCAGGGACAGTTACCTTTGCTTTCTCTTAAATAAAATTTCGTGAAAACCTGGTTTTGGTGTCATCATTAAAGGACTTCTATGTGCGTGGATACAATTCCGAGACACTTCATTCCAGGGATGCAGTCTCTTGTTTTTTTTCTGCTGATATCTGCATCAAAGAAGGTAAATAGAAGCCGTGTAGCTTAAAAATTCCGGGCGTTTTTTTTCGTTAACGCCCTTCAAAACAGTTTTTTGCTAGGAGTTGGTGGGGGACGTCGTTTCCGGCGCAGTTGGTAAGCACGAGGTTTTCTGAATTTTCTTCAGCTTCTCTACCGACGGAGGCACCGGCATGGAAGCTTTCTTCACCTGTGACTGCCAGCTCGTGGTGGCAGTGAGCACCAAGAAGAACTATTACTCCGTGAAACTGAACGAGTATCCTCTCGACGACAACAAATGGGTAAGCTTCGGCTTTGCACGCGTGTGCGTTTCACCATACACTACATGAGGCGCGCAGCTGTTCGTTTTCATCAGCACTGCATCCAAATCGTCCACCACCCTGCGCGCAAAGTCATCGGCTTCAACGGAATACTAACGATCACAATCGACGACGTGCAACGACTTTCTACATCGATTAGGTGAGAGCGGTTGTTAACGCTGGCCTCGCTGCACGAGGACAAAAGGTTTATTATGCCATGCGATGTCATGAGCCATATCCACAGGTCGCGTATGTATCAGTCAGTTCCAAAGAAATCGCACTGCTTCGATTGTTCCGAATTCTTTTGTTAAATGCAGATTTCCTTCTCCGTCAAGTTTCACGCTCTCTCACATCGGTTCGTCCGGTCACCGCACTAATCTCACAGCAACTGATGGTGTGCAAGGACAGTCGTCGAAGTAAGATAGCGGCCTGCGTCTGTTTCTGATTGCGTTGTTGTTTTTCCAGCAAGGACAGGCCGGCATTGTGAAGCGACTCTAATGAAGCAAATATAAATTATTGAATAACTGCGCATTTGAGCGCTTCAATCAGTGAATGTTGCTGCGTTGCTTCTGATACGTCGATTTTATAATATGTTTGCTTTCCCCATTGAAAAAAAAGCTCGACATTGCCAACGGAACAACCAATGAATGGTATGCGGAGCTGAGAGTCTGGAGTGCAGAACGCTTTCTAGAATGCGCAAGTGTCCTCATGTGTGGCGTTAATAAAAATTTGGGCGTTCTGTTAAATCGCCGGTTTGAGTGAAAGTATAACAGAAATCGCTGCGATGTTCTCAAAAAAGTCTGATGTCGCAAAGCAACTGCAGTGATCTTTGCAAATTCAATAAATAGCAGCTTGTTACATGCGATTTCTAAGACATCGGTTTGACATCCTATGTGAGTTGATTGCTCGACTGTTGGAATTTTGTCGTCAAGCAACTGATTAAAATGCCAACAGTTTATTGAACGGAAAATAACATGGCGCAGTTGAAAAACAATGGATTGTGAAAGGTCAAAAAATAGTAGAATCCAAACAAGTATAAAAAGTAATGTTTTCAGTGTCGCCACCATCTTCAACGCAATCTTTGTTTCGCCATCATTTAGTAAAATCCTTTGAAAAAATCGCAGTGAGAACAATTCCTCCAATTCCGACCGCGTCGTTGCCATTGACAACGGTTCCCAGGACGACGTGTGGGGTCAAGCGACGTCGTTGCTCGGGCAACTTGGCTCCGTTGTTGTATTTAACGAAGCGCTGAAGGAAACGCAGATGACGATGCTGTACAACGCCGGTGAGAAGTTGCCGCTTCGTGTTTGTGCGAAACATGGCGATATGTGGGAACGAGAGTTTTGAGCGGAAGACGAGCGATCAAAACTATTTACTCCCTTCACCACATTTGGTGTTATGGCTTTACTGTAGTTTTAAGACCTGTCGCGAAGCATGACACTTGTCGTGTGTGTTGTATATGCAGGTAGACTTTTTTTAAAGTTATGCTTCCTGTGGCTCAACCATAATTTTATATTTCTGGGAATTTTGTTTTTTTCCCGTATAACCGGCAGGCTTTTACCGTTTTCGTTAATTACGTTCAGAAGCAACGTTAAAAGAAATTAGAGTCTGGTTTTATAATATGTGAAAATAAATTCATCCTAACTTGTCCGATCACGGCGACCAGGTGGTTGTGTTCTTATTGTTTTTGCCATTGCTGTAGAAACGCAGTGGGAATATCATGTAGCGCTGACTTCTTAGATCAGCATGCTTAAATCAAAGTGATTCTACATTTATATTGTGTGCTTACAATCACCTGCCTGTCAAGGAAATGAAAAGCGAATGTTCACTGTTCAGTTGTATTCAGCTTTCGGAAAATTAGGCGGATGCGCTGAAATTTAATCCAAAGTGTTTATGATTTTGATGCGTAATGGCAGAAGCAACATGAAGTGCAAACGTAAAAAAAGCTTTAATTTACAGTATGTGTTTGTCTTACATGTCTTACAGCTTTAATTTACAGTATGTGTTTGTCTTACAATAAATTTACAGTATGTGTTTGTCTTACATTTTCTTCGTCCAGTCGCTGTGGTCCTTTGTGCATCTCTGGAAATATTTTCCGATTACAGGTCCGGACATGTGGAAAACCAGCAGGAATGTAGACGGTCCATTTGAGGATATACCATCGTCAAAGGTCGTTCTCTACTACGAGGCGAAAGCGTGCTACAAGCACGTGTGCAAGGACTTATCTCTGAACGACACTCCCAGGGATGGGCGTTTAACTGGACACAAGATTTACACGTGGGACATAAAAGTAATTTGCGGTTGTTTGTGGCTTATTTGTTTATCTGTTTTGCAAGAATACGCCGTGACGTGAGTGCAGTGAACTTTGACAGTCGAATCTCCAATCGAATTTGTGGGTGGTGACACCGCAAAACCACGTCGCAGGGGGCTTCCAAACCTTTCTCTTACCATGTACCCCTTCTGTATTTCGGCAGATGAGCATGTCCTCTAAAATTTCTTTATGACAAAATGGCTAAGTAAAATAACAAAAATCCACTGAATTTTAATAGAGCTTTTAGATTTTTAGAACTATAAAGGTAGACACCGTTTTTATGTCTCAAAGTTAATATATTTAACAATAAGCGTATAATGATTTTTGAATATAATATTCACTGATATATATATATAAATAATTGGAAATAAATAATATATGAATGTTTTCCTCTTCTTTTTCTAACCTTAAATGTAACTTTTTAGAGAGGCAAATGCACCGTAGGGGGACCGGGTACATTGCCCCTGATTGGGAACTCCTGAAGTAGGCCATCAACGTACAAGGCTTGTCCAGTGAACTCGATGCTACATTGATTTTGCTGGCAGCTTGATGTTACTGCTTTGTGTACGAAGTCGTACAACAATATATTGTGTATATCTCGGCTAATCCAGCGTGTATAACTTCCCCACATTTTATATTCGTTCCTGCTACAAACACTGTAGCTCACTTATCGCCAACTTGATCCCACCGTATCCGATAAAAGAGTATGATAAAAACTATTAAAAAAACTGTTTGTCCTGTCATTTGTTCTTGAGCGTTTAAACGTTTTAAAATTGTCTGCAGGATTCCATTAACTGCATCGGTGGAATGGCCGTCATCACTCCCTTGCTCGAAGTCATTCATTCAAGGTTTATAAACAAAGCAGAGTCGGTTGTGGAATACCAAGACATGAGCCCGGGGTACAGTGCCATCCTGCGTTTAGTTATTTTTCCTATTGGCTTCATCATACTTCTCGTCCGTGTTTGCACAATTTTCGTAAGACCGCGCATTGCTTTTTCAAGACACACTCCTGATCTACTTAACTCCATTTTCGTTATTTTTTAGAGCACCGCGGGACCATGACAACAGGAGACGTTCGTTACGCTCTAGTAAGAATATACCTGTGTTTGTTGCTGTAACAAAATTGTGTGTGCTTGGTGCCGGTGATGCCGTCCTTCAAATGTCGTATTGCTTAATCAGTAAGGTGGTTGGTGTTGATTGATTTCTTATGCTTTGTAAAGTTATGCCGCTGCGTTTAAGATTTCTCTCTCATTAACTTGACGACCTCTCTGCTAATGCTACGCCAACGGTAAATATTACGTAACGTAAAGTTATTGCTTACAACGAAACAGAATGCACATGGCAGAGGCTGTTTTCCGGGGCAGTTGCTCAAAGATCAATTGTCAGTATCGACGGATTGATCTTTCGTGCACCTCAGGGGTGGATCAAGGGATTGGGCGATTGGAGCGATCGCCCCCCCCCCCCTATGGAAGTAACTTTATTCACCATAATTTTGTACAATT
>JGI24159J19872_10004406_pt1 | contig 17920 bp, 7 predicted proteins | sample Ectturendosymbi4_FD_19872 | JGI IMG/M metagenome (IMG submission 19872) | reverse complement strand
CTTCGCCTCAACCCATTAGGCCAAAGGAAGCTTCCGATAGTGATTTCACTATCGAGGATGTTATGCTTTGGCCGGGTATGCGCTTCTCCTTGCACTCGCAATGTAAGCGCTGCTCTGCAGGGCGCTTACATAACTCCCTTCCCTACGGAAGTCGTTCGAGCCATTCGTGCTCAACGAGACGGAGCCTACGTATTGAAGATTGTATGCTATGTGCACGTCATGGCTTCGAACCCACATCCTCCACCATGACGTGCCCCGCACCTCCACCATTTTTATTTTACTTCGCCTCAACCCATTAGGCCAAAGGAAGTTTCCGATAGTGATTTCACTATCGAGGATGTTATGCTTTGGCCAGGTATGCGCTTCTCCTTGCGCTCGCAAAGTAAGCGCTGCTCTGCAGGGCGCTTACATAACTCCCTTCCCTACGGAAGTCGTTCAAACCATTCGTGCTCAACGAGACGAAGCCTACGTATTGAAGATCGTACGCTACGAGCANGTCATNGCTTCGAACCCACATCCNCCACCATGACGTGCCCCGCACCTCCACCATTTTTATTTTACTTCGCCTCAACCCATTAGGCCAAAGGAAGCTTCCGATAGTGATTTCACTATCGAGGATGTTATGCTTTGGTCAGGTATGCGCTTCTCCTTGTGCTCTCAATGTAAGCGCTGCTCTGCAGGGCGCTTACAGGATTGATAGAACATCTTCAACATTGCCTGATGATCTCTCACTTCGTCATCCACGAAACTTTGGTCAAGTGCCAGCGGGGGCTATGGAAGAGCTTTGTAAATATTTGTTGAGGTTTGATGATAGCACCACTCCAGGACAACTTCGCATAGAACTGCAAAACCTTGGAAACCAGTGGCTTCCATCAAAATAATCAATTGTAGATGCTTACGTGGTGCAGGAAGACAGTGACAGTGAACTTGAACACAGCACGAATCCTTTGTCTATCATGTGCAATTCATGTAAAGCTTGTCCTATCTGCTGCTGCAAGGCACTGTTTAGATTGAATCCTCACAGATGCCTACAAGAGCATTTCATTTGACTTGCCTACAAATTGCTGCTAGCGCTGCCGGTGTCTCAGGTAATGCGTGAACGAACTTTGTCTGCTCTTAAGAGAATTAGAAGACGTCTACGAAGCACAACGACGCACGAATATCTTGAAGCGTTTATGGTGATGTCCGTAGAGAAAGGAATTCTGGCCAAACTTGACAGTAAAGATGTCATCGATAGTATTGCTGGCAGCAGTGAACTTCGTATACACTCACTTTGCTGAACTGTGCTTGTTTTAAATATAATAAATTAAGTTTTAGTTGATAAGGCAGTGTTTTTGGTCCTGCATTTTGAGTGTTATTTCAGACAAAACACGAACTTTCAGTTGAGAATCCACAGTATTCTGTTTATGTCAAACATGAAGCAATTCTAGGCATAACAAAATAGGCTAGCAGACTCAACTGATGTAACATTCAATTTATTAAACGGCACCCCTCACACCAAATTTAATGATCTTTGTATTAGCCGTAATGGCCTTCTGTTGTTCTTCGTTGCATGGGCCAGGGCCGCCGTAATGAGAATGCCCGGGCCGATTTAAAAGCTTAGTCCGCCCCTGGGACTAGGCGACAATTGCCCTCCAACGCAAGTACGTTAAAAAAGCCATGATTTCAAGACAAACACACTGGATTTGACCCAGACTTTTGAGTAAACATTTAATCAATTTGCTCACTCCACAGCCACATGTCCTAGTTTTTTAGCTAGCCTACCAGTCGGGGTTTCTAAACAAAAAACTGAAATAAGTTAGAACGTTTAAAATTTTAGTTAAAAATAAATGAAGAAGAGTTGGAACTTTCGAACTAATTTCAAAAGCTAATTTTTCTCAAAAAATTGCCTCCCCCCTAAAGGTGCCGCCCGTTCTCCGCCCCCCCCTTTGCTACGCCACTGCCGCCGCGGTAGCTGCTAATTTCATGAGCGCAGAGTGCAACATTGCCAACGAAGACAATTGCCAACTAGGACAAAAAAGCGCTTCATGGGAATCGCAGCACTGGAAAACCGTATCATTCTTTGCTTGTACACGAGTATTATGCGAAGATGTCAATATAAACCGTGGTCAGAAGACACCACCTTTCCGATCAGCTTTGAGATCGCTTGAAGACCGGTTGCCTCTCGTAAACTAGTTAAAATTTCAATGTAAAAACGGTATTGAGCCTTGTTGCTGCTAAGGTGAGGCGTAGGCTACTCCAGTGGTGCACGACTTGGACCTGACTCGATACTGTAGTTACAGTATTGCCTTTTTGTGTGTTGCAATACGTATTTTCAAAGTGGATTGTCCAACTGTGTACGCTGAAAACCTCCGGAATGCAGGTTTGTACATTTTCGCTCACGGCATCATATATAAACAATCGACTTTTGAAGCATGTGCAAATCCCACCTTGCAAATATATGTCATCATTTCTGACTTGCATTGCAAACGAATAAACATCTACTGAAAGCAGTTTAGCCAATCGTGTGTTTCATCACGTTCAGTAACGCAAAAAACAAGCTCCTGGGTTGAATGCGCCACTCAGTCTACTGGAGTGCAGGTAGGCGCTTAGCATCACTTTCGATTAAGACGTGCGCTGTAATTCGGGTAGAAGCGACAGGATCGCCAAGAGTAAAAGAGGCGGTTCTGAACCTCGAGCTCCATTAGCCTTAGACTGGCTTCTCTGATCAACGAACTTTCCCTCGAACTCGAAGAAAGGAACAGTTTGGTTTTGTTTGGATTCAAATCACAAAGTGCTCCGTGCAACAAACAACAAGAGCAAGTTGGACAAGAAGTATAATTGGCTGGCGTTAGATTTCAAGCTGGTCCGCTAGTTATCTGCACCCCCGACAGCTCACTGTGTGGCACGTAAAACGAAATGTCAATCTGAGGCACTGATCAGTGGTAGAGGTTATGCAGAATAACTGCATCGAGGGATTTACCTCTCCTTGCGAGGTTTGGGTTTTCTGTTCCGGGCAGATCTGTCTGAACTTTGGGCGAGCTTTAGCAGACACCAAAAACTACGCTTGTGAGGATTGAGAAACGACTGCCTGAGAAGCTATTGATGCCATCGGAAAGTCTGAGCAACAAGTGCGCAAAGCTTCACACTGTGACAGCAATCAACAATAGAGTAGATGATTCAAAGGATGCTGATTTTGCACATTTGACCTAAGGTAACCTTGAGCGATGAAAATGCTGGAAACACTGCTCGTTTCTGCGTCAAGATAGTGACTACGGATCCGCCTGGCATGACGCGGCTCGGATAAAGCGCTGAGTTTATCAGTCAGACGGCAGCGAACCCGTAGCCTAAAAGATATGTTTAAGAGCTCGTATGCCAATGCTTTTCGGTTCGGCTGTCAGCTTTACGACTTTCGTTTTGGTCGTAGTTGTTGCACAAGTATCCACCACACTATTCTCTTCATATTTACAGTTTTGCTTTACGTTTGGGCTTTAGGTTTAGGGGTTAGGTTTAGGGGTTAGGTTCGAGGTTTAAAACTTTAGGTTTATAACGGAATCACTCGAGTACAGCACAAACTTCCTTCCGACCCTACCTTGTCGCAGAAACGAGCAGTGTTTCCAGCGTTTTCATCGCGCGAGGTTACCTTAGGTCATATGTGTAAAATCGGCATCCTTTTTATCATCTACCCAACAGTAGAGATCATGCGCCGCAATCACTCTCCGCGTACGCCAGTCGTTATATTCAATCGTTCACAAGATAGTATCGGGAGAGACGCCACGCCGCAATCACTCCATTATTGCTTGTTCGCACCACATGGTGGGTGTTATTCTTCGTGCACATCCCGTTCGTGGTGAATCGCACATTCAACGCAACGCCAACGGAGAGGCTGCAAGACTATTGTGGAGGGCTACGGGCTCAGCTTGAGCCAACCTGGGCAACTGTTCTGAACTTGGTAGGGTGTATCAGTCTGGTTGCAATGTGACAATGAGTACTCTGACACTGAGACTTTGTTGCGGTTGGCGAATTCAAGCAGTCTTACGCCAGCTGATGTTACTCATTTAACAAGCCAGTGTATGATGTCAGGATGCATGCCCAACTGCTGTGAAGCCCTGGCCATATATTTACTGATTTTTTATTTCAAAAATTTGTCACATAGCAACAGTTGCAACGGGCCGCCAGAGGCTAGACCGGATTTAATTAATTAAGAATTATGTACTTTGACAAACCTGTGACATGGCAACGGTTTTCACGAGCGTCCGGAGACTATGCCGAAATTTTTTAAGATTAATAACTTTACTTAGCGATTTACTAACAAACGCTAGTTCCGTTCCACTACTTCAGAAAATATTTACTAAACAGTTATTTTTCGATTTCTGTTAAAGAGTTACATACAAAACCGGAAACATTGAACCGTTGTATCCCTATTTAATCGAGATAAAAATTGAAACGTTTGCTCAGTGGACCACCAACTACAATTAAGCTGTGAACCTAATACAGTATAAGCAAGTGGACCCAACTGTGGTAAATCTCTGAACAAGAAAGTTTTAAACCAATTCCATCGGGTTGTGATGAAAGAAGAAATGTACAAAATATTAGTAAGTTGAGGCTTATTCGGTTATTTAGATACAAAAATAAACTACATGTCACACTGCTGACCAACTGAGAGAGAGCAGGCATCCTCCTCTATACAGGATGTTCCTAACTGTTTTTCAGTAATACAAGACCCCGTTTAACTAAGAGATCCAATTGTAATATTGTGGTTGTTGTACTTATCACGCAATAAGTCTTCGTTGAACCCTCCAACAACCGGGCAATAAAAACAGATACTTGAAACCAGTTTCACTGAAGAGTGTCATCACTGGTTGGTGTTAGCTGTACTCAAAGCCAATGGCATTTTGCTGTCTAACCAGCCAAAATGAAGTTCTAGCAACCATAGAAATATTGCACTATAGATCTAGTCTTTATCCCTTGATACTAAAAACGTATCATAAATGAGGATGTGCGAAACAATGAGACATCCGAGACAGCAAAAGTCATACTTCATCAGCAGTTTTGACTAAAAATTTATAAACAAATTTACAAGATTGAGCGAAAACCTCTTATTCCGTTAAACGCCTACGTGGAGTACAGAATAAAGAAGTATACCTTTAAAACGAGTTATATAGGACAGACGTTACTTTTTTGAATCTTTATGCAGTGGACCTAAAAAACGCGTGAACAGTCTGCTGGAAACCCTGACGGTTTTTTGATGACAGCTTTCTTCTAAACTGTTCCACATATCCCTTACTTGTAAGGTAACCGGCGTGAATTGCTGCTGGACACAAATGGGATGAGCGAGTATAAAGATTAGTTCCAACAACATTAAATTCGCTCCGAGCCTGTAGACAACCGGGTAGACACAATATTGTGTAGGTGAAATCGTGTTGATAAAACATAAGCATATCATCAAAATTCAGCAGGCAACTGATGGCGTCGTAAAACCTCCACTCTGAAAAAACAATATTCAAAAACTGTTAACTTATGCCTAGGATATTCTTCGTAAAAGGTCTCTGGCAATTAAAAACAAGTCAATTGTGGCAACAAAAGTAATAAACGCATTTCTAGTAAACGCATTATGCCTGAATTGCAGCAGTTACTAATAAGTTGTCTTTTAACTTGCTCATGCATTCTGAGCCCGAGTATGGCTCAATAAGTGTTCAATATTGAACGTATTGTTTTTTTCTTCGTTCGGTCGCAAAGGTATTAATTAGGTGTTGACTTGTTTTTGAAAAATTTTAGAACAAATCAAAAAAAACTTGTCCAATCAGGAAGTTATCTTCGCCACAATTCTAAGTTTTGAAAAACAAAAGTTGGTAAAAGCATGCTTGCAAATGAGTGGGAGAACTTTTTACAGTAAGTTTTTAGTAATTTTTTTAGGTGCACCTGATTTGGTGGCGAGTGCTCAACCAACTTGTGGCTTAAGAGCACGTAAGTACATCAAGAAAGCTAATTATTTTGAAGCTTGAAAGTACCGCGCAAGCATCCGATAATACTGCTTAAGAGCAGCTCTATAATGTGCTTCTAGTGGAAGAAAGCTGGTAAACCTTTCAAATGTCTATGAAGAGACACCGCAACACAAGCATAGGCAGTTCAGAAAGCAGTAAATGTAGCCAAAATAATAACTGCAAAATACGTTACGAACAAAAAAAGATACACTAAAATTAGTTGCATAGATGCTCGTGGCGATTACTTCAAAATTATGACTCTTTTAATTTAACTAAGGGAATTTTGGTATATGGCCACTGGAGGGGCACCGAAAGATTGGCAAACTTGGGTGATCATCCTCATTCCCTATAAAAAAAAAGGGAGCAGGAGTGAAGGCGGGTACAGCCGAGTCGACGAGGTTTCACTGTTGGACGCTGCAAGATCAACCGTTCGCTTTTTACGGACGATTTTGCACTGCTAGCATCATCTCAACAGGGCCTTCAACATGCACTCGATCGGTTTTCCGCTGCGTGCAACCAGGCCGGAATGAAAATCAGCACGAAAAAGACCGAGGTATTATGTTTCCCCAGAAATCCAAAGCGTTGTATCTTGCAAGTGAGTGGCAATACAACGCGGCGGGTGGAGAAGTTCCAAGTATCTTGGATTGCTCTTCACGAGTGACGCAAGGCGGAACAAGAAGATTGTTAGACGAATTGGTAAAGTAAACGGAGTTCGGCGTGAGATTTATCGGTCTGCGTTGACAAAACGGTAGCTTGCAAACACCGCAAAGTTGCCAGTTTCAAATTTGCTATTTGTTCCGATACTCACCAATGGCCATGAATGTTGGGTAATGACTTAAAAAACAGTACAGGTATCTGAAGTGCAAGCCGCAAAGATGGGATTTTTGTGAAGAGTTCCCTGTGTGGCACATCGCGACAAAGCGCGTCTGTGAAATTCGTAAAGACCTGAATGTCGAGCCTTTTCTCCTCTGAATCGAGAGATCCTAGTTACGTTGGTTTCAGCCATGTGCCCAGAAAGAATTTTGTATGCGTTTATTGTGGGATCAAAATTTTCAAAATCGTCTTTAAGGTATGCCGCTGAAAAACATTGTCAGAAACATACGACAGGAGGAAATTCTGAAATAATTGCAAGAAATCCATAGCAGGTCAATACTTTAGTGATATGCAGTTTTTAACATATTTTTGCCGTTGGATTTGTTCGAAAGTAGAGTTTCAGGGCTCTTTGTCTATGGTTGGTTGTTGCTTCCACGTATGTACAAAGAATTTGTTACCCCGTAACCCTAAAGTGGGTCTATCAAACCCTAGTCAAACGCGGTGACCACGTGATACCTACGTATGCACGCGTTGACGCGCTTTTCACGCTTCAGTAGCTTCATTTATTTGTGCGACCTGTTAGTAGGTGCGCGTGCGGTCATCCACGCTCTTTTCGATTTTGCAGTGTAGGGGAAAGGTAGTGATTTCGGGTCACTCTGGCCCGACGTTCTAGGTAGTGTGAGGTGGCTTACGCTGCATCGACCTGCATTGACCATAAAGCGCCAGGTGGCTGTAAAGAGCTGAAACTCACTCAGCGCATGCTTCTACGATCTTGCTAGCAGTATAGAAAAGAAGTTCTTCACGCCCATAATTTTTTTATGAGTAATTCAGTTCAGTCATATATGAAATCTTCGCTATATTGGTCTACTCAAAAATCGTATGATATTAGAGTACAAAGTAACTTTGTTAGTGCTCAAACTGCTCAATGAGAGTTATATTTTCAGTGTAGTTTTTGTGATAAAGTTTAGTTGAAGGAAAGTATATTTCTTTTATTTTTGAAAACCGGGTCCATCTCACTCACGTTTTGGTTAGTGCGAGAAAAATTGAACGATAGTCTTCCATACAGCCCCCAAATGATATTCGCTTTGTGTTTTATACTAAGCTAGGCCTACATAGTTATAGTCACACAAAATTTTGTCTCATGTACACGCATCTGGGAGAATCAAAGCTTTGATTTAGAATGTAACCAACGTTTCGCGGGTAAACGCTTTCCTTTAGGCCATCAATGTTTAACCCAAATGGCTTACTGAACCAAAACTTATGTCAGTATATTAACCAGGGCTACACATTGAATGACATATTGCTGAGGGCCGCACATTGAATGACTTACTTTGATCTTAGCAAACTGAATTTAGCTTAAGCTCATGTACCGAAAGTGTTAGAATCGTACTGCAATGGCAACAGACGTGATAAAGTGGCACTTTGGACAACCTGCATTAACAGTGTCAAATTCCTATTATCAAAATAAGGACAGGTTGTCAGTATGTAGCATACTTTTATTACAGCGAAAACCTACACTGGGCTGCACAAAACCTTCGCCTGGGCCGCGGGTTGGACATAGCTGCTTCAGGCATAAGCCTCCGTAAAACATACACAAAAAAGTAAATGTTATAATTCCAGAAAATGGCGAAAGCACAATCGCGCTGATAAGCATTACGCTCTGAATCGCAGCTCACTTTGCTGAGTTTTTTTTTTTTCTTACGTGCATTTCGCCGTTTTTACATGAAAGAACTAATTTGATGTGCCCTATGTAACGTTCAGTTTGACTACGCCACTTGTTGAACTGTAAATCATTAGCTTACTTCAATTAACTGTAGCTCTTGTATCTACATCTTGACACAAATTAGTTTCATTTTTCAATATTTTTTCCTAGGTCAGTTAACATAATGCTTCCTTCAGTAAATCACAGGCCATATTTTCGTGAACCGCACTTGTAAGCTTGAAGAAGTTCGCAAGTAAATTATTATAGCCTATTGCAAACCTTTTTCCGCTGAGTATTTCTTTCGCGAATCAATTCTCAACGTATGGTCTGGTCTTCGTGACTTTCGCTTCTGAAGCAGCTCAGTGTGTTCAGGTTAGCCCAGGGGTGGGCAATTAGCGGCCCGCGGGCCACACTTGGCACGCCTCAGCGTTTTCAGTGGCCCGCGGAAGCATTCACGAAAATTCTTCCAATCTGAAATTTCCTCCAATTATCATAGTAAATGTTAGTGTTATGGCTAAATGGACAGAGACTTGCTTCTACTTCTGTTAGAAGGTATGGCCTTCCGCTAAAGGTGGCTTCCTCAAGGTGGCCCCCGAGCCAAATTAATTGCCCACCCCTGGGTTAGCCCACTAACAAATAAGCATCACTGCCTACTGCACGTAATCATAGTGCACATATATGCTACAGTTCGAAACATAAGCATAGCCAGGGGACCATGCCCCCCAAAATTTTTGGCATATCTGGTCATTTGGTGCTTTGAGAAACGGCGCCCCAAACAAAAATACTGTTGCTCGCCTAAAGTCAAACATTTTGGCCCCCAAAAATTTTGGGGCTGGCTACACATCTGGTTCTACATGCAACAAGCAAAATCTTTCTACTTTGTGGTAATACTGTGACGATAGGTTCATGGATTGACTATAAAACACTTGTTGCAATATGGTACAAGCGCTGGAACTTAAATGGTAGAAGTTAGACCACATTAGCATCATTTTCTAAACACTAGAGCAAGATTGTCAAGTTTTCCTGTACCTTCAGGTTGTCCTCGAACGCTCTTGCTTAAAATTCATTTGAAAAAATAATTTGATAAAATATTGCCATAAATTGAGATAAACTACGCAAGAGTGACAAACCTACTGCATCTCACCGGTTTTTATCTGCTTCTGAAATTCGCAAATGAAGTGATGATGTTCACCGTTGCAGTCAGCGATACGCCACTTGCCGTCATCGCTGAAAACACAATTTTCGCCTTGATTCTGACTGGAATCTTCGTTGTTTTTCCAAGCACTGCAATATAATTTGAGGATGACGAAAATTCAATTCATTTTTTTTAAAACAAATAACACATCTGAAAATAAACAAGTGTTTTAGTGCCTTAAGAAGCCCTTTACACATGTGCAACTGGTTCAGTAAATCTTTTTTCGATATATCAGTCTTCAAATAACACTCATGTTACAGCATTTCTCGATTGCATTACTTACGCCGTCGCCGCAGGTTGAAGGAACAAGTGTTGTGGACTATATATCTTCACAAATTATCACCCATGATGCTTACGCTTTGTATTTCCAAAACGTATGAGACGAGAGGTTTTTCGTTTGAAACAAGTTTTTCTAAATTTTGTTTGCAAATGCATTCACTTCTACACTACTAAATAAAGAAGATTCGAATCTTGCATTTGGCACGAAAAATCTCTTTTTCGTGCCAGATGCCGTGGCGACTGCAGCCACTTGACAAGTGCTGTATAGTTGCGGTTTGCCACATTGTTACCACCCACTTTCAGAAAGCTGTACCTATCGTGTACCTGTGAACGTAGCGGACAAACCTTTGTATGGTATTTTTCATTAACATAAAGCTGCTTCTCGTCGCGTTCAAATTTTCCGAGGTATTTGTTCAAGGATTGTCAGTTGTTTAAAAGTGCCCCTGCGTCCATTCCCTGGTAATTTGAGTTAGCTACCAAATCAGGCATATTTAAGAGTCCAAAATAACAGATGTTTTTTTAACTGTGAACAAGTTTCAACCTTCCATAGTACTGTAGCGGCACGTCAACGCAAAGCATTTATTCAATCGATTAATGGTTCACTTCAGTGTCAAACCTTGTTTAGATTTTCATGAGTTGATAACACCATATTCGTGCAGCCATCAAAAAACACTGATTGTAAAAATAGACAAATGGATGTTGATATTTTATATTATTCTTTCGTTTGTCAACTCGACAAGTTTCATAAACCAAGAAGCCCNAAAAGGGCACCAAGGTCACCTTAACGCAGTCAGTTCAAAGCTCAGTATGGGACCGACCGTTTCGACTACCGAGAAAGTATGGTAAATATGGCGATAAAACAACCTGTTTTTCAAATAGTTGCTAAACACGTCAACTACTGTACATTATGCACTTTATCAAGTTTAAATTGGAAGCTGAATAATTCAATATCAATCCCAAATATTCTAAATCTAGTCTACTGCTATGAGACGAATTTGACTACCTCGTATTGGTCAAAGAAAATCTTCCTCAAGGCAGATTAATCAATTTGTACTCAAGCATCCATTTGTGCCAAACGCGCCATGGTGAACATACACAATGTTACAGTACACCCGGGTCATTCACATATGTGCCAACGACTGCGAAGCGAGAAAAGAAATAGAACGCGTAACCAAGGCTAGACTTCTACATTTTCTGCGTTTTAAACAGACAAGTTCAAAACGCTTAATTTCAGCGCATAATATTAACTTGGCTGCAAAGCCTGTTCAAAAAATGAATATATTCAGGCGTTGAACAAATCTGAATTACAAGGATCAAAGAAAAGATCATTCGATCATTTGCTACAAGCATAATCAACATCACGTCGGTTAAACGAGACGTTGTTTAAAAACATTGAACAATGAACTAAAGCGGATGAAGACAACACACGTTTTGACAGAATTGTTCCATTTAATTTAAAGCGTACAATAAATTGGGCGCAGTGCAAATATTGGGATTTAAATGGAAATACTGCAAATAAGGAGTCATCAACAATTCAACATGGTGCCCCGGGCACCAAGTGGCCCACCCGGAGCGTGTGGGTCACCTGCGGCCTGTTCTGAAAATAGCATTGACATGATCAATGTCTGCACATAGGTGAATATCATTAATTTTGTTAATGATACCATAATTGAAGATAAATTGAGCAACATTTTTATTTTGGAAGCGCGTATCAAACTGGTAGCCCTTCGTATCAATCGGTGCCCACGAAGTAGCTTTCAGTTTCAAAAGGGTTGGTTATCCCTGCTGTAAACAGTATTCCATGTGGTCGCATTTTGTCAATTATGACAAATTACCACCAACGAATGATAAATGTTGGATCTATTTCCAAACATCCATCGATTCCTTAATGTAACAAATGACCTTGTCACTTAACTGACTATGTTTGTGCCACATGAATGTCTAGGCTCACCCTGCCTGCCTAGTTTACATATTGTATTGCATGTTTTTGTGGCTTTCGTTAGTTAGATTGTAATTCAGCTAAATTGTAATAATTGTTCTACATGTCTTTACGCTTGGGTTTACCGATTTCTTTTCGTGTTTTTTCCTCTCCCTGACATCGGCCCAAATTATTATTTTCTATCTGGTTTTGCGGTACTGCGCCATTATCGTTTTCATCCCGCACTGTTTTTCTGGTCATCATGTTGATCTTTGGAATCTACACTGCAGCATGTTAAAAGGCAGTGGAAATACGAATACAATAAATTTGTCTTTACTACCACTGCAGCTTAGGGAGTTCAAAGGGCACGGTTGCACTCTCTGTGATTCTGTCTTTACGCCTCAATCAGTTGCACTTATCGCCAAAAGGAAAAGGAATGGATATGGTAAAATCGTCAGAAGAACTGAATTTCTTCCTGGGCAAACTGCTTCTTTGCAGTCGTCGATGTCAGGGTGGCAGCCGAGCGAACTTGCTCTTTCTTGATGAAACAGTGGTCGAAGGTAGTGCTTGCCTGCAAGGAACTGTTTGATCAAAAATTGTCGCACTGGTGGAATCGCGCTCAAACAGTTGTTTTTCTCCCGATGAATTGAACGCTATGGAAGGTTGGAATCGATATGTTTAAATTCAATGCAGATAAGGTTCGTGGTGATGACACCTTACAGGAGAATCGTAACGAGTGAAAGTCGAAGCATGGAAATGGAGTTTGAGTTGACTGGCAGTTACCTTTCCTTTCTCGACTGCGTGTTAGTCCTAAGCACGGTTTTTCTTTCCTGCTGTACTTCAAAAACAAGTATGTGAATCGCTTACATAAAGTATAAAACGGATTACTAGGTGCTTTGGGAAACAAACAACCATGAAATGAAAACCTTGTGGACATGAAAGGCCATGAGAAAACCACTTAAGTGGAGGCCTCTGTTTCCTATTTGTGTTTTATTCACATTCGTTCCTATAAATACTATTAATATGGATCGAAAGAAATCCTTCCGCAACAATGAATCAAACACTATGAGGTTTACTGATTTAAATATATGTTTCGCTTACTGATCAAGCATCTTCATCTTTTATTCAACTAGAAATACATTTCATTGAAATTCGCAATTTTTTTCTCATGTTCTGCGTGCATTTGCATGCTCCAGAGGAGTCTAATAGCCTACTCTTTAGATTTTTGAGACTCTTTTTGAAGGCGATTATAAATGAGTAAACCGTACAAGGGGGGAATAATTTTCCATGTGCAGGCGATCCCAGGTGCAAGTCGATTCGAGAACCATTGTTTCAGACTAGAGTAAACAATGCATCCTGTTGCTTCCTGACATTTTTACACTATGTTAACGCACTCATGTTTGTCTTTGCTTCAACCATTAACCACGTTTCATGGCAATGAATCAACCTTCAAACTCTCGATTGAGTAACAGTGACTCAACAAAAATACATGAAACAGTTCACGCTATCTAGCAAATTTTTTGCAATCAAAGAGCCGCTGATCACAGCAAAAGGAAAATGAGTCATTACTACCTACAAAGTTAATTGAACGGCTGTTTAATTCCAACGTGTCAAGTTTCGTAAACAAATCAGGTTAAAAAAATTACCAACATTTTGTTGATCGGTGAAAGTCTACCTTTAATTTTTTCAGGTGCCTCATGATTCCATCTGCAAAACAATTTTTTTCCTGCTTTCTTGTCTAACCGCTCAGTCAAATGCTCTGGATTTCTGACACGATCCCGCTCACGAAGTGAAGGACTTTGTGATCACCCTCTCACGAAGGGTAGCACTTTGCGATCATGCTCATGATCACACTTTGTGATCATGAGAGATCCAGCGGCAATAGGTGTTATATTAGTCTCTTGTGGTAATAAAAGACCTGAAAAGGTGAAACATATATTGCAGCCACCATGTTCCGTGAGCTGTGTAGTCTCAAGTGATAAGTATCCTTAATCTAATGAAGAATAATTTTTCTGCATACATTCATATATATATCTATGCTACAGGATTAAAAGGTAAATTGGTAAGTTATTTTTTCATGTGGTATAATTGTATCAAGGTACATTTGCACACAAATGTCCAATTCATACATTCTAATTGCAATTAGGATGCTTGCACAAATTGAAGTTTTTAACCAATCAAATTTTCATTTTTCAAACTTTTCAAATATTTCATTTTTTGATTCACACGCGAGAGACGTTTCGAGTACAGTTATTCAAGAAGGGTTGGGCAAAAAAGTACGAACAAGAATGCTTGTTGGTTCTTACCAGCGGCTTGGGAATGACAGACAATTGCCTGTGATAGAAATTGATCAATGTATGAGAAACACGGAAGAAAACAAAGCTTAGAGTTTTTTTCTTCCTTCTTTTGATTTGTTTTGAATTGTTCGTTTCTTTTGATTTGTTTTCTTTGTTTTGATTTGAACAAGTTTTGAATTGTTTTCTTCCGTTTTCTTCCAAAATCAAGGTTTTGATTTGTTTTATTCTGGAGCATAAAATAATTGCTACATTTGGCAAAATGAATGACAAATACAGCAATATTTTCATTCTACAGTTTTCTGCCAGCTACATTTTTCCTGCTTATGCAAGCAACGTTTTTGGGCAGAGAACTACCAATGAATTGTTGCTGCTGGGTGTTCTGATAAATCACCAGGTTCAGCGAAAATGAGAATGATGTTATAATCGTTTTCAAGCCGTTTCTTTGAGAAACAATTATTGTACAGCCCTCCCTGTCAGTGGTGTGAGAAGCAGGAGTGCAGGTGGTGCAAGCGCACCACCAAAAGTTTTGATTTGTCGAAACTCCAGGCAAAATCCCTGAAAGTTCGGGGAAAATCCTTAAAAATCTGGGTAAAACCCCTGAATATCCGGGAAAAAATGGCCCCCAAAGTCGTTTGATTTCAAACAAAGGCACCCAACCTTTGGATAATAACACATGAAGACCTTTTCTTGAAGGTCATGCCAAAAAAGGTCTTTCATGATCTTTTTTTGTGGGAGAAAATTTGTAGGCAAAAGTTGCACAAATAGGGTGCTTTTCAGGCAAGTTTGGGAAAATTCGGGCAAAAATCCTTCGCAACCCCAAAAATGTGCCTGCTCCTACAGCTATGCTCTCTGTGGTGTATTTTTCGGAAGTATCGCGGCGAGGAGATAAGTTGAAGAAGCGCGAATGTTTAAAGAATTAAAAGGCTCATTAAATTACCAAGGCAACGACTGCAACAGTGAAGATCCTTGGTTACAATGCGATAATCTGTCAAAAGACTTTGCATGTCAACTTTCACCGAGAAATAACCACATGATATATCGGAATGCAAACACAATCACTTGTGTTTTTTTATTTTCATTTAATGTTGTGGACTAGAAAGTGAGACATAACCGCGTTTTCACAGTTTCAATAAGCAACATTACGTTTATCTATTCTTGCAATTACCTTTCAAGATGTTTTCCAAATTTTTGCTCTGAAAAGCTTTTTTTATCGGCGTTTGGTCGAAAACTGCTTTTCTCTACCTAACGGAAACTACCTGCATTTTCCATACCGTTTTGCGGTAACTGCAATAAAATCCAAATTTCAATTTACTACGAAAATCCCCGTGAATGTAGTAGTATTATTGGAACAGAATTTTCTGAAGATGCACGAGTAAACGTAAAACCTTTGCATGCTTTAACATTCATTAATGCTTACATCTTGAAAGTAAGTATGCCGCCATCACATCCCTCAATTTTTCGCTTGATCCTCTGGAATGATTAAACCATTAAAAAGCCAAGCCTGGGCTTGCCGGAGACTAAAACCCAAGAGGGAAGAACATTTGATGAAATATGTTGTGTCCATATATACATATGAAAAAAAGCAACAAAGTAGGAAAGGTAATAATGAGGAAGGTGACAACCAGCAGAAAAATCAAGACATATTATCGACAACGAATAGCAAGACCCATTTCAGTTTATGAATGCTTGATTGTGATCTTCAAGATGCTTCAGTATTCCTTATATCTTTAAATAAACACGAAACAGAATCTTCTTTCGTTTTAAATTCTTGTAAGCAAATTTGAGAGGTGAAAAGGGCGGCACTTTTATGGTCGGCCTTGGTCGGCACTTAGCCTCGCTATGCCACTGAATGAGAGCACAATGTTTGCCTCTTCGGAAAGGATTTTCACCGTTCTATTAAGTAAAGCACTCCGATTTCACACATGGACATCTCTTCTGGCCATGAAATAGCACTTCCTAAGACAACTTGACGTCACTTCAGTAAGCGGTTTAGTGCCGCCTTGGTTGAATAATATAAAAAATCAATGACACAACCTTTTCTTGTTAGTTGCAGATATAGGAAGGTGGTGGCATAGCTTGATTGCGAGGAAGTTGTTTACGTGAAAGTTGTCCAGAGGTCGTTCTATGCAGTCAAGCTTGCTTTGTATCTCCTCTATTTGTGATGAAAAGAGAAACGTTGGCGCCTGGTACTTTTATTTTTTTCTTGAAGCTCTTTCAATTTGTTGTTGATGTGTAGTCCATGCGGCTCTTTTTCTTTCAGTGGTTTTGATGCTTTGTTCCCAAGAATATTTTCAAAAATGGGTTAAAAATTTTGGCCAATAATCCCCAAACACTCGCATTCCCTGAATATGTTCCGTCATGTAAAAATCCCATTACCATCTAGTGAGACAGGATTTTTCATGTTTAGGTTTAGACACGGAGTCAAGCACCGGTATTGAAGCAGGGTTTTGAGGATTTTGCTACTGTGTTGTCGTAGCAGGTAGAAAAAAAGTATACAAGTAGTGCAAAAAATAGTACAGGCTACGTAGCAATCAATGTCAATTACGTTCAATGATAAAATAAGTGAAGTGTAGAAGAAAAAAATAGCCACAATGCAGTGATGTTCAGAAAAAGCGTGTTTTTATGTTCTTCTGCTGGCACAAAAACCATTAACATATTACCGTTTAACATGAAAACACCACTTTTTATCTAGGTGTTCGTTTTTAAGATTGACTAATATCAAAACTGACACGTTTCAAACTTCCGTTGAAGCAAGATTTAGTGCAGAACAAGAAAATCCTGGTAAGAGGATGTTTTCCAATACTTTTTTTAAAAGAGCGGTGGAGTGCCTGTAGCCTACGAGTGTGAGTGTGTTTGGTGCGCAAACCCCAAAAACAAATGTTTTCGAGGCATTTTCCTGTTTCTTTGAATGACAATAGTAATGACCCGCCCTAGCTGGGCAGCATAAAAGATGGCTTAGAACTTTGAGGGTGATAACTTGGCGAAGCAACAGTTTATATTCTGTGTTACGAGACAAAAAACAGGAAAATTCTTCTTGCTCTGTGGCACTTACCACGAGGAAAAAAAACTGTGAAATACGGTGGTGGCTCCTCCAAACCTCAACGCTGATTTGTTCTGTGTTTTTATCCTGACTACTGTTCTGGAAGCTTAGAATGTGTATTTGTAGTTACTGGCTTGTCTCGAACTTAGAAAATACGCTCTTACGTTTGTCGCTGTATGCTCTGCCTTTTAACCCAGTTGAATTAAAATATTTGAGAACTTGAAGGAAATAAGATAACTTGCACAGTGGAAAGAAAAGTTTATTGGAGTAGGTTTAAGAAAATCTTTGCGTGACTGAACTTTTAAATTAAGAAATAATTTATTGCCTCGATTGTTTACCGTTCCACGTTAGATTGTTCTTTTCGTTTTAAATGTTTCTTACTTTTTGTAAACACCATATTGGGCAGAAAATGTTGTACTTCCTTGTGCGTTGTACGTGCACCCTTTGCTGTAATCTTTTGAAGTAGCTTTGTCTTTCGTTCTGCCCTGCATGGCATAAGCCTATAGCAATTNTAAAGATGCAAATTTAGTANAGTAATATGAGCTTTGTGAAAGATGTCTTGCTGCTGTGTGATTTTGCAGTATACGGTGTTTCACGCACAAAGCGATTTAGGTCATTGGTGCATGGCAATATACTGTGTTTTCCTGCTTTTTTGCGATGTTCCGATCCTTGGCAGTGTTCTTTTCTGCGTCACTAATAAACACCATCCAATG
>JGI24159J19872_10004405_pt1 | contig 17923 bp, 10 predicted proteins | sample Ectturendosymbi4_FD_19872 | JGI IMG/M metagenome (IMG submission 19872) | reverse complement strand
ACACACATCCGTTCATGTTATACACATTTCTACATGATGGTCTTATGTTTCCGTTCTTTCTTGTGGGTGGTGCAACGTTGCTGCCGTGCACCACGTCATTTCAGAGTCAGATTGATGCGTGAGGCTTGGTTTCCTACTTGCTTTNACTGGCCAGGGTGCTAAAGAACAGTTAAAAACAAACACAGGCTCGTGANAAAGTAAAAACAATATAAATAACACAACACTGTCTATCGAACGTAATCCTTTCACTGCCAAGAAGCAGACGCCACGATCTTATCAGAGTATATATTTCGCCTTCTTGGTAGGTAGCATCAGCTCTTATTCAAATGGATTAATATGAATGACACATGGCATAAATTCCGCAAGCAAGATGGCCGTTTAGACACATTTAGCGGACTTCCATTGGATATTTTATGCAGAATAACGCGCGATGTTCACATTCTGGACAACTCTTTCTACGATCGCCTTGTCAGGTATTATGACCCTTAAACTTTCACCCAGCGATATAATGCTTGTCAAAAGGGCGCAAGGACAGTGAGGTCTTGTTCTATTTTAGTGCATATTTGTCAGGTCATGAGAAGTCACTCATTTGCTTTCATTACATGTCTTTGGTGTGTCATCTTACGACAGCAGGCCGCATTTTATTGACAACGTCACCGGTAAGTTGGCACCACAACTAAAATTCTCCCTGGTACCACGAGGTGCTTCACCATCAGGCGGTACCCAGTTGCAAGCAATATCACGAGCTGCAAGCTCATAGCGCTCCACACTATTCGATGGTAGTCGCTGCAGGAGCTACTACTAATGAACGGCAACAGGGTCAGATCGCAGCAAAAAGGTTTTTGGACCATACAGCAGAGTTGCCACTTTACTGTACTTAGCGTAGCTTCAATTGCCAGATTCTTTTACTTCAGGCAAATGAATATATATTTTAGCTTTGTCAAAAATACCAAGCTCTGCAAAACTCATGGCTATACAGTGTTGATTAGGACGAAATGAGATAATATATTAAAATGATTCATAGCACAATTAAACCTACCCCTTGCGAACATATTCCATCAGACTGATCGGGAATAAAACTACTTCCGATTGAAAGCTTCAGTTTTTTTTCTATTGCCTATCTACGGTCTGCTGGTGAAATCAAATTGTACAGAAGAGATGATCCCCTGAGATTCTACGCAAGCATTTGATTGTCTAAAGCAGACGTATACTGTTAAATTATATGTGCACTGCAAGGTAATAGTCGAGACGGAAATAACAGGAAAAGGGATTTATTTTTGGTCATTTTGAGACCTGAACCGCTGTCTCACGATTGTTTAATTTTTTATCAAAATCTCGATCCATTTCATTGCACCAGTTGACTCAAAATATTTTCAAACACTGCACTGTCGCACATGAAAGTTTTCCTGTTGACGTCTGCTGGGTTTTGAACTTGATTTTATGTTTTCTTGACAAACAAGCTCAAGTTAATTTTGGGTGCCGTTATCTTTTTAACACCTTCTAGGATATAAAATCACTAGCAGTTCAGATGTCACGGAATGCAACAATAAGACAGAAAATTGATCCACGTTGTCAGTGGCGGCTCGTGGTGAAAATGGCAGGCAGGGCTGCGAAAATTCATCTCTGGTTGAACATATAGGATTGCCGCCCCGCCTGTTTGTATAATTAGTGGCGTTTCCAGTCACTCCAGCAGTCCTAATTTTTCAGTTGTCCTTATTGATACGTAGAAAACATTCACTGCAGTTTAATGAACCCAAACCTAAAGCGTAAACACGAATATAAAAGCATTAAACCGGTCCCAACCCATTTAAAAGTATGACGCATAACCACTGCCACCAAAGCTGCAAAGGCGTGAGTCGAACCCAGCACCACTCGCATACTAAGCTTGGAACATTCCGCTCGACTACTAAGGTGTTACTGTAACAAGATAAAGCTTTTAGCACTTTATTCAAACCGTGTCATGGCAGCAGACCAAGGCTAGAGCCACTTTCTTTGAGCTGGTACTTTAATCATATTTTTTCAAATGAAGTTTATATTTTCCAATAAATTTCAAACAGTTAATGATTTTACACAAAATTTTCTGTTTTTTTAACTGGGTTGTTATGCTTTTCCAGTAAAAGTTTGTATCCTCTATCAATTACAGCTGCAATGTTCACCTTACCAAAAAATTAAAGGTCTACTTGAATGCTTGTAGGCTTGCCAGATTTCTCATGCTTAAAAAAATTTAATGTTTTAAATCAGTCACACCTTTTGTTGTTCAGGAATGATATCCACCAACTACTGCTGTATATCTTCAAATGCCAACCCTAGACAGCTCATTAGCTTAGCGTACTGTTGCAAGCTGCACTGGTGCAGATAAACGAAGGGCTGTATTTTCGCAGCCCGAGATTGGCGACCAAATTTGAATCCATTGCCGCCAATATCGCCAAAGGATTGTTAAAATTAATTATAAAATTCAATAACCAAGAAATTCAGGTAGTAAAAAATAGTCAAGATCATATTTCCTCCGTTTTTTCTTTGAAAATTAATCGTCAAAATAACAAAAACGCTTTGCGATAGGCGGATATACCACCATGCTTCTTGTAGCCAATTGTTTGGTTTCTTTCCTTTAGGGCTGTACCGAAGACAACCCCGAAATCGCCAAATTCATCGGCAAGTGTTCTGAAAACGTCATGGCATAAGCGGCGTGGTTGGAAAAGAGCGAAACATTGGTTGTGTTGGATTCCTAGGAAACGTTGAGCAGAAATGGTGTCGGAAGTACCGAAAATGATTGTGTTGTGAAATTTCGTAACTAAATCCAAACTTAAGGCGAGTTTGGCGGAATCTTTTGCCTTACATTTTTCAGGGAGGGCTGCAGCCCGGCAGTCCGTCTAGACGAACCGCCCCTGTACGTTGTTGTTTCGAAGTAAAAACATTCGCGATCGCTTTTACTCAGTTTTGACATTGATAATAATTTGAGCTGAGGATGAACATCCTCCTTCTAGCAACAAAACTTGACAGCAACGCACGTTCGCCACCGGTGCAACTATTTTCCCGCTCCAGAAAGAAACGTGTTTTTGCTGAAGAGGTCTCGTACCTTGGTGTGTTTACGATGGGCGGAAAATCATAATTTCAGGGCATAACAATCCTCGCCGCCCACGACAGTCAGGCACTGTCCCCCGCAATCTTTGAACAATATTTTTCTTGCATAATAAACTTGCGTATAACTGTTGTTCCTTCGTTTCATTGTGCAGGATTTGAAGTTACATCGAAAAAATGACTAGTTTTAACGCTACCGAGTCATTGCCGGGTATCATTTTGAGGATAAACTCTTCTGGTTCCACGCAGCCTGAACGTTTTTGCGTGAACAGGGAAAGACCGGAATTCTTGATATTTTGCTTTCTGCCGGCATCAGCTCTTTTTGTGAACGTGCTCATATTCGTCGCAGTGTTCAGAGAAAGGAAGCGTCTGCTGCAGGAAAGTCATGTATACGTGAATGTATACTCGACGCTAAGTGCCAACGTCCTCTTCTCTGTTCTTGGCCTGATAGAGGTGAGGACTCTACTGCAGTAGTACGGGCGCTGAATGCAACCGTGCTGTGACTCGTACAAAGGCGTTTTTATCAGCGCAAAGTTGCTTTGTATTGCACAACATTCTTTTGACTGTACAGCAATAACGTAAAATCGGCACAATTGTACGAAATCTGAGAGTGGGTGCAGTGTGCCGGGTTACTCATCCTCAATCTTTCCAATCGTGTTGGGAGGGAGTGAAATGAGTTCCCTGGCGCTCCACCTGAAAGCGAAACGTTTTGATATAAACTACATTTGCAGCATTGGCATCTGTAGGGTATTCGTGTGGAAACAACCAGATGTGTATCTGCGGCTTCTCACGCGTGGAATAAAATTGTCACTCGTTATTGCTTTCCGCTGTGAATATAGAAATATCGAGAAAAAAGAGAAATGGTTGCTCCCGGTTAGCGTTGTATTGAACTGTTTCGAAATCATTAATATAAATCTGCTCAGCTAAAAAAAGCATGCCAATTTTTTAATCCTTCAAATTTGCTATAAGGCTCTTCCCTGTTTAAGATTAAAATTATTTTGTTTTGGGATTTTTGTAAATTTTGATCACACGATGAAAATTAGAAGCAAGGGAAATATGGATCACGGCGATCACGATTTTCAGGAAAAATAAAACTTAAAGCGAAAAGTCTAAGACCATGTCTTAAAGTCACTAATGACACCATGTGCCAATTGTATGTGCTTTATTAAAAATGGTTATAAAATTGTATACGCACATTTGTTCTATATATTGTCTATAATGCATGCTATTTCTAAGTGTGTTGGTTTTTAGATACTTGGCTTGTACTTTCATTTCGGAGGTTTGCATCACGACCCGAATCCTGGCAAGAGAAGTTTGGTGCAAGAAGGCGGCCGCTGGGTCTGGGCTTTACGCAAATCCATCCTATGCGCTGTTTATGTCATCATGTGTGGCAACATAGGTATGATATGTTTAAGCACAAATGTGATCGCATGCAAAAAATTTCATTTTTGTCACTATAGCATTAACAACTTACGTTCACTGTTGTGGGCAGTAACCAAAATTTTTAATTTTATAGAGTTGATTGGTGTTTAACGCAGACTCGAAGGACTGGTTTCACGACATGTCACCATGACAACGCAATGAATTAATAATTTATTTAAATGTTGTATTTTAACTTTTCAGTATGAAGCAATACTGCTTGCAGGTTTGAACACATGTTTGTGTTTAATTGAGATATTACCCGCTCAAAACAAGCATCGTAAAATGACGTGACACGAGAAAAACCTAAGTGCCTGGAAAATAAGAATTTATCAAGAATTTCGAGCAGCTTGAATTGCAGAAATGGTCTTTTAAATGTTTGTTGGAATTTGAGCTGAAGACACGGATCAACTATAAACATTAAAACCAGAAGCATCACAAAAACTGCTAACCGTGCAGTTAGAAACAACAGCTTTTTGCTGTAATTGGTGATGAAAGTGTGAGGTAATGGCAGACAAATTGGTAGTTTTTTCCAACCTAAACTACAGAGGCACCGAAAACCCACTGTGCAAAACAAAACTGATCGATTCACCAAAGTTTTGACCCAGTGTAGCGCAACTGTGTTCTTTTGCGAAATATGCTACTGTTTTCAACAAGCTGCGAGGGAGTTGAGCTACTCGGCGTTCGCAGGAAAAGGCCACTGTGTTTTGTGTCACCTGTTCGCTACCAGGTTAGTCGCAAACGAAAAAATGTAGCGTCTCTTTTCAGGCCTTCTGATTGACGGAATACGACACAGGACGTGTTCTGTTCAACGCGCAACTGCCGGACGTGGTTCTTTCAGTGAAAAGCAGGGTGCAAAATGGCGGAAAACGTAAGTGTAATGCCTTCATGTACGCTTACCGATACTGTAACGTTATGCACATGGGCGTCGGAAGGATTCGTTCCAGGTTGTGACTAAAATCATTTTTCCAGGGAGGGGTCAACAGTTACGAAATTTCATTTGACCGTTTCAAAACTAACAGAAAAGCGTTTTTCGACTAAAAAATTAATATAAAAGTATCAAGTTTCAAAATCCAGGAGGTAAAGCCCCCTTCCGACGCCCATAGTTGCGCATTGTTTTTTCAGTGAACACTGAAACAGACATGCCACGAAATGGAGAGTGGCAGTGACGCTTTGGGTTTGGTCAACAGGACTTTGTGCAAACGAACGAAAACATGTTCTTTTCAGGTTCGCTTGATCAGCCTCATTCATGCTACGTGTTGTTCCAACAAATGAAACACGTTCTGGAATTTTCTCAAATGCAGCAATATTTTTGTGCACAGACGTAGATTCTTGATGATGGTGGCACTTTGGATTGTTCCGCTTTTATACGTCATCATTCCAGTAGTTACCGGATGGAACTGCAGCCACGTTTGTCAATGTTTAAGCGAATGCTTTCTAGCGAACCACTCCCATACGATTTCTGATCGTCAGTGTTCGCGGTCGATTCCTCCCATGCTCAACTACTGGCTTGTCGGCGTTGTGGCAACGTGGACTTGCTGCTTGTTGACCACCATGGTCATGCTTTGCAGGTTGTAGTTCATTTGCTTTCATGAATTGTAGTTTCAGACTTTTAAACGCTTTACTTTCAGTTGACTAAATCCACACTTGGCCGCAAAAATACTCCTTATTTGTCCTCCTTGAAAATAAAGAGGTTATTTTTCTGCTCTCGGTTTCCTGTCAAAGAGCGAAGGGTGCAACGTTTGCAGGAAATCGATTTCTTGTTAAAAGTTTGCTGATTGATTCTGTAGCAGCGCGGTGGCTGCTACAAGCGACGCGCTAAGCATAACATCCCTAGTAGCACGAAAGCTACAGCGAGCTTGCTTTAGCCTAGTGCGTAAGTGCGTAAGTGCGCAGGCAAGCCGCTTCTTCAATGGTGGAGATGCGGGGCAGGGCGTGGTAGGGAGTTTGAAACCGCGTCGTGCGCAAAAGCTTACGGTCCTCGTACGAGGCTTCGCCTGTGAGAGCACTCGGAGCGCGGCTCCCACTCAAAGAGAGAAGGGGGAGTGCTGCGACGCGCTAAGCATACCATCCCTAGTAGCACGAAAGCAACAGTGGAGCTTCCTTTAGCCTAGGGCGCGCTTCTTCAATTCACCTGCGTCGCCTTTGTGGTGATTAATCGCTTGGACACAGATATGTGCACGTCTGAATCATCGCCAACTAATTTAAGCAGCGAACAGTTGGCTGAGTCCTCGAAAGCTTGCAGCCAACCTTGAGCTCGTAATTGTTGTAAGCCAAGCTCAATTGTATTTAACGTCGAGACAAAATATATATTTTAACCTACTGTTGATTGGCACGCATTTCAGATCTTGCAAGCAACTTCAAAAGTTCGTTTATTTACGTGAAGAAAAAAGTGTGCAAAGGATGCCCCTGAGCACTTCTAACGAGAAAACTGGTCGCGATGAGCCTCCACACAGTTGCTGCAACGGAGGTTGTGTCAGCTTCAGCATCAGCGCTCTCCCAGGGAAATCACCCTCTTCGCGTTCAGTGGCCTTTGCCATGCGTTACGTCTTCTACTTGACAATCCTCTTCGCTATCTTAACTGCTCCCACAATGATCATCATCGTTGTTGACATGCTCCAGCCACAACTTGCTTGGAATATGGCGATTTTGAATATTTGTCTTCTGTCTCCCTTCGTCTACTGCTGCGCGTGTCCTTTCATTTTGGTGAAATGTCTTCCTGGCGTTAGAACATCTTGTTTGTGGTTAACTCTCTGCTCCGCGTGCACTACCGTTACCGCAAATACTGCTGCAAGTAACTTGTGAGCGCTTTTTTTGATACTGATGTGTTGAATTATCATATTTTTTAAAACTCAAATTGTCAAAAAAAGCGCCTCTTCGCGTTTACAAGATTAATTCTGCCAGAAACCTCTACGTCGTACTCTCACATTTATAAATGTGGACAAAGCCACTTTTATTACTCGCTCGTTTTCTATTCGTAAATGACGTAACAAAACTCTATAATGAATTGGGCGAGCTCAGCGCATTCGATGTTACATGCAGCTATGATAAAATGTTTGTCCTTTTTACTTTAAACATTCAGGCCAAGTGATCCTAGCCCTCAAGATAATTGGTTTTGGAAGAGACGCAACTCAAAATTCGGTGCAATTCTACAAAAAACAACAGATTTCCGTGCAACTATCGGTTTCTGTTATATTAGGCCGAATTCTATAAAAAGGTAAAAAACGTTTCAGGTAAAGTTCTAAAACGCTAGTCTGCCGACAAAACAGAAAGCATGTTGCAAACAGTGTATTATATTTCCTTGCAGCGATTGTAGCGCATGCTTCTGCACTTTGACAGCTTTCCATTGTTACCAGCGAATCGAAGATGCTTTGCTTGCTCTGACCCACGTAAATCAAGCAATTTTTGAAGTGTGAGCAAGATTTTGAAAGTTTACAACTTAATCTTTTCAAAATTGCGATATTTAAAAATTGTTAGGATTGAGGTATTGTGCATTGTCTGAATGGAGTGTATTTGCGCAAAAAATAAATCTATTTTTAACTCAAGTCGAAGTGAGAAATACAGGCAACCTGAAGCAAAATTGTCAGTTTGCGTTCTGGAGCACCCACGTCAAGTTACTTCCATACGTTCGAGGTTTACGGTTGGATAGTAATTCAGTGCAAACTTGCGATGAAATTAAAGTTAAAAGTCTTCTGGATGATCAACACACTAGTTTTCCGTAATGATCAGCACATGCGCTCCCGGAGCAGGCCAGCACAGCAAGCGGCTCGCGGGAGATTTTCTCAATTGCAAAAAATGTTGCAAAATACCGCCTTCGGACAATTAATCGTTGCTCCAGAATTTCTTCCAAACTACAACGATATTAAATATACTTTTGCAGCCCGCGAAAAATTTACGTTGGTCAATTTGGCCATTCGAGCTTTCTGAGTTGTGCAGAATTGAATTTTGGAAACTTGTCGAGCGCGCCGGAAACGGAAAGATTTCGAAAACGGAAAATGTAACGATTTGTAATCCTGGCTTGATGAGCCTACTTTTTCTGTAGGGTTTCAATTCACTGGATAATTGCAGGCTATTGCAATTTCCTCCTACGCTGTAATGATCGAAGGAATCTTAAACATAAAATGAAAGAGCAGTCGTGAATCAGATGCCTAACACTATAACAGAAAGTGCTGGTTAGCTGGGAGTCCTTATCCGAATTTTCGAGGAGTACCTGGAAAAAGATATATTGCAAGGCCTTCAGTTGCAAACTGCTATCCGATAGGACATTTTATATCAGTTACAAGTTGATTTATGTTAATACTCTGTGCATTTTAATGTTGAAAAGTTTAGTTTATTATTTAACTTGTAGAACTCTCAAAACAGGCGCGTCATATTTTGCTTTAATATAACACATAATAACAATTATATTGAAAAAAGCATTTCCAACAACTTGGAAAAACTGTGTTCGTCGAGTACATGGACAGTATTTATTTTTTATTCAAAAATTGCTACTTTAAGTGTCATGAGCATTTCTCATTCATGTGGTATTTAACCTCAAATAACCATTCAAAGATTTCATCAGCATCAAGGTCTGAAACAACATATTTGAATATCAACATAGCAGAAAATTCTGGGTGCCAAATAACTTAGTCATTTTATCGCTTCCGGTTGGAACGTTTTGGAATAAAGGATTTGTTAACTCACTGGCCAACAAAATTTATTTTGGCTCAGAAGGTGAGACCGCATTTGGGTTAAATCTGGGTCGATGCATCCGAAAATAACATTAGTTTGTTTGAGCGGTCTGTAGATTTGGCGATACATCCAAGACAAATGTTTTCACGTTTGCACGTATCAGTACATTGTGTATCCCCTTGCAGATCATATGTACCCTAAGTGAAAAAACATCTAGTTGCTCAGCATTACTTTCAACAACATGAACGATTTGTTTCTTTTTATATCAATTCTCAAAATGCCATATTTGTTGAAGTGAATGGCATCGTAACTGTGCAAGAGAAGGATATTAAACATAATCTTCATGCATGCACGTATCGAACAGCAGTTAACTTTAGCTTTAGATAAGTTTCACAAGCTTTTTAAAACGCAACAAGTTATGCCACTGATATTTCACACGGTTGTAAACGCAACGAAATATTTCAAGCACCGCACACAGCAAAATATGTTTAAGGTTAATTCAGTCCATTTAATGAAAAATTTTTCCAGATATGCGCTTGTGCCTTTGCTGGGCACGATCACGTACAAGGGTCCAGCAGTAATCTGACATCGTGTGACGGTCCTGTCAAACTTGCTACATCTCTTCTATTGTGTTGTTGTATCTTGGTGGAACCGAGCACCTTGCTCTTCACTTAGATCATCAATTTTTTTGGGAATCGATCGACGTTTCCTCCTAAATGACGTGTCTATAAATGTTCTGCAAAATTTGTTGCAAACCTGGAAAACCCTCGAAAAATCAACATTGAAAATCTTTGCTCTCTGCCTGGGTGGAAACGACTTCCCAAGCATTGTTTAAAGACTTAAATACGCGTCGCACGCGGTTGACATTCTCTTCGAATGATGCATATTTATTTGTTTCTAAAATAACGTGTTCGATTTGATTGACTGAAAAATAGTGTGAGCAAGACCAATTGCTTTTACGAGATTTCCTTAAGCGATTCGAACCCTTAAACTTAATTCTTAGCCAGGGCTGGCAGATATCACTGCAGAATTGGATCAACTACATGAGTTCAGCTTATTTATTTCAAAATTACTCCGTGCTGAAAACATCAAATTGCAGTTACTTTCAACCGCGAAGTAATTATAAATTGCAATTATAAATACATTGTAATACATTATATCATCTTTTGAGTGTGATCAATTTTCAAAATACTTTAATGATTTGCACATAAAAGCATGAGGTATGGAAAGAGATGGACTTTAGTACGTTTACAAAATTTTGTTGAAAACTATCCAAAGAAAATGAACACAACTTCAAAGCTAAAAACTTAAAAACGCCAGGTAAGCCGCAAAGCTAGGAATGAAATTGGAAAACTTTTTTTCTAATTTTCCTCTTCCTTCAGCACAGGACATCGCTTTCCAACCTTGCAGCCATGCATACAGTTCTTTTCAAAAGTTTTCCAATGACTTGCCTCGACTCATCAGATGATTTAAGCGCTTGATAAACCTGCAACATTTGAAGATAAGCCGGGAACTAAACAGAATAAAATTACTCAAAAAATTTGTGTTGCATATGATAACGGAATTTTGCTTTCTTTATCTTTACAATTTATTGAAGGTTTTGTCTTTGCAACAACAAATTTCATCAGTTCCAGCAAAACTATCTGCTATGGCGTTTGTTCGTCTTACAAGTTAACTTTCACAAACATGGACTGAGTAGAAGCGTAGTTGGTTTAATTTTAAACACGATTGGAAAAGGTATCACTCTTCAAAAGATGCAAGGTTTGACGTTGGGTTAACTAATTTTTGTAGCAAACCAGCATTATGCCGCAACTTTGTCTGTGCAGATGATGAAACAAAGCAAAAGAAAATGGGAAAACAAGCTATAAAATAAAAGTATAGGTACAAAGTGCACATTTCTCTCGGCTCGGTTCTACTAGTAGTTAGCCGGAATTCTGGGAAATATTTCGCAAAGGATGTGCTCGCGAATTCGCATACATCATGCTATTTTTGGCAAGCGTACGCTTTTTAGAGGAGCAAACAGTTTGAACAATGTTTTGGTGACGTCTTGTAAAGAGTTCAAACTGGGACCAGATGAAATCTTCATGTTCATTGCAATATTGGTTCAAAACATTTTAAAACTCTTCAAGGACCGCAAAGCCACAATAGTGGCTATGAGTTTGTTTAGTCACAACTTGCCGACTGATAGAGCTAGAGAGCTGTTGAAACCCTCTTCGGATTCGGGAAGTCTTCTAGTTTCGATTAAAAAAATTGGGAAGTTTTGGATTTGAGGTTTTTGGGGGTGACGTCACAAAAGAGGCAGGTTTATGCTTTTAATTGGCCCACATTCATCGGGCCATGGGTCCCAACCCCAAGGGTCAATTTTTATTTCTTTTTTAAAAGAAAAACTAGACGAAAATCCGTAGCTTTAGAGCCCTTGGTTGGCTTTCTGGCCTTTGTGGCTTGGAAGTTATGGTCTACAAACAATAAATTATATAATTAATCCCTAGGGGATTGATTAATTTTTTGTTTATTTATTTTGTGGCATTCAGGTAATAACTTGTTAACCACAAACGCTAGAAGGCCAATCAAGAAATATTTTTATTTTTTGCGTTGCTTCTCTTCTGCTTCCACACACTGAGCCTATCAGTGGCGTAACGAGGTTAGATAGCGCCCGGGGCAAGAAGTTTGGCGCCCCCGTGTTTGAACCGAGGTCTTTCGGAAGCAAATGTACTGTATTGAAGAAAGTTCTTGCGACGCTGTTGGCACTTTTCGGCGCCCCCCGCAGTGATTCGGCGCCCGGAAAATCGTGCCTCCCTTGCCCCCTTCGTTACGCTCCTGGAGCCTATCCTGCTTCAGTACGTCTATTGGGACATTTTTCTGCTAAATATATACAGTAGACAAAAGTTTTTATTAATGCACGGTGCCTATAACTTACATTTTGAATAACATGTGCCCGGCCGCATACATTTTTGTCGAAGACCGCAGGTTGTGCATCCCTGCTGCAGAAGAATGTGCATCACGGAAAAAATCAACGACGCTATAAAGTAAAGAAAAACAACGGTAAAATAAACGCGCCAGAAACATTATCGGACCCAAGAAAGTAATCTCAATAGCTGCCTCAATATCGATACCTATCTGGAGAGCCGTTACTCAGAACAACACAGGCATGACAGTTCGCTCATAATGCCGGAAAGTAAGACAAGCATGTCCCGATCAACTGTAATAACCATTCAGAAGATCAGAGCAAACAAACGTCTGATAGGTTAGTGGCATGGGGAGCACAAGAACAAGATCAAAGCTGAAATCGACATCTTAACACCCGAAAGGCACTTTATAAGCACAAAAGGGCACACGCAGCAGTAAATGAAAGGAAACATGAGACAAACATTCACAGCTATCGGATTGAGCGTCGCTGTCGGCCTGAGTGTGTCAAACACAATGATGCCCATCGTTGGCGCCGTTAGGACTCCGAAGAGCACAGTTAGGCTGATAACGTAGTGCGAGCCAGGGAAGGGCGAGGACAAGCTTGCGCCGTATCGACTGCAGAGAGTTCGCGACCCTTCCTGAATCGTATTGCAGTTTTCTTCATTTGGTGGATCGGACAAAATGTCAACACTCTTTCTCCTGGCAAAAACTCCCTTGACTTGATGGCGAGACCTGCGAATTACGGGAAAGTTCTGAGGCGTAAAATTGGGTGGTAGATTTATTATTCAGCACAATCGTACAGTAGCATAAATATTAAACACCATGTTGTCAATAAAAGTGGTTAAAAGGTTTAAGAAAAAAGACAACTGATAAATAAAGAAGTTTTTGGAAGCATTTGTACGCATGGCACAAGCTATAAAACAGGCAGCCTTTGCATAAACTATGTGTTGCTGGGAACGAAATTTATCAAGTATGACTAATTATTTCTACGATGAGGGTGATTATAATCCAAAATAATCTCGGAGTTGTCTGTTGACCAGTAACGTTAGTGCACTACATCGACCAGCGCAAAAACTGCTTTAAATGCTTGTCTATTATCACATAACTTCAACAGTGTTGCTTTGTTTTACTGCGAAGCAAATCTATGACACCCTTACTCCTGGTTTTTCACCAGAAGAGATTTAATCCTTTGAAATCTTGATCTCACAACTTTAGCTATGACATTCACTTGCGAGGTATCAAACGGTCATTTTATAAATCTTCTTTTTTTAGACCCCAGGCATACTTTCTTAGCAAACTTGTTTCAAAGTACTTACAAGCATTTCGCTGCCGTATTACCATTGTGTAAGAAGTGATGCGCAAGTTCATTTAAGGTCATAATTTCACATTTAAGATAATAATTGACCTTAATCATACGTTCGCAAATTCCTTCAAGTTGACACAGAATTATGTACATTTTGCGATAATTTAGTATATTTTGCAACATTCAACAATCATGTGCATTTTGCATAAATTTGCAAAATTTCCTTAATTTGACACAAAAATTTTGTATCCGCAACCACTGTAGCCCCGTTTTATGGAAAAAATGAAACAAATGAAGTAGTACGGGCCATGTCAAGTTGTGCAGGCATCTACAGAACGAACATGTGCCACTGATCTAGGCCTAGACCAAAAATAACAACAATAACCACCAAGTTAAGCTCGGCCAAAAATAACCACAATATGCTGGGAAAGCTGCTGAACGCAAGAAAGCATTGAACTCGCTTTAGACAAAAGAAAATGTCTAGCAACACGTTTCTTACTTAATTCAAAATAACCCCTTGCTGTTTAGTAGCACTCAGGTGCATTATCAAAGTTGTGAAAGTACGGATGTCCATTTTTCCGAATGTCCTACCAATTTCCGAGATATTCCGCGCAGTTAAAGCAATTCTTTCACATTTTCATCTTAAGGCAATTTCTAATGTCACACAACAAACACAAAACAAAATCGTCCTCTAAGACTTGGTGATCAGATCATAGCCACTGAGTACTACTGTACATCGCCGTAGAAAGCGTTTCTTGGGCAAAAGCGTTTGCCCTAACTGCTTCGGCAAGAAGCTCACTTCAGGATTCGGCCTGCCAATAATTGCTATCACTCAAATGTTACCAAAAAATCATTAAAGATTAAATATCTCACAACAACGCAAGTACATAGCATTAGCTAACAAATCTATTGCTGTAGCACAGGGGCCTCCAGACGATTTTGTCCCAGGCCCGCATAAGTTGTTACCGGTGGCGTACGGAGAAAATTCTCATGGGGGGGTTCAGTGGCATATGGTGGTCATGTGTTTGTGGTGTGCGGTCTTTTGTGACCTCACAATTTGACGTCATATTCATGTTTCCAAACCAACGTTTTGGCGACGTTTGTTGACATAATATGCATATTCGTCTACACTCACTCCCTTATTTTGTGTGTCATTGCACTGAATATGAATTATCAGCGCTCCAAGTCAGGATATCGGAGGAAAATAAACTCAATGCTGCGACACAAGAGTTCATAACTGCAACATTTTGGCTGCGTGTTGAAAAAGGGGAGTAAAGCACACTCATCACTGCATCAGAGCAATTTACAACGGAAAAATGAGGCTACCCTAATGTCTCGTCGATTACCAGCAGTCGAGCATAGGTCTACGGCAAGACTGGCTGGCGCACACTCCGGTTTGCACGATCGAATCTTGCTGAACTACACAACAGGGTTGACAACCTGTCTTCACCAAAAAAAGCCAGACCTTGTCCCAAAAAATCCGGATAGCAGTGTTGAGGCATATACACATAAAACATGCACAGTCACACACAAAATAGACATTAAAACTCGTCAAAAATATCGATATAACACACGTCCAATCTTTAGAAGCATATTCGTTCCCCGCAATTACACTGTCGTGGATTTGTTTTTATCAAAAACAGCCAGATTTTTCTGGCTTTTTTATTTCCAAAAAAGCCAAAGGTGTTCAAAAAAGCCAGAATTTCAAAATCTGGCTTAAAAAAGCCAAACTGGCAACCCTGCTACACGAGAATTGAGAATGCGCATACAGTACGCAAGAAAACTTTCGATATTTTGTTGTGTAATAGAAGTCCAGAAAACTTAGTTTTCCTTTTCCCTGCTGAGACATTATCAAATGCCTGAATGCTTCTGTGTTAAAAGCTGCTGTTTATGAGCTCGTGCAACAGTTCTATCATGTTACAGAATTTGGTAATGTAGCCAATACGGTCAGCGCTTGCGCTGATCAGCCATAGCAGACAAAATAAAGACAATTATTTCGGATAAAGTGAACTATCGCGGAACACAATCTTAACCATGCGTAGTGGACGAAAGGTCTGCAATAAGTGGTGTGATGTTTTCTGGACGCAGACGATAACCCTGATTCTCACCAAATCCTAATTATTATTGTTTGGCTCCTTTACAATGATCCTTGAAATCTGTATGCAGATTTATTCCGTGGTATTTGCAATTTGCATTAAGTAGACAAATTAACAAGTAAAAGTATGCGAAAACATTTAATTTCCGTTGCGCAGGTAATAAAGATTTGTAAAATATCAAGCTTAAGGATGGGGGGCTTTAACCACACCCCCCCCCCTTGCGTACACCCTTGGCTGTTACACAACAGTTGGAGAGTTTGAGGGACAAACATAAACTCTCATCTTTCGGTAAAAAATAAAAGAACCTTAAAATACAAATGTTGTTTAATAATAAAAATACAGTTACTGGAAATAATGGCAAAATTGCTTCTTTGATTTTAACATGAGAAAATCTGGTTTGAGATGGGGTTTATCTATTGTACCAAAGAAAATGATGTTCCAAAAACTTCAGACTGTGGAAACATATCAACTAAGGTTAGGCCAGCTGTTAATACTTAACCAATTGATACTCACATAGCCGTCTTGCGTGATGTCATTTTTCTGGCTGTGTGACTTTCAATCAAATAAACAAACTTTCGTAAATATGTCATTTTGTCAATGTTGATAAAGTTTCTTAGCGGGCCGCATGATATGGCTTCGCGGGCCGGATTTGACTCGCGGGTCATAATTTGGAGATCCTTGCTGTAGCAGAAAAACTGATGCCGGTTTGAAAAAGTAGTTAATACAAACTGCATACCTATGAAGCTAGCAATTCTTAAAATGATTTTGATGCTTGGGCAAGAAACATTTGTCATATCCGCAGAATGATGAACAAAATTGACATTTGACCTTTGACATGCTGACTTAGAGGAACGCCGCATGCTGTTTATAACGCTTGTCGCCAGGTGCGTAACGAGGTTAGATGGCGCCCGGGGAAAGAAGGAAGTTTAGCCCCCATGTTCGAACCTGAAGTCTTTCGGAGACAAATGAACTGTATTGAAGAAAGTACTTGTGGCAGCGTTGGGACTTTTCGGCGCCCACATAGTGATTCGGCGACCGGGGAAATATGCCCCCTTACCCCGCTCTTTACTCCCTGCTTGTCACGAAACGCAATGCACATTTTCAGGTCTAGGAGCGTTTCACTACGCCCTCCCTGAGATCACAGCTTGGACGTTCATCGCATGCGGCGTCAAATGACTCCTTGCGACGCAATGGCGTACGCAGAAAATTTTCATCGGGGTGGTCATTTCAATTTGTATTTGGTGTGCGCTGTTTGTGACGTCACACTTTGACGTCATATTCATGTTTCCAAACCAACGTTTTCGCGAAATTTGCTGACACAATATGTATATTGTTTTATACGCACACGCCTTATTTTATGTGCAATTGTACTGAATATAAACTATCAGCGCTCCAGGTTACGATATCGGAGGAAAACAAACTCAATGCTACGACACAGCAATTTATAATGGCAAAAATATCAGGCTGCGCGTTAAAACAGGGGAGTAAAACACACTCATCACTGTGTCAGAGCGATTTACCACTGCAAAATCAAGCTGCGTTAATCTCTTATAGAATACGCGCAGTGGAGCTTAGAAAGTGCGCGGCTGGACTGTCTAACGCAAGCCCCGGTTTGCAAGATCGTATCTTGCTAAACTATACAAGAATTGAGAGTGCGCATGAAGTACGCAAGAAAACTTTCGTTTTTTTGTTATGTATAGACGTCAGGTGCGGATTTACCATAAGGCTAAAAAGGCTTAAGCCTTGGGCCCCCAATTTCGGGGGGCCCCAAAATTTTGGGAGTAGGACAATTTCTAGCATTCCCGTGAGCAATTATACTTGTATTTTTGTTTTGGTTCAACGCACGTTTTTTACTACGCCCTAACAAAAGATCTCAAAAGCAGGGGTGGGCAAATTTGTTCAATAGAAGAGTTATTGGCAGAAAACCAAAAACAAAAGCGAGCCGCAAAATCAGTTTGTAGTGTCAAATACAGTTCAATAAGCAATGCAGGTTTTACATGAAACGACCTACAACCAGTGGCGTAACGTGAGGTTTGAGCCAGGGGGGGGCAAAGCCCAGCTGAAAGGGGCCCACTTACCACCGTAGGAGGCCAACAGCCAAAACTCAGAAAAAGTTACGAAATGATAGTGAATCTCTGGATGTCGTGAATGTCCACACTACATAAAAAAAACTAAAACGCCCCGAAACACACGAAAAAACAACCTAAAGAATACTAAATATCAAAATGTCAACTAAAGGGGGCCCAGTTTTTACATTTAGCTTTCCAGCGGGGGCGCCTAGTCCACTTGCCCCCCCGTCAGTTACGCCACTGCCTACAACAAATTGCGTAGAGTCCTTGGCAACTAACCGTAACCTTACGAATTCGTGTAAATACGTTGATAAATGAAACAAACATTAAATATGAGGCGACAGCTCGCTATCAATATGAAATATTGTTATTAAGCTAGA
>JGI24159J19872_10004403_pt1 | contig 17927 bp, 9 predicted proteins | sample Ectturendosymbi4_FD_19872 | JGI IMG/M metagenome (IMG submission 19872) | reverse complement strand
CCCCAATTGAGAGGGCCCAAAATTCCAGTCCCGTCACCAATTAGCACCCCAGAGAAAGCTTCAATCCCCAAAACTGAAATATGAAGCACTAGCAATCAGTGAAGTTAGGGGGCGCTTTGAAAGAAAAGTGCATTACAGTTATTTTGGGTCCCTTTGAAAGCAAGGTAATTTCACATTACAACTGCTGTTGGGTGCTCCTTTTAAAGCAAAGTAGCCCACTTATACATTTCAGTTGCTGTTGGGCCCCATTTGAAAGCAATGTAGGCTACTTTGCACGGGGGGCCTGAGGCAAGTGCCTCGCCGCTTGCCTTCCCTTAAACACACCACTGTATATAACCCTGACAATGATCTTATATGAGAATATGAAACCGATTGAACACGTTCTGTTTCATCTGATATGTGTACTTTCTCACCTGATTGTNCATGCAAACACTGTAATGTAAAGATATCTTTATATTATTGAACACATTGAAGTTGCTGATGAGTTTGTCACTTCAAAAACACAGATATCGCGCGATTTTTCATAATAACCTAGACCAGGGGTGACGAACCTATTTGCTGTCGCGGGCCACTTTGTCAGTTACCGCTGAGTAAGCGGGCCGCACAACTTTTTAGTCATACTATGAAACCTGTTGAAAACGAAAAAAATTGTTCATCAACAAAAACAAACAACAAACGAAAGTAATAAAAACCCGTGTAATTCAATCGGGCTATCAGCTATTGATATCGCATCGCTAAGATCAGAAGCGGGTCAAAAAAAGTTCAAGACTGCTGGTCTCGCCTAAATGCTTCACGAGCCGCATGTTCGTCACCTCTGACCTAGACACACAGGTTGACTAAAAACAGATCTGGGTGGAAAAAACCTTCAGTGGGAGCCCTGGCGACATGCAGCAAAATGCCTACTCCCATAACTTAAGTGAACATTTGAAGATTTATTGCCGTGTTAAGGTTACGCAATAAAGACCAAGAGTACAACAATCCGCTAGCAAGTTTTGCAACCTGCCTCTGCTGGCAAAGGAGCAAACTGCACACTTGCGCTAAGCGTGTCGGAGGCCTCGCGGTCACGACTTTGCCCTGATGGGCCTTGTGTTCATTTATCCAGCCCTGCCTACATGTCTAGTTGTGTATGTCCAGAAGTCAGATTTCCACTTGATCAATGCATTTTGTGTAGTGATTGTTCTGAAGAAATGTAAGCCACTATGTCTAGCCCAGGTAGTCTTCTCTGATTTTGTACTGCAGAGCAACAAGATACCTTTGGTGCCTACGACCAAAGTTACACATTTGGGCAGCCAGATGGAGTTACTTGTGTAGTTAGAAGAGTCTATTTTGGGGGGTGTCTTAAAACAGAGTAGTGCAGTCAGTGGCATAACTAGAGGAATGAGCCAGGGGGAAAAAGATAAGCTGAAGTGGGCCCACTAGCCAAAACCCAGAAAAAAGTTAAGAAATGATAGTGAATCTCTGGATGTCGTGGATGTCTATACTGGCTAAAAAAATGAAAACACCCCGAAAAATTCAAAAACACAACAACCTGAAGAAAACTAAATATCAAAATGTCAACTAGAGGGGGCCCAGTTTCTACATTTAGCTTACCAGGGCGGGGCGGCTTGCCCCCCTGTCAGTTACGCCACTGAGTGCAGTTAAAGGGTTATAGATGCTAACTGTTGCATCCACGTAGGCCTTAGTCTATATAATTGTTAACATTTATAGGCGATTTGAGGTAGAAAATATTATTAATCTAAGCATGTGCTATGCACCCAGAGATTAACAGTCCAGACATCAGCAAGGTTCATGCATGTGTATTTCAGTCAGTAAAAAGCCCAATGGGCATGCTTTATAAGCATATTTCACTGAAGCTCATGGTAAATTTATCAATTTGCGCTAATGAAAGAGAACGTTCATTGCGGCGCACATGCTTTGACCAGCCTCATGTTTGCTCCTTCGGTAATAGTGTTTTGATAACTGAACTATAGGATTGATTCTGCTTTCTTGCAAATTTTTTTGCATTTGCATTTCATCACTACATCTCCAAATAATCTCCGTCAATTAAATGACAATGATTCACGACCCAATTCCTTTTGTTAAGCTCGTTCAAAAAATTTTAGTTGGAAACTACAAGCCTATTATGCGTATTTGCGGGAAAATATTTATAATAAATTTACACAGTCTGCAAATGCTGTTCATGTTGTGAATTACAAATCAATTTTCAGAATGTCTAGCCTCCTTGCACAAACGTGAAGGTCCCCAATGGAAGACTTTCTGGTGATGATTCTGCCCATGCTCGTAGACACGGGAGGCATTCGGGGGCAATTACCTTTAAATATTTTTTTGTGCCCCTCAAATTTTGGTGTACTGAGAAAAATTTGTTTCAAACATATGATAAAATCTAAAATCTTTCCCTCATAAAAATGTATTTTGCCCCCTAAACCTCAACACCTGGCTAAGGGCCTGGTTCTGCCAAAATTGTGTCTGCAATTAGAATATTTTGGTTTGAAGTCTATTTGGCCTCGAGATGTCACATAACGTAACTTTTTTTATAAATCACCATTAGGGAGACCCTTGGAAGCATTTTGGGGGGGCAGAGTTGAGTTGATACGCCACTGGGCCTTGACTGTTCTGGACGATGAGACAATCGAATGGCTGCTCAACACCTGCCCTGAGATCTAGTGAGGCCAAGCAGTGGTTTGAAGAACTAACTCAAAACATGAAGAAGACTGATAGTAAATGCAGCTGTTTGCCAAATAATGCAGCAGCAGCCAAGGGGAATGTTAGCATGTGCATAGATAGTTTTTTTTATTATAATGATTTTATTCTCACTTGCAAAGTGCCATACCAGAACTGACTTTGTTGCCACATTGTATTCATTAGATAGAGCATCAGCAAGGAACAGTACATACTGAATGTGCCTTGATCAGAAAAGTTTAAATAAAATAATTGCCTAAAAAATTTAAAATAATTTTATGTTAAACAGCTTTTTGTTTTCAGCATTTAATTGTTATGCATTAGAAAGCACCTAATATAGATTTAAGAACTTTCTCGATTAATAAGCTTTTTCTCACTCAGTTCTGCCCAACTGGGTTTATTATAAGGCAGATATCTCGTGATGAATATGTTCAAATCTATAAAGAAGAACAGCCTTTAAGTACAAGTGGTATTGTATGCATGTAGACCATGCACTCAGTGAACAATTTTTGTTGTGTACAAATAAGCAAGTGTGTTAAATAACTAGTCTAAAAATCCACAAATAGAAAGTGTTAAACAATACTTATTTGTTCAGTTTTCACAGGTTGGTTGAAATCCATAAAGGTTAAGAGAAAATTTTGAATTTTGATAACATCCTGCATGAGCACTTATCCAAAATATTTTTGATGTTCCAGGTTGACTTGGATACACACCAAGTACTGCAAATCTTATGGGAAACACTGATTATTAGTATCACCAAACCTTAAATATCCAGAGTATCTCCGAAGATACAACTTAAATTTAGTCATTATTTTCTATATGCATATGCCTTTGCTATCACTAACTTGGATGAGAGTATGTGAAGTATGGACATTACTGATAGTACATTCTTACAATTGTCTGTGTCGGTTCATCTTCTTGTTTTATATTTGGGTTGTTTCCTCAACTGAGTATTTGCTTAACATCTGGGCTAAGTTCATGGTTACATTAGTCTGCAAATGTTGCTATTATGTTCTAACCATATGAAAGCTATTAAGGCAATTCCACGATAAAGGTACTCCAGGGTTGAAAAAAATAAAACCAAAAAATGAAGCAAACAAAGTGTTAAATAACACTTCATACATCAGTCTTTGTGAAAACACTGTTTACAAAAACAACGGATGCCAAAAATGTATATTTTTTTAAATGCAAACACATGTACCTAACATGAAAAAAAATTGGTAAATTCGCAGATGTTTTTTTGGGTGCATTAAAATGAGCTTAAATTGTTTTTTTTCTCTGGTCAAGTAATTTTTTGGCTAGAAGCATTGGTAAACTAATCGTTTCCATAGTGAAATTACTTGTAAAAAGTTTAATCACTGGGCATTTTGGCATCTGAATAATATTGAAAGAGATGTCCCGTTAGTCACATTCTTTTTGTTAAAAGTTTTTTTCCTGTAAAACCTAGTAAGGTTTTCTACACAATACAGTGTGTAGTTTGTATTTAAACCAGAGAATTTTGTCAAAACTGAAGGTTTCTTTGTTTATAACGAAAAAGATTATGTCCCATTAGTCACAAAATGTCCCGCTTGTCACAATATGTTTTATTATAAAAATGTTTTAGAAATGAAACACGAAGTTATTCATGTGGGCGAAGGACAAGCTAGTTTCTTTGTACAATATTATATTGGTGTCTTTGATGGTTTTGAGTAGAGAAAAATGGATTTAAAAGGTTATCTGTACTACATATTTGTGCAACCCACCTCTAAGTCTTACTGTACTTTTCTTATGTTAACCCATCGTACCTACATTTGTCCCTTACACTATGCTTTATTACCCAACTACCCACCTTTGAAGACATGTGGTTGTTGGTGAAGTAGCAGTTCATACCAGAGGCCTCTTGTTAAAATTGATGCACCTTTTAGCAATATGGCAATAATTTTTTTTAATTAACACTTTAGCAATTTAATGCTGTTTTGTCCACATTAGCATATAATTGACTTAATTATGCATCTTTCTGTTTAGAGTTAGCTGGCATGCTTATTTATTTTAGATCAGCGTAGTCCAACTACTTTTAACCTACGGGCCATTTTACAAAAACGTGACAACTTGTGGGCCACTTCTAAAAAAATGATGCATGTAACAACAGATTTGCAGCATTTAAAAATAAAAAACGGAAGATCTATAAGTGTGTCATTGAAATTATTACACAATAGCAGATAGCAATTTATTACAAATAACTATCAGTGGGAAACCTGTGGTCGAGGCTTCTCTGACACTATCATTCTTTCATCAATACCAGTGTTAGTGGTGCAACTCGGAGACTATCACCCAGTCTTTCGATAGCCATTTGATTTCTGTTTATAGATTTGACTTGCTTCATCATAGAAAATGTACCCTCATACGCATGTGTTTCCAAATTGAGAACATTTTGGTGCGAAATCTTTCAGTTTGAGAAAATTGCCTATTACAGGGATAAACAATTTGGCTCGATGGCAACTTTGAGAAAGCCACATTCAGCGGATAGATAGACAGATTTATTTGGCGGTACTGAGTTCATTGGGCCACATGTACTCCTCAAGACAAGGGACACCCAAAAAACACAGAGGTTATCTAGTCAGGGGATTAGTGGACGACTGGAAACCTTCTGATTTGATCACAAAATAAATGTATGAAACAAAATGGTACACAGAAAGGGTATTGCTCTTGTGAATATGCATTTTATGCAAATGTGACCTCACATGCTTTTCAACAAATATCAGATTTGAAGTTTTTCCTGAATGCTTCACTGAAAACACTGTGGCAGGCCACATGCTGCCCACAGGCCTGTAGTTGGACCACATTGTTTTTGATAATAATATAAAAATGGCTAAATCTGCAGTTGAAAAGAAAAAAGTATATTCAAAAAATCAAAGAAATATGAAAAATATTTAGAAAAGCAAAGAAAGCAGATGAAAAACTATAGGCCTAAAGAAAAATCCAGAATCTGGCTAGTCTTTCTTATTGTGAATGTTTTATGATTGCAACTGTTATTCCATGTTATTAAGTTGTACTGATATTTCATTTGAAAGTTTGAGATGTTACTTTGTTAAGTGTTCTTTTTTCTTGTTGTTTTGAACTAGCTTTTCATTTGGCAGTATATGTTATTCTTTGTGACATTATTTTCTATAGTGGTACTCACTGCTATGGCAGTATTGAAATATACTGCTGAATTGAAGTATTAAACCATTTTTGATTGCATGAAGTTGCAGGGGTATATTCAATTTTTTAGCTTCAAGATTTGTGATTTCAGTATTCTTAATTTCTGATTATTTTTAGAGCCTGGGAGCCTGTGTTGTTGTGGTTATCATTCAGCATTTGCCAAGCTGGTGGTTATCATTCAGCATTTGCCAAGCTGTTGTAAAATAATATTTGACTATCTCAATTTGTGCAGCAATGGACTTTTCATGTTTGGTATTTTTTGGTTTTTGAGTGAAATCTTCAACCAATAAATTTTCAAGTGCTCTTTTACATTTGGATTCATTTACTTGCATGCATAGCATAGGAAGCATTTATATCACCATGGTCTTTTACAGATATCTTCATTTAATTTTATTACAAACTTTGCATTTCGCCAAAATTGGTTGCTTATTAGTTCTTGTTAGTTGAATTTATAATTTTGAAATTCAGGTCAAGATCTAATGAATGCCGACTTCTGAACAGTTAAAAGTGATAACTTATTTAATTCTCAGCCTTGTATCAGAATATTTAATACTGTGAGGCTTATTCTGCAAATAAATGCAAAGAAGTAGTCATAAATTAAAAATGTCCTGTCAGTCACAAAGAGCATGTCCCGTTAGTCACAACAACATGCTCTGCAAATATCTCCGTTGCCAAACTGTAACTAGCAAATATTGAAAACTAATGTATGGATTAAAAGCCTTGATATATTGTCCACACAATATTTCCAAATCAAGAGTATCTGTGCAGTCAGTGAGCAGACTTTGGAATTTGAATTTATTTTTCTTATTTGGTACTTTTGTCCCCTGTCCTGTTAGTCACAAACAAATATTCAAATGACCAAAAAATTAAAAGACAGATGGATTTTTCCAAACATGCAAACAGTAAGTATGAGTCATCACTAACAAATGCTACTAGTTTTAGTTTTCTTCTATATTTCATGTTTGCTATAAAAATGAAAAAGTAGTCAAAATGTCACATTTGGAATCGCCCATTATCTACAAACACTGGTATTTCTTACAGATGCTGACAGTTACTTTATTGTGGAGAATACCGTGGAAGAAGCGGCACAAAACTTAAGTGCTGAATATGCAGATCAAGATACCAGTGATCCACCACACAGTTTAGTAGGTTTTTAGATTGTGTCGTTATATAATTCTACCCAGGATAAACACATCTTAAAGATGTTGTGAAGAGTTGGCAGTTCAATTTCTAGTTTGGACTGAAATTTGTGCGCTAGGTTGTGATGGCAGCTGCAGCAATGGTGGGTTGGTTGTTTACCCAGGTTGTTTTTTTCACTTGAAAAACCTCTAAAAATATTTCTACATAAATGGTAGGATTGTGAATTCCACAAGAATGCTTTGTTTACAATGTTTTTTGTAATTTTGAAGTTTATATGTTTTGGAAATGTTTTTTTGTGTTAATTTCATTCATTCACATATTCGAAACAATGCTATGGACCAAAGAAAATTGATTTCCCACATGGCACAAACTGGTAGTGACAAAGGACCGATGGCTTAAATCAAGTCATTATGCAATTTTAGAAAAAAAGGCTGCTGAAGCCAAATCTATTTTTCATCTATGTCATCTTTCTTATTGTCTGTGACATGTGCACATTTTGCAACGTTATGTGAATGAAGATTTGTGATGTCATAATGAAGCCACGGTATGCAACTAAATGTGTATAACAGGAACTATGGAAAACAAAACCTTCACAGACCAGAATCAGACATTGAATGTTATCAGAGTAGATATTTTACATACTAAGCAGGCATCTTCAGCTCTTATTCAAAGAACACATAGTAAGTAGAGCTCAAAGCAGTCTGTCTGTGGGAGCACTTGTTTTTGAAATGGTTAGTTTTTAAGTTTTGCAAATAAAAACGTTTGATAACGAAAATGCAGTGAGGTGTTACCAGGACATCGCAACTAAAAAGCGCACAACTAAAAAATAAACATGTTTCTTAAAAATAAACATGGTGATATTTTCTAAGATGTTGGTCTTCAAAATATCTTAAAAATTAGCTCAATTTTAAACAAACAGTTCAACAGAAATTAAAATGATGAGCACTTCGTTGGAATGCTCTTTGTTATTTTTTTGCCAAATGCATGTGACAGCTCTATGTTCATTTTGCGAATTATGCAGCAACTTTTATAGCAAATTCTGCTAAGCAAGAAACCGTTTAAATTGAATTGTTGCAGGATGTAGATGTTGATCAAGGTGATGTCGAGGTGATTGTACAGGATGAGGAGACGCACATATCCAGACTGGGAAGGCTATTGGCATCACCTCCGAATCAATGGACTGAGGACGGGGTTTATGCATGGATGCAGTATGTGGTTCAGCAGTTCAGCTTGGATTCTTCAAAGGTATGACTGTACCTCTAAAACGAGACTTGCTGTTGTGACAACATGCGTTTCAACCTCAAGAATTCATGTCCAAGAGGACCAGGGCAGGAAAGATCGTCTGACTGCTTTAAACTCATTTGCCAGTGCTGCTTTTGCGCAGCGAAACTTGTCAAATGCAAGGCATTGCTGCCACTAGTGATGCTGGATGTAAGCAGTGCAAGTTGGCGACAGAAACGTCCTTTTCAGGGCAGCATTTCTGAAAATGCTGTCTATAAGTACTGTAGACCCAATGCACTGCAGCTGAATGCCGAAGGGCTCACTGCAACTGAGATCAGCGTCATTGAACACATCATATCCAATTATTGAGCACTCTATTTCCAAAACAACATTGCTTGCCTTGTGCCTGAACAAACTAACATGGATCAGCAAAGCAGGTTGAACCCTGTTAAAACTGGTTAAACCATGTTTTTTTCTCTTCAGAAAGTAGTCACTGTTTATCAGGTTTCAGGATAAGAAAAGTGTCTTCAGCCTGTTTGATCTAACATCTCTGTGTTCAATTCGCTCTATTGATTCACCTAAGTTAAATTCAAGATTGTCTCTGGGTAACTAACCCCATGTCAGATTTCTGCAAACTGAATAAGATTGCAAGCAAAGTGATTACAACTGAATTGCTTCAAATTGTGAACAGCAGTATTCGTTTTGAATCGATATGTCAGCAGAAGTTGGGTAGACTACCCACACGACCTCACGTGACTCGCGTGTTCCAGGTAAAAAGCGTGCATCTGTTTCTATTTTTTTCAACTGTCTTGTTATTTTGCTCAGGATAAAAGTGCGAATGATGGCGTGGGCGTCGGAAGGGGGGCAGGGGGGGTTTTGAAAATTTCAGCAAAAATGGTTGTCTTCTTAGTTTCGAATGAGAAAAACCACATTCCACAACTTTTGCCCCCCCCCCAAGAAAAACTTTGGGATAAGTCCACTAGTTCCTCCGCTGAAAAATCCTTCCGATGCCCATGAATGATTGTCGTGTGATGAGAAACTTGAATATGCCACAGGATCGTTAGATCACTGAGCTGATGTGCGCGGGGGGGTGGCGTTTTTGTGGCATTACTGTGCATTTGTTTCAGCTAAAAAATTTGCACATCAATGGAAGAGAACTATCAATGCTGAGCCACGCGGAATTTGAAGAGAGGATGCCACACGGCGAAGTGCTGTGGGCGCATCTGCAGTTATTGAACACCGCACAGAAGCAGCAGAACTCTGTCGAAAGTTGTAATTCACGGGACGGCCAAGGAACATATGGTAGAAAATCATCCCATACATTAACGTTTGTTGCTTTGCACGACCTTTTTCGGATTTATTTAGCACCAATTTTGTAGGTCAAGCTGGCCTAACGCAGATCAAGCGTTACTGTACTAAAGCGTCACAAATTGTCAGCAGGAATGTTACCAGCGACTTAGGGCGAGTGAAATGCAACACCTTTCAAATAAAGTGACCTTTCGTGTAAGTTTAGTAAGAATTTGTTTTGGTCAACTACTTCCACTCTGTCCACGACAAACGAAAAAAGAGCATTTAACTTAAAGTATCTGACAAGGCCGTGGTCTTACGCACAACTAATTCTCCATACTAGACTGTGTGCGGTTGAAAGCACCTGTGGTATGGATTGGGGATACCATTAGTTTTCGACAAATATCCGTCCATAACTTATAAGCAAGGAATGACTGTATAGGCCTTGCGTCTAGAATTATAGAAATGTCTTGTTTGTCACCATATAATCAGAAACGATCTGCAGAAGTACTCCATTGCTTGTATGTAGCCACTGGCGAGCTTAAGAACTGAGCTGATTTGTGTTTAACCTGCTACATGTAAATTGCGTAATATAATGCTGGTCTAAGATTTATGCATGTACTTTGGGGTGCTAGATAAATCTACATAAATAAGCAGGATGTGGAGAAGTTGAGAATTTTGTCACGCTCAAATTTTAAAAAGTCTTACACTAATAGATACTTAACTACCACGGAATGAAGTTACTTGGCATGTGATGATGCTAAACTCAGGCAGTGAAACGTTATCAGCGCAGTTCCGAACACTGACATAGTTGTTGGTCATGTTTTTCTATTTTTTGAAATTAAACTGAACACGAAGTCAGTGTCGGTATGATCGAGTAGAGATACAGTAATTACAAATAACTGGTACCATCGCATCGCTACAGGCTTGCTATTGAAATCACTTACGTCATTTTCTTTTCGTGCATTTTCGTTGTGTTTCTAAATTTGTTCGGAAGTAATTGCGACGTGGCAGAAAGATATGAGAGAGTGCTCGTTTAATTTGAATGAAAGCGAACTACGAAATAAGCTGAGGCTTCAATCGAAAACAAAACGAAAGTATTGAACGGACTGTCCGTGTCTGGTTCGCACTCAGTAGTCCGTCCAACGGAGCAATTCTGCCGCTAAGCGACACTACGTGCTGCCGGTGTTAATTTTGCAATGTGGGCTTTTGTAGGCGTCTCTGCGATGCGCAATGATCACTCGACGGCAGCTTCTAGTGGGCTTTCCCATCAGGAAGTTCGCGTTGTTCATTCGACTCTATCTGGGGCGGTTCGGATCGATTCGACACCAAAAAAGCGGCCCAGGCCAGCAAAAGCAGCAGCTGGCTCCATTGTGTCGGTCAATTCGTACGGTAAGCTTTGAATATATCGGTGTGATTTGTTTGTAACCTTTTTCTACCGGTTGTTAAAAATACCTTTTCGCTAATGTTGAGTTTTCAACCCGTCGTTCGCGTTTTCTACTTTCTCCCACAAACACGACGTTTGTTTGTTTCCTCTCATAGCCCAACTGGCATAGCAACACAGTGCTTAGAAACAAGGCTGCGGAGTCGGAGGTAAATATCCGACTCGACGTTCCAAAATTTTCAACCTTTCCGAAATTTCCGACTGACTCGAAATCCTTATCCCTCGGGAATGAAAGTTGACCGTTAAAATCAATGGAAATTGTGTACACAGCAAGAAACTCGGTTTCAACAAAAATCTCAAAATAAATGTACCATTTCAACAGGAAGTCCCAACTCAGGAGTGTGATGTAACAAATGATCTAATTGGACATCCGGAGTCGGACAAAAAAATCGGACTCCGACTCCTGGTGTTGTTAGGAATCCGACTCCACCAAAAATACTCCGGCTTCGATTACGCAACCCTGCTTAGAAACGGTTCGGTCAAAAACATGGCACCAAGAAATTAAGATCGCGTGTGCACACACTGGTCAGCTGACAAGATAACACCAAGTTTGATGCTTCGGCTAAAACGCTGAACTTTTATTTTGCGAGCATTTTACGCACTGTCCCTCAGTGCAAATAAACACACGGTTTGCGCCTCAACAGCAAATTTCAAATGGAAAAGGTTATTATGTGCATCTGATAGCGCTTTGGATGCCGATTTCAAAAATGTGTTCAAATTTTTTCTAGCACGTAAGGTTGTTGAGATATTTTCTATATTGAAGAAAAAATTCTTAGATTCTAACCCAGGCTCCTTTGCAATCCAAACAGTAAATCATTGCATTTTTTATTAACTGCTACGTCACAGAAATGCTGTTTGTGTGTGCTGAAATCAAGCTATAGTAGGGGTGCCCAACCTGTGGTACGTCAGGATTCCCACGCAGTATTGAAAGTATTGAAAAAATTATTGAATTTCAAAACTGGTTTTCAAGACCTTGAAAAGTATTGAACTTGGCCAAAATATGCACCAAGTATTGAAAAAGTGGAAATTCTAGATGGAAAAGAAATTTGAGGCGTCGGAGCAGGATTTTACTGAAGGCAAAGCGGTTCATTATTTATGCAGTGTTATAAAATGTGCAAAACTGAGTTTCATCATTAAGGATTTCAAAAAATTAAGNGAAGTAATGATATTGAACTTTTTTAATTTAGTATTGAAAAGGTATTGAAGAAGTATGCAAAATGATTTTCANAAATGTGTGAAAACCCTGGGTACGCGTACCACTAGTGGTTCGCGAGGGTCTTCCAGGTGGTACGTGAGTAACTTCCATTTTCACAAAAACCTGGATTCACAGCTTTCTAATTTGCGTATTGGGCTTTGTTTCTCAATAAATACATTTTCCTGTAGCCTGCTATTCTTATTGCATCGTAACGTTTTGATTTCGATGCGCTGTTAGTAATTCACGCCATGCATCGACCAATTGGTAGAAGGTAAACAAAGACGCGTATCTCATTAAATTTAGTTGTGGTCTTTTATTGTTATTTTAATGTAGGTATATTATTCTTTTAAATAAACTAAAAGTCGATCAAATCACAGTTGTTCTGGAAGAAGTGGTACGCGTTGACAATACGGGGTGTCCAAGTGTTACGAGATCGTTAAAAGGTTGGGAACTCCTGCGCTACCGAGTGCTTGACAATAGAGTTGTACTGAGATGTTTGTGAGAAGTGAAAGTTCTTGAAGTTGACGTGTCGTAAAGTTTACGATTTAAGTGGCTTGCTGTGCACTGGTTGAGATGTTTGTTACAGCTTTTCTGCTTGAATTTTATATATACTGTATCTGCATTCTACAGTAGATCTAGCCACTATTCCAAAACCGTATACCACTCACCCAGATCTGTTTTGTTATGTCTGCAGAAAATTTCCAAGTATAGACCAAAAAAGTGATATTGCTTGTGATGTTAAAATGCTCCATATTTTGGTTGCCTTTTAGGAGACTAAAATAAGAACTTGGCACCACATAACATGCGCAGCACATGTTCGAATGGCTTGCGCAATTGGCTGAACAAAGGTCAACTGCTATGCAGTTAGCCAATCAAAATGATTTGGCGTGAACCCAAGGACACTTTTTGCTTGCCCGTTGCACAAGGACAGCTCCCAGGGTTGTTGTTCTGCACCATTAGTTGCGGCTGTTCATGGGAGATTCGAACGCGCAGCGGAAAGTGCAAGCAACAATAGAGGTTGGCCGTTCGACCTAATGCACACTCTATTGTTGCTTATGCGCAGCTGCATGTTTGAACCACGTCCCGACTGCGCGCTTTAGGCATTGTGACGAGTGCGCCGTCACACATCATTAAACTCAATGTCTTCTAAACATAAAGACGATGTATTACCCTCACCGAGATTCAAGAAAGCAAACCCGTTCCTTATGATGAGTCAATGCCGCCTGACCTCTATACCCTAAAGCACTGGTTCCCAAACTTGTTCGAGCCGTTGCCCCAATCAAGGTAGCGATTTTCTCTTATTACCCTCAATATTTTGCTACTTGTTATAGTACATTAATCAGAACACATTGCGGCATCACGAACAAAGAACAAAAGCCTTTACAGCTTATTAGTAAGAGCCTTCACTGCTGGCAGCCACTGTTTATTAATTCTGTTCGCATTTCAGGTCAAAAATTTATTTTGCAGTGATCGTTCATAACAACACTGTGGTTTTGGTTCCGCATTAGCTCCCGAAGAAACGCATATTATCCCCAGGGGTAATTTATCCCCACTTTGGCAACCACTTCCCTAAAGATTGACTCGATTTTATTGATGGCAGCGTTGATGAAGACATCAGTGCCCCTGCTTTACTTTCTACCACGTGTGCAGAGTCGGGTTATGAAAGTATAGAAGCAACACTTGTTTATTTCGGTCAGCAATATTAGAATGACTTAAGTAAAGATTAAGATGTTCTCACGCAGAAGGCTGAGATTCCTTGCAATCGTGAATGTGATTAGAGCAGTGCAACTTAGCTGCTAAAGATGATAGGGTGAGTCCTTGCAGGAAACGAGAAACGTACCAGTCTGCAGCGTTCAAAGTTGGCGGACCTCTTTGTTATTGCCATAACATTGAAAAACAATATCAAATTTTGGTTGAAGTCCAACATGAGTGGTGTCTTTTTATTGATTCATCAAAATGTTTTATCTGTTTTTCTGAACGCAACAAATAATTTTCTATGCCCATAGTGCAGTCTGTTCTTTGAAGATAATTTTATGTTAGTCTTGTGCTTACACTAAAGGATATTCATAGTCTCGCATTTGTAAGTCCGCTGCTTTGTAAACACCATTGAAGTATCATTGGCGTGCCTGGTCTTGCTAGAGTATATGTAGGAACAAACTATATGTGTTTTTTCTGTGCTTTTATATTCTGCGTTCTTCTTGCACGCACTGGTTTACGAAAGGAAAATATTTTTTTCTTAGCGATGGAGCATAAATTAGATTAATTTATTCCAACCCCCAACATTAACCAGATTTTTTTGCGATGTCAAGGACTGGCAAGGTATGTACTNNGCAAAAAAATGTTGCTTTCCATAACTTCAAAAACCTGATGTGCGAAACAAACTCTGGAAACAAGTTTGAAATCANCATCCAAAAACCATTCAAAATAGCTGTGCTTCTCCAACGTCAGTCAGGCAAAAGCAATTTTTGTTGACCTGCGACTTTCGTAGCTTTGTCAAATAAGCGTTGTTGACACGAAGCTGCGTTCTTCGCCAGGTAACACCTACCACTTATGGGAGTTTCTCCTTGCCCTGCTGCAAGACCCAATCACTTGCCCGCGATTCATACGCTGGGTGAGCATCGATCAAGCCGTCTTCAAACTGGTCGACTCGAAAGCGGTGTCCTGGCTGTGGGGCCAGCACAAGAAGAAGCCGGATATGAACTACGAAACTATGGGCAGAGCCCTGCGGTGCGTTTCTGTGTGAAGTGCGCCGAAAAAATCTTGCGTGCAGCACTGTAAATAGTGCGTTGGTGAGTTCATCAATATCCTCATCGCAAAACCATGTCTTTAAGCAGGGGTCTCAAATTCAAATTGCTCCGAGGGCCTAAGGAGGACTTGTAAAATAACCCGAGGGCCGCAAGATGACGCTGGCGCAACAATGACGGTAGTAAAACCTTACTAGAAACAGCTTTTACATATCATTTCCTGCGAAAGGTAGTATGAGTTATAGACAAACCATTTGTAACCGTATCTACGTTCGTTTAAAGGGAACTGGTTCACTCGCTAGCCGAGCACTTTTGAACACCGGTGAATAAAACAAAATAACGCAAATGTTAATTATTTGAAAACTTCCGAAAAGCGTCGCGGGCTACGTGCGGGGCGGTGTGCTTGAGGCCCCTGTCTTAAAGACTTTCATCAGTGTTTTTTGTTGGGAAAGAGCGTAGTGTCGTCTGTAGAGCTATCCGGTGTTTTTTCACAACTATTTAAGTATAAGCAGAAGCGAGATTTGAAACCAAACAAATCGATGCTTTTTCTGTACAATTGCTGGCAGCGTGCCAATTAATACAAGGGTTGGTGCAGCAACTTTGAGACGAAACTTCAGGTTCTCATTTCCGTACACAGTTTCAAACGGTCCTCTCCTGAGAAGAGTGCGTCGATAGGCCGGAAAAAAGCTGACTTTACGTTTCGTTGCAGTTACTACTATCAGCGCGGCATAATGCGCAAGGTCGACGGGCACCGCCTCATGTACCAGTTTCGCTCGCTGCCCAAGACACTGAACGCGATCGTCAGCCGCCCTGTCGCGAGCGACAAGCTCGACGCGGCTGCCCCGCAGTTCGACGCGGTCTGGCCGAGCCTTCGTGGCGGAAAGGTCCGCGACCTGGTCATTCCGCGGATACCCCCGTTAAGCGAAGGAGCCCCTGGCATCGCCGAGCTGGCCAGGGCCGTCGTTGCCGGCAATCCGGCGCCCAGCGCTCAGGAATACATCCCCGAGATCCAACAGAAAGTGGTTCAGGTGACGCCGGACGGTGTCGTCACCGGGGTCAACCTCGGGGTCCCCATGCAGGGCTCGATGCAAGTGAGCCCCGTCATCGACTGGACCACGGGCTCGACGCTGCTGGTCGCGCAAGACGGCAACAGGGTCTTTTTGCTCCCGGACAAATCCGGCGCAATGCAGGTCGTGACTATCGAGTCACCAAACGAAAAATCCGACCGGACTTCGAAAACCCCCCCGCGGCCCGTGATTCAACCTAAGACCCGTTGCGTTTCCCCTGTGCGCAGCAAGGACCCGGCCGACCTACGCTTGTCGGACAAGGAAGGAGAAGATGCAGAAAACGCGGCCAACCTTAGCACGTCTCCGCAAACAGCAGCTCAAGGTCAACCACCCTGCACTGAAGCAGGGAATGTACCCAGGCCCGCGTCTGGCCACGATGACTCATCAGTAACTTGCCACCGAAGTTGTCCCGTCGCGGCCAGCTCAGTCCAGGCCGATTCTTATTTTGAAAAGCGGGCCAGGGACGCGTCTGACGCAGACACCTACCCCCGACCGTCACGTCCGGGAATCGAGTGCCGGATATCGAGAAGTGACGGGAGCGATGACGTGTGTCTCGATGGCCGGGGACGGCGAATAGTGAAGAGCTCCAACGTTTGGGTAATGGTCGCCTATCGGTTGTGAAGTGTTACAGGGGTCGGCAACCTTGTTCGTTAGCTACGGACCGGTTTAAGCCTGGCGTTTTGTAGACCGGCCTTTAATAAATATAATAAGGAATGTTTGGTGCGTGCAAATTTATTATAACAGCTAAGTCATCATGACACTGATTCACTGAAAGATCTATACTTGTTATGCCGCAATAAGACACTCCAACCTAAGGGTCATGGTCAGTGGCGTGTAGAAGGGGGACAAACGGGGCGACGGCCCCGGGCACCCACTTAACTAGGTGATGTTTNCTATTGTAAGGCTAATAACTNAGTCTGCATGGTTTTCCTTTTTCGAAACTTGTTTTTNTGTCAACACTGATTTTTGCGCATTCAAATGCCAACAATTCTAACATTCTCAAATATTAGTGGCCTTGTGCTCTAGGTGTGTGGCGCAAACCAGTCAAACCGGTGGTAGCGTGACTTATTCCAGATCGTGCGATCAAGGAAAACTCACAAAAAAGAATTGAAAGATAATTATGGACGTTTAATCGATTTTCTGGACCAAATTTCAAAACTGTCCCATTCAACATGCTTGGTTTAGCTGACTTTTTGATGCACCACTAGTTTCGTTATTTGATGTGGATACCTTGGGTGTGCGCTAATACAACCGCACACCTGTGTTTGCAATATGCGCATCATTTCGAGCTTCGTCATTAATTGGCAATCCGGGCGGATTGATCATAACAGCTNACACAAGTCTGTATCTGTTCTGTCTCCCCAGTAGTTGTACATAAAACAGCCACTTTATAAAGAACGAAAGTTTTCTTGTGTACTTTATGCTCATTCTCAATTCTTGTGTAGTTTAGCAAGTTTCAAACTGCCAACCATGGGTGTCCGCCATCCCAGCCGCATACCTCTGCTCGACTGCTATTCGACGAGACGGACATTCGCGCAGCCTGATGTTTTTGCAGTCGTGAACAGTCCTGCCGTAGCGTTGAGTGTGTTTTACTCCACTGTTTAAATGCGCAGCCTTAACAAATCCAAACTCCTCACGGACCGTTGGTTGCCGTCCCCATGAATATGTGTGCATTTTGTTGCGGTGAAAAACATTCTGCTGTTTGCAAGTCTACTGTGTGTGACCTGTTTTGAAAGCGATTCATGCCTCGCCGCACTGAACTGGGCTGGTTCGACGGGCGCTTGGCCATGCGATTTTAACCCACGCCCAGGGTTTTTCTAAGGTGTTTTAGGGACCTGGTTCGGGTCCCTAGAATCAGAGAAAATTATCATCGGGTCCCTACAGGTCCATACCGGGTACCTAGCATTTTCCTTAAAAAAAACTGCTCACGCCCGAAATATGCGACAAATCCTCGCGGCCAAACATGGGTG
>JGI24159J19872_10004402_pt1 | contig 17927 bp, 8 predicted proteins | sample Ectturendosymbi4_FD_19872 | JGI IMG/M metagenome (IMG submission 19872) | reverse complement strand
ATGGTGCTTGATGTGCTTTGATTTGAAAAAATGCGCCCAAAATGAAATTAAATGCAGTCGTTTTCTTTGAGGTCATTTTCTTAGTTTTTTTCAGGCAAGTTCGGGGAAATTTGGGCAAAACTTTTCGCTCCCCCAAACGTTTGCTTGCTCCTACACCTATAAAAGCGATCGCACTCTTTGACTTGAGCTATGGAGAAGGCATGGATGTGCTTAGTGGTGTTCTGACACCACAATGCTTATTTTATGGTGGTAAAGTAGTGTATTCGAGGGGTCTGCCGGCCATGCTGTGCTTTCATAAGTCCGCAAGGATTCCGACTGTACGTATCCACAATTAAGTGACAACGTACCAGAAGGGCAAAGGTGGTATATGCTCTTTATAATCTAAGGGTTCATTGGTGCTTATAACACTTCATGTCTGTAATCAATCTAATGGTTCATATATATTCTGCCAATACGTTGAAAATAGACGATTTTCAATACTCCAGTTTTAAGAGAAAGCCTTTTTTGCAGTGCGGTAGCCATGAAATGTTAATGGATTCATCTGTAGAGCCAACATATTTTTTTATTTTATGTGTAGGGCTCAACATCATTATACATATAACAGGGTTTGTAAAGAGTACGAGAGCACAGAAATCCTGAGACATGGCACATCACAGGGTGGGTCTACAGTTCGTACGTGTAGACACAATGAAGGGACCAAACATCGAAATAGCACACCAGCAGCTGCTGCATTCCCTCATCGTCATACAGAATTATTACGTAGCAGGAGAAAATGGAGATCAGTAAAAAGCATCAGAAATTTGAAGTCAATGGATAAAAAAGTATGATGAAAATGTACATGGTTCTGCAAAGGCAATGAGATTGTTTAATATCAATGCATCAGGTGTCTTCACGAAATAGGAGAATTGATGCTGACGAACATTTGTATACTTAAGGGTGGAAGCAAAATTTTATAGGCAGTGTTGTTATAGGCAACATGAAGGTGTTTAATTACCCACTGTGTGTATTTATTCCACAATTTGCAGGCATACAATGGCATACAATAGGCGCAAAATAGGGTATCTTTTAACTGCAGTAGAACACTGCGCAGTGTCTCTGAGCTTGTTTGCCACAAAATAAGGTGATTTCACTTGTCTGTGAATGTCATTCGTCTCTGAATGCTTAGTGACAAGGCGGTGCACCGAAATATGTGATTGCTCAGCAAATTTAACAAGCTTCCCATTCAGAAAAGCATTGGGTGTTGCAGGCTGTTTCTACGGTTTAGGGACCTTGTATTCGGCATTGATTGCGCGTTGCGAACAGGGTGTGCGCTAAGAATAGGATATGCGCATCATGAAGGCACTGAGAAATAACACCTACAGTGCTTGTTCGTGGCATGAACAAGCAATAATAGCGTCTAATCTCTGCCGACGCTGAAGTTGAATTGTTGTATACGATAGCCACCGATGACTAACAGGCGAAGAGTGAATCACGGCGTGCGATCCCCATTGTTACTTGCTGCCCCAGTGTGACGTTTTGTGCTGCTCTCCGATGACAACAGGGGAAAAAATACAGCAACTGTTTTTCATTGTTGAAAATGCTGACGAGGACAGGCTATGACCTGAGATAATCATCAGTCTGTTTCGCTAAATGTACGCTGTCAAGTTATTTTAGGAAAAAAGGTTCTTCTGTCGTATACACATAGCTGACAGGTGGTAGGACTATGCGGTTAAGTCTAAAAGGAAGAAAAAAGAAAAGTCTAAAAGGAAGCGAAGATATTCGATCAGGTCTTCGTTGGTGGTGTTGGTGATACTGCATGGAGGGGCCATAACAGTACAGATGATAGAGAATGTGACTGGCGGATTGGATGTCACCGCACACGCAGTTTTTATTATCAGCCAATCCCATTCTGTGGAGGTTTGCGTTAAACCGGCCGTGTCCCGTGCGCAAGCGGTTAAGTTGGACCCATGCTTTGCGCGGCATGTGGCATTCTGGTGGAGAATTAGTGAAACTAGAGATATATGGTTTCAACGAATCTGGTACTGGAGGGGGGAGAAGTCTTGGTTAGTGAGGTTCTTCATGAACGGTCTTAAGGGGCGTCTCGAGCGAAATCTGTTGGGAGCGTGCCGTGCGTTCAGGGTTTCATGCAGCAGATGATCAGGACTTTGTGATTTACGATGTAGCTCTAGACAAGCCACGTTTCTTCGAGTAGTGGGAGGCAGAATACCAGAAAGGAAAGGGAGGAAGTCTGTATGGGGTAGATCTTATACACCCTGAAATTGTACGCATGATTCGTTCAACTGAGTGTCTAATTTATGTATGTGTGCACTTTGGCACCAAGCTTGGGAGCAGTATTCTGCTGGAGCATATACCCAAGCACTTGTTGAGGTTCTGAGCACAAGAAAAAGGGTGAAAAACAAAAAGGAAGCAAATATAAACAAGAAGGAAATACTGTCTATTGAAAGGTATCTTTTCACAGCCAAGAATTAGACACTACTATCTCTTATCAGAATCTATATTTCGCCTACTAGATAAGTATCATCAGCTCTTAGTCAAATACAGTAGAATCAAGAAAAGAAATATGTGTGCAGAACAAAATAACGCACCCGTAGCAACATGCACATGAACACGCACTCAAATAGAAAAAGAAAGTTACGAGCAGTTGCAGTTGGTAATGTCTGTTTTGAAAGCTGGATGGTTTGACAAACACGTGTTCTTGAATGAGTGCATAGATGGACCTCTGGATAAAGCTGAATGCCCGATATATGTAAGACTTTGTTTCGCTCTTGGAAACGTTAAGGACTCAAAGACGGAACACGAGATGACACCATATACATGACTCTTTTGCATCTTTACCAATAGGGTCTGACGTGAGGTTTCAGTTGAGGGTCATACGTAAAACTTACAAACCAAACTGCCTTGTTGATTTGACTGTCTCTCCAGTTTTTTTATTTTTTGTCCAGCTGTTGAGAGGTTGTTCCTGGTTGATAGTTCTTTGCAGGTCTAGAATTTATTCCAAGTCNTCTTGTCGCAGGTCACAGTTCCTGCAAAAGTTTGGGCGCCATTAGTCTGATTACCAGAGGTGGGCAAACTACGGCCCGCGATGGCAGTCACACGTACATAGATAGTCCATATTTAGAGTCTATGTTAACGTAATTTTATCGATTACATTGGAATTAACAAGTTTTTTCCACACGTTTCATTCGAAACCGCATTTTTATTCAACCGGAAGTGACTATTGTTACCTTCACTTTGTGGTAGCTCATGTAAAACGTATTTTTAAGTTTTCAAAGCGATTATAGATGTAATATGTGTAATACGACCATGCGGCCCCCAGTGGCAATAAAATATCTTCAATGTGGTCCTCCGTAGAAAATGTTTGCCCACCCCTGGTCTGATATATTTTGTCAGCTTGTTGGTGCCTTTCGTTGCGCAAGAACCGTATTGCACAGTAGTGAGGGATGTTAAAGTTCCATGGTATTGTCTTTAGGTTACATTGCAGATGGAAATGCATTGGCAATCTCATACCTCTGAAAGCATATATCAACCGATAAATCACCAACTTTTAAAGTGAAAAAGTAGTCAAGAAAGATTTTTGCAATTCATTGTTTAGAATCGGCTGTGCACAAACGCTACGTAGAGAAATTTTTTTGCGGTGGCTTCCAAATCTCAAATTTTGAAGTTAATAACGTCAACATAAGCAGGATTGTTTTTAACCCTTTCCAGTTTTTTTTTGTCATTTAATACAAAGATTAAGTTAAATAAAACAAATGAAATCACGTTTCAGTGAGGATGTTTGCCATAAAAGTTCCATCGAGTCATTTTTGTGTACTCTACCAGTGTATTTTCTTCTATTCAGATATCCCCATTATTACGGGCCGCCATATTGAAGTGGGGAGAGTTTTAAGTGCTGCTGTGGCTCTGTGACCAAGGAAATGGACGCCTCTGTGGAGTCAGTTGAAGGGGTGAGGCTTTTGTTCTCTTCCTTCTTATATCAAGGTTGATAACATTTTAGTTAAGTTCGTTGCGCGTAGGGTATGTTTTTCGAGAGTATGCAGCACACTTTCCAGCAATCAAAATTATCTTCTTTGTTGGATGAAGCGGGTTTGTCGTTAGGCATCGAGCGTGGTGTTTCATCTCAACAAATCCTATTTAGACGATCCTTTGTCAGTAACGCAAACGTCTTTTTTCTTTAGATTAAAACTTTTTTTCTTAGCAGAAAGACTTGATGTCCAAAAGCCCAATTTTTCATGGCAGGTTAACAATTAGTTGCGCCACTAATTTAAAGTAATTGCTACCCCCTTTGGCTATGATACAGTAAGACCAAATTGAAACTAAAACCTTAACATTATAATTAAATCCTTTTGTTTTCGATCTGCCTGGAACTCAATTCGACGAAAGATAAACGTCTATTAACTTCTTACTACCAGCGCTAACAAGCATTTTTACGTACACCTAGTCAAATGTCGTTGTGCATAATAGTTGGTGCGCTGACGTATTGCGCCTTGTGAGTTTAAATTTTGTCTTCACATACCAAACAGATTTTCTGTCGGAATTCTTAACAATGAATTCTGCCTCACATCATACCGAACGTAACTTGAAAGCTGGGTATAATGCATTTCAAGACGTTGATCAAACGTCGCAGCATTTCAAAACCAAATTTCAGGGTGTCATTTCGTTCAAGATGGGAGATTGTATTGTGTTTGGCCTGGAAGTGTCATTACATTGGCTTTATACTTCCACTGGAGTTTCAAGAATGGTCTGCGGAACTCATCTCCGCTTGTTTTGCGCCCAGCGCCGGCGCTATACCATTAGGCGAACTAGGCGGCTTCCTAGGGCGCTGGGCCAAAGGGGCGCCAAAAACGGGCCAAAAATAGGCTGCAACTGTGTGATTTAGAAAGTGACGAATGTGCACCAAGTAAAAGTAAATGAAAATGATGAAAGTGAATGGAACACACGTTCACGCAGTTTATGAGAAGACAGAGGTACTACACTATTTCAGGTGTGCTGCGGAAGGGTTAATATTTTTCCTGTTAATTTAAATTTCACACATACTCGGTTAGCTATATCGCAATTTGGTATAAATTTTATTCATCTGATAGACTTTTCTAATGTACAACAAACGTCGTTCCTATTTCCGTAATGCACAGCGTGATGATATGTAGAGTAGGAATCTTTTTGTCGTAGGGGTGGGCGGTGGAAGGATTCTTGCCTAGGTGTGCACAAGTCTTATCAATGGCGTTGTTGCCAGGGCCAGCAAAGCATGCACTGCAACAGGCCATACTCTATCAAGTTCATTGCAAAGTTTTAAGGTTACCATCTCTGTTCTCATTTCTTGATGGTTCGTAGATGCGCCGTTTTTACCGCAGTTTGTGCCGAAACCTTCACCAAATCATGTTTCAGCTATTCAATATATTCAGGTTAGGAAACGCCGCCGAAAGGCCAGCATTATTGACGTTAGTAGCCTACGGGGTTCCCACGCGGTATTGGAAGTATTCAAAAAGTATTGAATTGTGAAATCGGTTTTCAAGACCTTGAAAAAGTATTGAATTTGGCCAAAATGTACATAAATTATTGAAAAAGTATGCAAATTATAAACTCTGCCATTTGTTTATTCAAATTTTGTTCTTCACCACTAATGACAGTGCAGATGTTTTTGCATTGCGTTCCATGAGTAAAATTTTGAAAAATGAAGTTAAATGCTGGTATTAAAGCCTTTTAATTTAGTGTTTTGAAAAGGTATGGAAAATCTTTTTCGAATAGGTGTGGGAACCCTGAGCGTAGTGAGTCAGTCAAATTTCGATCTAAACGACGCACCACCTTTAATTCATTTAACCGAACAGATTCCAGCTGGTACGCACCATGACCTACAGTAAATGGTGGCGTTTGCGAATGTCAGAGGCTTGTGTTGTGCATGTGGCACTTCGTCGACTGCTACGACATGCACCAGACTGTGAAAGGCTGTAACAAAGTTTTGAGCCCTATGCTAGATTTCTGTTTACACAAATGCTGTAACGCCTCTTGTATAGATAATTGGCGTTCAAATGAACTCGGTATGCATCTAATAAATTAGCTTGATGTAAAAAAAATCGTCCTCATCTACGCCATGTGTTTAGGCTACAACGGAAAAGGGTCTTTTTGGGGAGGGGTGCTAGAATGGACCTAGCCTAGGACCAGAGAGGATGTTTTTGTTTGCGTTTATCAATTACAGTCACCTGGAAATCATGCAAAAAGGTCGTGCCACTGTTGATCAAACAGGAAGACATCATCATTAGAGTGAACACATCTTTCAANCCAGCATGGTCCAACTACTTTTGACCTACNGGCCATTTTACAAAACCTTTAAAAAACNCGGGCCACTTCCAATAAAATGATGTATAAAGCAACATATTCACAACATTTAAAACTAAAAAAGGGAAGATANGTGAGTGCTTAATTGAAATCATTGCAAAATAGCAAACAACAGTTTAATACAAATCTCCATCAGCGGGATACCTGTGGTCGAGACTTCTCTGGCACTATCGCTACTTTATCAAAACCAATGTAGCAAGTCGGAAACTATCGTCCAAAGTATCGTCTGCTATTCGATTTCTGTTTTGAGGTTTGTCTTGCTTCATCGTAGAAAATGCACTCTCACACACATAGGCGTACGAGGTGGGGGGTTGGAGGGCAGCCTCCTCCCGTCTTGAAAAATTTCAGGGCAAACTCTGGTTTCAGGGCAAGTGCAAGTTGCTCAAAATCCTGAATGATAAAATATTACAATACAGTGAAACATTTCAGGGCAACTCGTGTTTTTCAGGGCAAGCGCAAGTTGCTTAAAAATCCTGAATGATAAACGATACATATTCAATACCGTGAATTCAGGGCAAACTCTGGTTTCAGGGCAAGCGCAAGTTGCTCAAAAATCCTGAATGATAAAAAATATTTCAATACAGTGAAAAATTTCAGGGCAACTCTGTTTTTTAAGGCAAGCGCAAGTTGCTCAAAAATCCTGAATGATAAAAAATATATATTCAATGCAGTGAAACCAGGGTACACTCTGTTTCTAAGGGCAAGTTGCTCAAAAATCCTGAATGTAAAAGTATACTCCATACAGTAACAAATTTTCAGGGCAAATTCTGTGTTTCAGGGCAAGCGCAAGTTGAAAACACAAACTCTGTTAAGTTGCTCAAAAATCCTGAATGGTAAAAAATATATTCAATACAGTGGAAACTTTCACGGCAAACTCTGTTTTCCAGGGGAAGGTGAAAAATATTTCAATACAGTATTTTCAGCCAGTAAAGGCAATTACCGTAAAGTTTCTTGTCTGGGAAAACATAACACGCAAGGAACTTCACCCCCTTGAGTTAACAAGCAAGGTGACTACAGAATTTGCCGAAAACGGCACCTCTAGGGTNTTATACAAAGAACGTTATTGCCGAATTGAAGTAATAAGCGAATTGAAATGCAATGTAGAAGATGCCATCGGCACCGAACGAAATNCAACATTATAAGCGAATTGATGCTACATACGAAGCCGTTATAAACGAATTCAACTATATAGAACATATTTACAACGGGTTTCAGGCCCAATTCTGATTAAATTAAAAAGTTGGATTCGGGGCATACTGTTTATTTTTAGGGAAAATTGTTATTTTCAAGGCAAATTTTTTCCGTCCACCCAGTAAAATGCCTTCCCGTACGCCTATGCTCACACACGATGTGTTGCCTAACATCGAGTGCATTTTTAGTGTGAAATCTCTCAGTTTGGAAATCTGTCTTTGCTTACGGAATTCCAGAAGCTCTTCACAGTCTCTAACACCATTTGTATTGTACATTTGTATTAAAAGATGTATGCGTGCTCTAATTAAAATTACTTATTGAAGGAATGGGCAATTAATTTGGCCTGCGGCCACTTTGAAAAGGCCATGTTTAGCGGATAGATAGACAGATTTATTTGGCGGTACTGAGTTCATGCGCCAGATGTAGGCCTACTCTTCAAGACAACGAACGCCGGGTCATCGAAAAAACACAGAGGTATCCAGACAGGTGCCCCAACGGAAGGGTAGCAGTGGGCTGCTAATTTGATCGCAAAAAAATTAAATAAAACAAAATGGTACACAGAAAAGGTATTATTCATTGTTCTTGTGCAAAAGCACTTCATCCAGCGCAGGCAATTCAGTGAGACAAATGTAACCTCACACGCCTTTCACCAAATTTCACATTTGAAGATTTTTCCTGATTGCTTCTGCGGGCCATTCAAAACGCTGTGGCGGGCCACATGCGGCCCGCGGGTCTGCAGCTGGACCACACTGCTTTATGCTATGAGGGGGCGCTAAAAATGGATCCTGCCTATGGCGCTGGAATGGCTTGCTCCAGCCCTGTCTGCGCCGTGGGCCAGGCGGCTACTTTCGCAGTGAATGCTGCACTGCGGTGGTGAGCCATTGCATGGCAGCACCGCGGGTGAAGCTTTCCTTTGCACCCATCGATTGCCGAGCACGAGGCTGGGCCGCAAGTCCCGTTTCTATAGTCTGAGAAAAATATGCATGTTTAAGTCTGAGATAGAAGTCTGAGAAAAATATGCATGTTTAATTGAAACGCATTCTTTTTTACAGCACCACGGAAGTATTCTTTTCAAACTTGGGCGCTTTCTTCCAACCACGTTTGCATACTTTATCTTTACATGTTGCTCTTACATGTCGCAGGGAACGCCTGTTGAGTTATGGGTCGTGGCAATTGCAAAGGTATGTGTCGCTGGATCGACCAGTAGAGTTTATATGCGCCCACAGCTAAACCGTCAATCAAAAGCGCAGTTTTCTCGGTATCAACTTGATGATGAATGTTCAAAAATTCAGGGGTCTACTTCAGGGTCTAGCAAGGTCTGCGTTTGGCTGTAAACTGTTTGGAAACCACGGACCAGCCACTGCTGACGTAGCGCAAAAGTCTTACGTAGACGCTGGAGTACGTGCTGTTACGTCACAGAACATTTTACCGTATTCGTACGTTACAAACCCCAGACATTTTCCTTTCCTCCCCACCATAAAACACGTGATAAGTGCTGAAATGGGCATTAAACAAATCGTATTTTATTGCAAAATAACAAGTTTGCGAAACACATGACAATTCCAAAAACGTTTCATTCAAATTTAATGAGAACCCTGAGGCTCATGTTGAGAAATTAACGGAGAATTTCAAGGATAAAAACGTGTCGATTTTGCTCCAATATTTCTGTGCTCGGAAATGTTCAAATTCCTCTTTTGTTCAAAATGTCATTAACGGCACTAAAGCATATTGAACTGGGTACCTTGTCTATCGAAAAGAATCCATTCCCAGCAAAGAATCAGACACCAGTTCCAGGAAGTTTTCTCCCTGGATTTGAAAATTCCTCCCTGAGTGAGCCACTGCGCTGCCGGTTGAGAATCACTGGGTTAGAGGCAGTTCGCGTGCGCAATATATTTAGGTCGGAAACAAAGTTAGATTTCCGCAGGAAAGTACTAAGAGACAGTTAGGCTGAAAGCTACAGTGTTGACTAAAGCAAATGCTGCTTTGTTGAAGCAAATGCTACTTTCATCGCGGTCTTTCTCCGTCTCTTCGCGCCAAAATAGAGAAAATTATACATTAAACTGCCGGAAAGCTATGAAAAAGCGAAAAATAAGTGAGCGTGCGAAAAGTACGTCAAGCAAGTGTGCTGCGCAGGCCTGTAATTGGCGGATGTTTTTCCAACCAGCGTCATGGAGCCGGAGCCAAAGCAATTTCGGATGATTGATGCCGCAGTCGAAGACAAAACATTTTTAGATGACTGGGTCCGATGAAGCTTTTTGTTCCGTTTCATTACTGCTAACTTGATGTAGTGCGCAGTTTTTTACTTGATTCAGTGCTTTTGGACGTTTTTAATACGTTGTGCATTTGTAGTACACAGCGTTCAATACGACCCTTTAAACGTACTGTATTTGAAATTAGTCTTAAAACAGGGCTGTGGGAACTGAAGACCGAAGCACAAACAGTGTTGGTTGATTGGAGCTGGAGCTAAAACTTTTGGATGCCTGAAGCAGCAGCCAGAGATGGAGCGTGAGAGTCGGCACAGCCTGTTTTAAACTAAGACGATTGCACTGTATAGCTGAGAAAAACTGAAGTTTAGACGTGAGGATCCAATCCGAGCAACGGTATTAAGTACAACTGCTTCACAGTGAGAGATCATTTTGTTCTCAAGTGTCATAAAATGTGTTTTTGTTGGGGTTAGCGAAAGGTTTCCTTTTAAAGCTACGAACAATTTCTTTAAAATGCCCCTAACTTTGTCCACGTCATCTGCGAATGTCAGCAAGGCTTTACACATTTGATTGTTGCATGCAGATTCTTCCTATCCTTACTTTGATCAACTTCATACTAGCGCATCATGATGAAAATATGGCAAAAGTTTTCGAAAACGCCTACTCGCGATTTATTTTCCTCGGCCTCTGCTTCTCAATGCTGGGTGACGTCATTCTGGTATATCAGAACCACAGCGACGCGTGCTTCGCGGCAGGTAAACGCAGCTGCATTGTGGTTACGCTGCAATTTAGTTTTGCAGTTTCGCTTCAAGGCTGATTTTTCTGCTTTAGTTACGGTCCATGCAAGACCTTTCACTGGGACTGGGAAAAGGATGCAAGTTTAGTAATGTTCATTCATTTTTTGTTTTCACTGGGAAAGCAAGTCAAATTTATCTTGACTGAGGTGAAATGTGATATCGGATGGAATGTTTATTCATGCAGAAGCCTAGAATCATTTTTGGATTACTCCCATAGGCAAAAAAGCTCGTTGATACTTGTGAAGAGAGCAACGTAGCGATCATATTCCAAATCAAGTTGGGGAGTGGTTGTCCACAAGGTTTTATCGNGTACCAAACAGAAATTAGAAACAATGTCTTAGGACTTTCACGATCGCTGCAAGACAGGATTGTATTGTTCGCTAACGAATAAATTTACATTTTGAAAAGTGAAATTCGATGATTGTGTTTGGATTTCATGTCACATTCAACTGTTTGTTGAGATTATCAGCTGTGAAACGTTGTCAAACTTGAAGCCAAGTGCGCAAAACAATGTTTGAGCGTTGTATATAGAATTCTTGAGCTATGCGCGAATCAGAAGACAAGTGCCTGCTACGAAAATAGCAAAAACGAGAAATACTCAATTTAGCTAAGTCTTTGAGCGTTGTGAAGATGTTACACAAAACAATACAATGCTTCTATGTTGTGTACATATAAGCCTATTCTCAGTGGCGGCTACTGTAGCTAAAACCTGGTAAAACTACTCAGGAATGGCTTTCTTTCTCATCGGACACCTGATGTATATCTGCGCATTTTCGTGGACACCAGTGCGATTCCAACCCATGCTCCTCGTCAAGTTCATCGTGATTGCACTGCTTTTATACAGGTTTCCTCTTTTTATTTTTTTCCTAGGGTCGCAAAACGACCCAGTGAAGGTTTTGCGCCAGGATCAGCAAATGCCGATGTTGAGCTTATTTGCGGCTGCAAATGATTACATCGCAAAGCCCACCATAAAGGTTGTTCAAATGATAATGAAATCGATGTGTTCGTCAACTGAATATACCGTAAAGTGTGTGGCGCAGAAACCTTTTCATACCAGTTACAGAGCAAAAGCAGTTCATTTGAATACTTTAATGAACAAAAATTTTATAAAACGACGTTCAGTGTACAGATACAAGAATCTTGTTTTTTTATTGCCTGTTGCATGTATTCGAAACGCCTTGCTGTCTGTAGTTGGCTATATTTCTCAGTTATAAGCCATCTTGCTGAATTATGAATAAATCCACCAGCACTAACTTTCATCTTATGCTAAGCTTACACTTTTTTCAGGAATAACCAGCAATGGGTTTTCTTTGCCTCTCTAGGTATATGTGGAATGGTAAACTTTCTTCGGCTCCCATCACAATTCAGATAGGCGTTTTTGCTTATTCCATCACTATAGCTCTTATGAACTGGACAAGCTGGACAAGACTTTTCTACAGAGGTTTCATGGAAGGTATGAAAAACTTGAAATTTAATCTCACGAAATGTATGTGTATGCAAACGTGGTTCTCCAATTGGTGTTTCCAACTTTTGGTTTGTTATTTAGGTTAGAAAACATTCCAATTTTTGGTTTGTTATTTAGGTTTAAAATAAACTTCAAATTGTTTTGGTGTTAAAACTTCAAACTATCGGAAAAACTGAAAGTATTTTCTCTTGACGAGATGAAACTTTTTTTACAAAATTAACACTTCATCGTAAGTAGTCTTCTTTCTAAAATGAGGATCATTCTTCATGTAAGCTAGTAATTACAACTTGTTACAGTAGCTGTAGGTTTAACCACAAGAGATAAGTTACTGTATGTTCCCATATTTTTGATAGGAAATGTTAATGCAAAATTATAATTTAAATGTAGGCTACAGCTCACCCATAATAGTAGATAACATAGCTGTTGAGAGAAAAACTTTCATTACTGCGAACATAACCAACAACTTTCCCCATACTGCATGTAGCAACGGGGTAAAATTTTAGACTGCAAAAGTATTCCTACCATTTGAATTATTTCAGTTTGTTGCCTTGAATCACACTATTACCTTAAAGTAGTAGGACAGCTTCATCAAGTCTTGTCGGCGCAGCTGTTGTACGTCACCAGTTACATGGCAATTAATGAAAATTATGACAATCTTTTTCAGTAAGCCATGAAGACGGTCAATTAAAATATATAAAGCAAATAAATGTTGTTGTTGCACTTTTTATTTGTTATTGCTTTTCCAGGTTGGGCTAGGTTAAACCCAAATTATTGGGCAGTTACGACTACTGGCTTGTCATGACCGGTGTAGATTGTTCCAGGCTATACGAATTTGAGCGCATAGCACCTTTGTTATGTATGCACCTTTAATTTACAAGTAATGCCGTTCTATTTTGCAGGTGAGTGGCACACGTTGATGGGATGCCTTGGAGCAGCGTTTTTTCTAATCTCGGATACAATCCTGGGCATAAACAAATTCCGGGGACCCATTCCTCATGAAAACTATTTGATCATGGGAAGCTATTACCTGGCTCAGTTCGGCATTGTTGTATCAATTGAATCGGTTCCAAAACAGCGAAAAATCAAGTGAACTATTGCCAAGAAAAAATGACAGAAGTGCTTGCTTGTTTCAAAATATTATGTTGTTGTTCACCCTCACAGAAACAGTTAAAAAGTGTCTATAAACAGAAAAGCACGAAATATATCCAAGAACAGAAAACATCTAAAAAGTTTTGTGTATGTAGCCTATGGTCTTTCGTGTTGGGCGCAATGCAGTTTTCGTGAAGGATATGAATTGTTGCAAATTTTGGAAGGGTTCTTTTGCTGTTTGACAAAGTGTAGCAAGAAAGGAATGCTGTGGTCAGTGTGACTTTAACCTTCAGCTGTTAAGGTATTTGTACACGTTCTCTCTAAATACGACATAAACAAAAATCTTATAAACAATTTTCAAAATCATTGTGTGATGATTGACGCGATTTATGCAACAGAGACAGTTGCGCTCAACTTTGCTTTTCCTACATACCTTGCATTAATGCTCACTGTGTCCCGAAATAAAACACGAAATACTGAGCACAGCGGTTCACAAACAGAAGAGGAAAATGAGACGTCTAGAGGTGTGTAGGCTACTTCTTTGGCAGAGGAAGTAATCTTGCATTACAGGCAAAGTTAAAGATTTTTCTGCAACATGTGTAGTGTAGCACACAAGAAATATTATTGGTTGCTGCAATAAGTTATCATGTATGAGATGAGCAAAAGCTCTATTTCTTCAGCTTGTTTGCTTCATCAGTCGAAAGTATACTGTGACATGTGAGCCTTTTTGACCCATGAAAGTTTGCTGAAAATATTTCCTATACTGTAGGGCAGCGGTCCCCAAACTTTTTGGATGCTGGGCCAAATTCGCGATCTTATCAGCGTCCACGGGCCGAACTATTTTGCGTATTGAAAAAAAAAAAACAAAAATAGCAGGCGTAACAGTAATCGCGTTTGTGTATATTGCTATTTGTTTTCCTTGCTCAGTAACATGTTTGCAATGTGACTAATGAAACTGCTTCTTATGTTGCATGATAGTTGTAATGTTTGGTTCCATGCTTGATGCTACAAGGCGGAGAGTACCGCGTTAATCTTTTTACAGCAGCCAGATAACGCTTACGCTTCAAACTCCAAATGCCGACTATACAATTTACAGATTTTGCAGCACGTATGCAAGCTAATGTAGAGCCTGCACCAGACTAGGCGCAAGGGCCGCAACCAGCTGATTTTTTTCCGGGGGAAGGCGCAAAATGATTGCAACTTGTTGTACGTAACAAAGAAACGTGTTTTTGAAAAAAAGTTCAGTGGTCCAATTGCCAAGTTTCCCCCCCTTCCTGATTTCGGCCCTGTTAGGGACAAGCACATGTTAAATATTAAGGTGCTGGTGCGCACTAGTAATGACCTGCGCGTAGCCGCATTTGCCGGACGATTGCGGGTTGAACTTGGTGCGAGGCGGGTCGGGTGAGGGATGAGAAATCTTTTGTGCGGATAACTGAATGTTGCCCCAGTGCAAGTGACATGAGGAAGAAAAACTACAGAGAGCTTGCGGTACAAAGGTGTTGTAACATTCTGCAGTGGTGGCGAGACCACAGATTAAAGCTTCCAGCCCTCAGTGATCTTGCAAGAAATAGGCTCTGAATGATGACAACCAGCGCTTGTAGTGAACGAGTGTATTGTACGGCTGGTCATGTGGTCAATAGTAGAGCAGCAAATTTGAAGAGTTCGTCTGTCAACGACATACTCTTTTTCAATGGTGATGTAAAGCTAAGAACGAAACGCTCAAGTTTGACAAAAAGGTTTCACATTTTTATTCTAGTGTTTTTTATGAGCTTCTGTTGGCTTTGAAATGAACCACTGAATAAATTTCCACAAGGGATGAAACACGTTGCATGAGATTTTAGTGGTTTTCAGACGCACACGTTGCATGAGGTTTTAGTGGTTTTCAGGCGGTAACAGTGTCAGTGGGGCATGCACGTGTTGGCAGGGTGTGTGTGGTAGATGCAGGTTTGAAGTCTGCGGGTGCGTTACCTTATTTCTCAAATTGTTGTTGGTGCGGGCCGGGAGCGGGCAAAAATTATCAACCCGCGCAGGACTCTAGAGATGCACAAACTTCCAGCTGAAAAGCAGCTATATGACGTAAGAATTGTCCGTTTTCACGTTTACTTGTCTGTGTTGTTCGCTGAGTATAACGTTACAAATGAATAGCCTAGGACGGTCCTAAGTACACCACTTTTATTTCATACCTTGCAAGTTGGCTAAACCCAACTTTTTTAATTGAGCTTTTGATTGAAGCGGAAAGGTTAGTTCATTTTTGTTTCTAAAGGAGATATCGAAACAAAATTCTCAATTACAGCAAATGATTCTTGCTTTTTGTGTGATTACATCTCACATTAATTTATTTACACGAAATTTATACAATACTAAACATTCCNAGGAAAGCTCGCGAGCCGGATCTGGCCCGCGGGCCGCACTTTGGGAATAGCTACTGTAGGGCTATAGTACACTAAAAAAAACAAATGTTGACGCAAAACAGGGTTCTAGATCAAAATTGGTCTCTTTCAAGTTGTGATGAAGTCGAGACTGCAACGTCCGTGACCGAGACCTGATCAAAACTTCGAGACCGAGACTATCAAATAATCCAAGACCGAGACTTGCAAGTTCGAGACCGAGATTTGCATCTTCCTACATGAATTTCTAAGAATATTTAAAAATATCATCGCCACTTCCTAGCTGTATGTTTGGCTTTTCCTTTCCAGCAGATTCAACAGACAGTGAGTGATGTGGCCGAGTCATTTTTGTCGCATCACCAGTCGAGTCACAAGAACTGTCGAGTCATTAGTTTGTAAGCTCGAGTCAAATCAAATTAAGGATTACCGCTATGCCTTTTTTACCACAAAGCACATTACAGAGAAGGTGTTATATTTCACAAACACAGTCAACACAGAGAGGAGCCAAACACTGATACAACGTACCAGCTATGCAGTAACTACATTCACTCATCATCAAACAGGAACCCACTGTGGTGGGATTCAAATTTCTAAGAACAGGTTCTCTCGCTCCAGGACCCGCTAAGAACAGGTTCTCTCATTCACAGTCTCCAGAGAAAAAACATGCCGGTTGGCCCGATATAAATCCAAAGGTTGATCTTTTGTTGCCGACTGATTGGTACAGTTTAGCAAAGGAAATCATTGATTTTAGTTATTTTCCCAAATTATAGTCTTGTTTTTTACTAATAAAAGTTCTTAACAGGTCTATGAAAGGTTTTCCAAGATAAAGTTATAAGTAAAAGGTGTTTATGGTGAAAATTGAGAACCCCTTACGTAAGCCAACAACCGGTTCTCGGAATTAAAAATATTCCAAGAACAGGTTCTTGTGAACCGGTTGAATGCCATCACTGGGAATCCGGCAGTGGGAGAAAAATGAAGACATTGTAACATCAGGTTCTGAAATAAACGGTTAAAAAAGTCGCTCAGCGGCCGAGGTAATCGGAGTCACTATTTTGACTCCTGTTCCTGTTTCAAAAGAGTGACTCCAGCTCCTTCTGCTTCGAACCTCATTGAAAATTTACACTCCTGGGCTATTTTGCCTTTAGCTGAATACGATATGACAAGTTCCGAAGGCATGACCTGCTTAGTTGACCATAACGGCTGTCCAGGGGACGAGTGTTGTCATGGTTCCAGACCAGATGCTGGCAAGCAGTAGTGACTTCTTGTCTGCGTTGCATGAACTATAGGCTGAACCCATAAACCTAAACCCCAACACATTGTCTCTCAGTTACCCACTTTACACTGCACTGTTATCGGATTGACACGTGAGCGATTCGTCGCCCTTGGTTTACCTTCGTGAACGCACTTGCGAACTCGATATTGGGGCGTTTTTACACTGCAAGGAATTCGAAGATTTGCTTCGTGCGCTTGGCCTATGGTATTGCGAAAGCTGGGGAATAGGTGTAAATGAAAAGGTGAAAGCTGATTCCACTACAGAACGGTGCTTTTAGTAGGTGCAATTGGAATCGCCGAGACGTGATTTTATTCAGCGTAATCCGAAAAATAAGAGCCAGCAGAGAAAATCGTAGATAATTGCCGGGCGATTAGGTCATGAAAACCACGTCGCATCGTAATTGTACTGTTCAAGTGACTTTAATAGAATTTGAATAGCTTCTCTGTGCAGGGCAGGAAATGGGAGTTTGTTCTTACACTGCAAAGCCACTTTGTTGATTTCAGTAAAGATCATTAACCAGTCTATTCTCTGCAGTACAATACAACAGAGTGTCAAATATGAGGTTTCATAGCACTTTGTAAGTCGTAATCTTTGAACAGTAGGTACTGCAATTCACCAAATTGCAATTATAACCTATTTCACAAACTTTCGTGACACGTTTTATGCTACTCCATGTGTTCCATTATGAACTGAGGAAATCATAGCCACATAACTGGAATACAAAGTTCAAAGTGTAGCCTATACTGAAGTCATCCACATCCAATACTACATACCTGTATTTTGCACAGAGATTGAATAATTATACTATATAATATCCTNCAGTCTAATATCTGATGTCTTGTAACCTACCGAATAATCTTTCAGTTTGATCAACCGATTCAATTTTNCTGATTNTTTTCCCGAACTAGGTGTAGTTAACCTACAGGCAAAACTATTAAATAAATTAATNCGTCATTTTTGCTAAAGATTAGCTTGAATAGGCTAATATGTTCCAAGGTAGTGGTTTTAGCATCAAACAAGTACAGAAAAGGTTGACCAAGACTAAATAAAAACCACCCAACATCATTTTCAATCGAATCCCTTATCATCGAATCCCCAACCTACCTCTGCTAGTTGGATTCGCTGAATCGCATATGGTTGAAACAATGCGCGCTCAAGCAGCTCGGTGAGACACTCACGGTCGTGCTTGAG
>JGI24159J19872_10004401_pt1 | contig 17928 bp, 14 predicted proteins | sample Ectturendosymbi4_FD_19872 | JGI IMG/M metagenome (IMG submission 19872) | reverse complement strand
TTCTGACGATATCCCCTGAAGTGTCAGACGAAAAGCTTTGGGATGAATCTCCTACTTCACGCCATCTTCAAGTTCTGTACCACCAAACGTCTTTTCAAAGATTTAACACTGTGCAATCAACCAAAGACCTAAACGGTTTCCTGCTCAGCAACGAAAAGTACATCCTCAGCAGGTGAACAGAATAATTCAATGATCTTTTTAAAACCCAGTCACTGTTACGCCATCACACTTGGCCAGCGCCAAAACAGCCCAGCGCCGAAACGGCGGCGCCAAATAGTCCCATTCCGATCACACTTGTGCGAAGCGTATCTCGGGGAGGAAAACATCACCATTGCGATAGAAGTCACCCTAAAGCTCAAGTTACTGAAAGCTGCAGGTTGTGATGAAATCCAGCCTGAAATGCTTAGAGCTTTAAGCAGAGGAGGAATTCTCTAGGTAACATGTGTGTGTCAAGTGAATCAGCAATTTGGGAGGACATCAAGGGACTGGCAAACCTTGGTGATCATTTACTTACAAAAGAAGAGCAAGCAGGAGTTGGTACAACAGTTTAACAATATCATTTCACGGCTGGAAGCTTATTTTAGCAGCAGGGTAAAGAACATGCGCTAACCAAGCGATAGCAAGAAGTCGCTCAACGCTTATCTGGGATAGGTATCGCTGCAATGATGCTGATCCAGCACTTTAGTGTTGTGATGACACGCTGCGGCTTTCCGCTGTGAAACTTCAAGTTTAGTTTTCTGTGAGTGCTACTCCAGACGACGCTCGCGACAACGTTTGAAGCTTCGCCAAGCACTAATTTTTCACCTTTGGTTATCCATGTACAAGCAATAGTGGTTCACGAATCTAACTGACCCATGAGCAGGACGCTTGTGATGACCGCAGGAAGGCAACGGAAATGCGTTTTCTGAAGAAACGTTAAAACGTCGTCAGAAAAGAAACAAAAAGCGAGTGGGCGAAATACGTGTTCGAGAGCAGTCGCTAGCCTTCACTTTTATCGATGCCCGTATTTCACAGAACACTGAAATAACGATCGAGTTGTAAAGTCGATGGCGTGCAGCGTTTTCCCCTAACACAATACTCAAAAATAAATACGATTAATGTTGTACCGCATTCCAAGCAAATAAATAGGATATTACGAGTGCAGTACAATAACAAGCAGCTTAAACAAAACTATCAACGGAAGCTTAACCCTATAAGTCCCACGCCGGCCACTTTTTTGACCAGGTTTTTGCAACGCCATAACTCGCCAGCCGATTGAGGTAGAGAGCTGTTCAAACCGTTTACGGATTCAGCAAGTCTTCTTGTTCAGATTAAAAAAAACAAAATAGAAGATCACCTCAACGTTCATGTAACTACAACAGTCGTGATCTTGTTTTTTGCTTAAACGCCGTGGCCGCTAGTGCAAGTCCACTATGACACAAAACTGTTTTTCAGAAAAAATGCTCTTCATACCTTTTCGTTGTATCTGACCGACTTCGTTCGTCGAGTAATTGTAGTTGATGATGAGATTGCAAGCCTCGATGTCCAAACCTTCCTCCGCTACGGACGTGGCGACAATCACTTTGCACTTTCCTGTCTTAAACGCGCGCAGAGTGTCTTCCTGCCCCGGTTTCGTCATTCCTGAAAAAAAGTAGAGCGAATGACAGGTAAACATGCTGATAAAAATTGCATTATCATCTGGGTTTTCAAAGCGTACGACTGCTTGTCAGAATTGACAAACAAACCATTTACTTTCGACGCCGTGCCAGCTTAACTCACCCCCAATTTCTCCACGCGCCCCGGCTCCAGTTAAAAACTTGGGGGAGAGTTGACAACTATTCAGCATTTTTTCTTCTTTCAAATACTCAACGAGCCCGAGGGCAATAGTTCTCGTCTTCGCGAAGACTATGCATCGTGAGTCTGGTTTCACCACGAAGTTTTCAATAATTACTTTGCTCAACTGGAAGAGCATGGGGTTGAAAGCTCTTTGTTGTTTTAAATCTGAAAGGAAAACATCAAAAGTAGACAAAATTGATGCTGCTCGGTTCGGTCTTTGTTTCATCACAAACGTTACTAACCATTCATTTTGTGAATTCGTTTCAACTGGTTAACAATTTCATGTTCGGAGCAGTTTTTGAAAAGCTCGTTGTCCAAGTAATCGTATGCGTCTTCGTTGCGAACGTGGTCGTTTAACATCAGGGCAGTGTTGTATTTCTGTAACAGCGGTCGGTAGCAATGTCATAACGCGCCGGTGGCGAGGAATCGTTGCATGCTGGGAGGTGTTGAATGTTTTAAATTCAGCAAAATATTTTGAAAACAGGTTTGGACCTCGATGCTACAACCAGAGACAACTGAGCTCAGTCAAAGTTCGCTTGGAGACAACTCGGGGAGGCTCAGTGGAACAGATTCGGAAAGAGAAATATAAAAAGAACGTTGTACAAAGGAGAGAAAGAAGTCACCAAATGTAACTGGTGAAACTTAATTTCAAGAAAACAAGAAGTTTTATTTTTTATAAATTACCTGAAAAACTTAAAGAGCTTAACTTAGAAAAAATAAAAATGAACAAACTTGCGAGATTCAACGACACGTTTTTTCGGTTTCCGATCTTCAACTAGTTCAGAAAGAAGTCCGTTTATTAAGTCTATACCAACGAAATTTGATGTTGTCTTAGAGGGGCTCAAATGCTCAATGAACTGTTTAGTCAGTCAACATTGTTCATTTTATTGGTGTGGGCAACACCTGAAATGTGATTTTCGGCGACGACTGATGCAGCGGCGGGGATCGAACACACGACCTTTCAGTTGAGAAGGGGGCAAATTCGTTTGCAAAAAACATGAAACACTCACGACAAGTTGTTCAGCGCAAGTCATGAGACGGTAGCTAAGCTCAGGATCGTCCAGATACTGGCTTTTATTTCTCAGAGTCAACGCCCAGGCTTCGTAGTCCTGATTGCCTTGTCTTGCTCGCAAGTCAAACTTAAGCTTGCCTTCCAACGCTGCGAAGCAAACATTGAAGATAAGATGGAGGGCGAATATAAGTGTCTAAGTAGAGCTATTGACTGGGACTCATCCGTTTTGAATAAAACAAACACCATCATCTGACAGACAGATAAAGGCCAGAAAAAGTTACTTGTCAATGACCATTGCAGCGTTAAGCGCAATTATTCAATTGTTAATTTTGCATACCTTCGTGGGGGTATACTTTAAATTAAATAATAGTAGGGCTATTTTTTCGGAGACTGCCAGGCACAGAAACAGATTACCGTTGCAGTTGTCGCTGATCAGCTTTTCTATAAGTTCTTGAATGCTGTCCATGGATTTGTGGATGTTGTCCGCAAACCGATCATCCGACCGCCTCGACACCAACACGTGCTCTGCAAAGAGTGGCGGAAAAACTTCGCATTTGCAGATGACAGCAGCGCAGCCATCCCAAACTTTAGAAGGGGGCCAAATATTATGACTTTAAGCGAGCAACAGTATTTTGTTTGGGACAGGGGGTCTTTCAAAGCACAAAATGACAAGATACGCTAGAGATTTGGAGGGACATGCACCCCCCCTGGTTACGCCTATGGAAGATAATGCGCGAACGCTGCGCACCATCATAACCCTGGTGTATTTCAAGGATGAAATGCCACTGGAAGGGGACACGCGAAAAAATAACTGCAGAAAATTTTAAAGCATCCAGTAGAGATCCATTTGTAATAAATATTTTCAGATGGCAACACTGATCGAAACCACACTATATATACAGCCGAGACGTTCTCATAAAATTTATCGAAAAACACGTTTCAGGCAGAAAGTTTCACTAAATAAAGACCCAGGACCTTCATCAGCCTCGTTTTGAAACCTCCGAAGATTTTCCAACGTTTCTTGGACTCGAGTCGGTGATGACGTCACGTCTAAATTTGCCATCAAAGTTTTAATATTCGTTTCCGCTTGCTTCATGCTTTTTGCTTTCCCCATTCCAGGAGATGCGGTCAGTCCAACAATCTGAACAGAAAATAGCGTGAAGCTCTTTTTTTGTACGATAATATTAATACAAAAAAAACATTCATTTTTCATTGCCCTGTAAAAATTTTGCCGACCCCCTTTTTATCCACACTTGCCAAGTTCACGATGGAGTGAAAAGCGGACAAGAAGCACTTCACGTTCGTCACCAATATATTTTCAATATGACCAGAGCGAAAACAGACGAAGCGATGAAACTATATTGGACAGAAGCACGAAAAAGATTAGGAGCTCTCAAGCAAGGTATCAAGCACAAGCGTCGATTCCAACTTTCCGATTCTAATTTGTTGCAAAATTGAACACAGTTGAAAGAAATGCTTGCATGCAAACAATACTATTACCTGCGGAAGTTTGATGTTTCCTTGTTTTGATTCAAGCCGTTCATCCAAGTAGATGCCCATGATGTTATTGTAAGGATCCTTCTTGACAGTGTGGTGGCATTCGTCGATGATCAGTAGCGTGATGTCCTTGATATTTATCAAGCGTTCTCTGAACAGAGGTTAACAACTAGCCAGGAATTTGCTGAGATAATAATATCCATGTCACAATCTTACATCGACTTTCAAGTCGCACAAAAATGTACGTATGTTAACATGTGCGTGTGCATATTTATATTTACATATTTACGAACACGCTCGTGGTAAAATCCGAATTCATCTGGTTCTTAGTGTCCTGGCGAAGACTCCAGCGCGATAGCAATCTCTCACGTTTGAAAATGACTTTTTATTGTGGAAGAATATACGTATGTGTTTGCTTTCTGACCGCAACGTGAAGACAAAAGCAATCGAGTTAACTCGTTTCGAACAACAAGGGTAAGACGCACAGCAGACCTGACTACCTGAGCAAATTCAAGAGAATCTGTGGCGTCATGACAGTGATCACGTGATTTGTTATTGAGATGTGAACCGGAACGGTCGAGCTCGACTCTCCGGTGATGCGAAACAGCAAGTTCTCTTTGTCGCCAAGAAACCTGAAGCAATGAAGCAAGATCGATTGGGTTTCAGGATTACGCCTGTTTAAAGCAATATGTGTCAAAATTTACAGCTTTTGTATATGGACAAATACGAAAAAGTTTGACGAAAAATACGGTACTGGTTTGTGAAGATTGGCAAATTTTACAGATTTTCCGGGAGAATACTTGGCAATCTTACTTTTTCAAAAGGTCACACTGCTGTGTGACAAGCGGCACACGGGGAACAAGGAACACGACTTTCTTGCCACTTTCTTGGGGCTTCGGCCCGATGTGGTCCATGCAGATCTTCACGGCGACAAACGTTTTTCCACTCCCTGCATCGGAAACAGATGATAAGTGGAAGACCTCAACGAGGTTGTAGCGACGACGAAGATTGCTGAGTGGCCCAAGGCAGACAACTGTCCACAGAGTCAATACACAGCAGATGCAAAGATTCCTGAAACTGGATCTCAATCTAGAATCGAGATGGTGACGAAGAATACAATTTGCGTCATTCACTCAAACCCTGTTGTCTTCAGACAAAAAAAGTTGCTTTTCAATTTTGTTTAAACGAAGGGAATTCGACTGATTGTGTTTTGCTAAATACAAATCCGGCCAATATTGATCGAGCTTCCCGATTTATAACGCGCAGTCTGGTTTTCACTTTTCAAAGTGGTCTGATATTCATCAAAAAAACTTGTAAACAAAAATTGGACGAAATCCCGGATCAGTAAATCTCTAGACCTCCCCTTCTGCATATCCTGGGCAAAAACCGAAACCCCGCACTACAGTATATTATCTATTTTGCCACAGTGGATGCCATATGTAACGCTGGGCTTAGATTCTCACGGTTGTAAGCAGTTCCACATTGTTGGGAAGACACTTTTGAAATCTGAGCTTCATTTGGGAAAAAGTATGCAGTGAAACAATGTATTTTATCTTTTACAACTGGTGACTTAACACAAGGGATTTGCTATGAAGGTTTTACTCCTGCCGGTTTTTCTGTTTCTCGTTATCGTGCCATAACTCATGGCTGCCGTGATAACAATCGATATCTTGTAGGAGACCCTGGGAAGGATTTCACACGTGTTCCTTGGGTTTTGACCAGTGGTTCTTAACCTTTTTTACGTGTCTTACCCTTTCATCAAACAGGATCACCAGATTTACCCCCAATACACTCAGTGGTGCTCATTTATTAAAAAACTACGAAATTAACAAACTCTTACAGTTTAGAATGATTTATAAAAATTTACATTTTCTGCAATTTATGGTTCAGTAAATTTACCCGCTTGCAAGATGAAATTTACCCCCAGGGGTACATTTACCATAGGTTAAGAACCACTGGGTTGTGACAATGAGCACGGTTATATTATTTTTCTCTTTTCGGAAACATTTTTTGTCAACCTTTGCAAAGTAATAGTTCGCAAAATTCAGTACTTTTTAGGAATGCAAAACAGAGGTCCAAGCTTCCTGTTGCGCTGACGAGTCACTATTTTCAAAAAGAGCGTCCACAGTTACCTGTCGGGGCAACAATCATTGTGTTCTCTCCAAGCAAGGCTGGCCTGGCAAGCTCGAGCTGGTAGTCGCGCAGTTTGAGTTCTGGCAGTTCACTTGATGACGATGTAGTCGGATGAGAAACTATTAACGCAACAAAAGTTACTCTGTTTTTACTCGATTAAGATCGAAAGTTGCTCCCAACGTTTTTCGTCACACAACCCGTACATGGGCGTCGTAAGGATTTTTTCCAAGGGGGAAGGCAGCAGTGGATTTTTCCAGAAGCCAAAAATATGTTTTTCAGGGGGGGCCAACAGTGGTGAAATTTAATTTTGCCCACTCGAAACTAAAAAAACTTTTTTTGCGAAACATTTAATAGGAAAATGTCAAATTTCACATTCCAGGGGGGACCTTGGCCGCCCCTGTCGACGCCCACGAACCCATACAGCCTGACCACGTGGCAAATTGCCACCACGCACAAACCACACAACCAACAAACATCGGACCGCTACGCCAAAAATTATAAAAATGCTGCTTTTTGTGCCATTACGTGTCTCGCACTGGTTTATTTTCTGTGCTGCATCCAGGTTTCTAAGATAAAATTTTCATGGATTTGGAATCCAATTTTTTGCCCGATAACAATGATTGTAGCACATGTTAATACAGCCAGTCAATTTTTTAATAATTCTTGATGTCAGAGGGCGTGAATGGTTACCTTGCAAATAAGAAATGCCTTTACGTACAACCTACAAGTCAGTATGGAGTTTTGCGTCTCCCAGCGTCAAGGGAGCACTCAATATTACGACGTCATGCCATATTTCAAACGACAAGTCTTACTTTACTCATTTTATAATTTTGAATTTCTGACGTGGAGAATTTTTATTAAATCTGGTAACAATGTGAATAAGTTTTCCCAGCGTATTATTCAGATGGTAGTTCAATGAAGAGATTAACATAAACGCAGCAGCTGTTCCTGATTGCCTGACGTTTAACAGTGACGCAACAGTAAACACAAGTGGAGAAACTGTGACATCACAGAAAACACGGAACAGAGAGACTGTTCCAAGTATGGTCTCTGCTTATAACTGCAACAACACAAGCTGACCTGTTGTTTGAGGAACTCGCGGTTGAGATGTTGCTGGACGTGGTGGTTGATTGAAGTTGATGGCCAGACGAGGTACTTGAAAAACAAAGAAAAATAAATTGAAATGCACGTTTTGAACGCGGGTTACAAACAGAATTTTGAATGAAGACTTTTGCTTTGTTTTTATGAAAAATTAACGAAAATAATTGTCCCTTTTCGACTTTTTCATGGGTAATTATAAAAAGGTTTCCCTCTGCGCGTGAGGGCGCGGCGCAACTTCAAGAATGATTGGGTGCGGAAACAAAGTTATTCGCAAGAATAGACGAGCTTTTGAAACGGGGATCTGGTTCCATCAACGGTAAAACCCCTGATGCGAAACCCATGTCATGGTTATTGCTGCATCACAACCACCCTTGTTCGGTTCCGATGATGAGAAAAAAGACCCGCAGCAGGAAATTTATTAATGAAAATTTGAACAACACGCAGATAATTTAAAAGAACAAACTATTTTCACAACGGAATGTTCTTCAGTTTCACAAGCAGTGGAGCAACGTCGCATAGAAGCGACCACGCAAACATTTAACCCAAAACGAACGATTTTTCCAAAGCAAAAACAGAGCATTCCTGCACCACTTTGGAAAAAACTCTATCAAGATCATAGTGACGAGCATGTTAACTTTTTTCCAGGCACGTTTTCACCTTTTGACTGCTGTTATTACAGTGAAGGGCAAGTAACATTCGTTTCGCCGCTGGAAATTACATGTCGATGAACATTCGAAAATTTGCGGACGACACTGAGCAATCAAAAAGCTCACAAGTCACGCCTACCTGGCAGGGCCTGTCGGCCATTATCGCTCGGACCAGGCGAGCAAACTTGCGCTGATCCTGAAGTTGTTGGTTGATTAAGGTTGTTAAAAGTTGGTTTTGGAAAAGTTGAATGGTTCCCGGCGTCGTCCGGTGTCATCCGGTTTCCGACGGCATTCGACGGACCTACGAAACAACACGTACCCACAAGCGATCTTAGGGAAGGAGCAAATCATGCAGATTTTTGCGGAACAGTGAACAAACCTTTTTTTCAAAACAAGTATTTCAAGACAGGCCGTTTACTGAAGTCTAACGGAAATTTATTTCAAAATTAACGCCTGAAAAAAAATGTGCAAGCCGAAGCAAGCCTTGCATCACAAAAAAAGCTTATGCTTTCTACGATTTCTGTTCACGCTACGCTAAACGAAACTACCACGTCGCTTATGCGACGGGAATAGGTAACCCGGATTCGCTCGTACTACAGCAACGTTAGGCAGAGCAAGAAAACAGCGAAATGGACACGATGCTCGTGCTTTCGGTCATAGAAGCAACGACAGTGTTTTCTATCGAGTTCAGGACAAGGCGTGGAAAACTCCAAAGTGAACATGTCATTTTCCTTGCACGTCACTACAGATATTCGTACCATGGCCTTCAGATGTGTGTTCGCAAATGGTGTGGCGGTTTTGCGGTTGTTCTGAAGATGAAAAATGAGGAAAAGTGGCGCAGTTATCCGATGGAGGCGATGCATCTTGGCCTTCCGGAACGCCTGCTCAAACCAAAGTTGCCAGTGACTTGCTTCTAAGTTACAAAAACTTGAAATTAAGATAGTACGATTTAAAACGTCTCGCAAAGCCGTGGCATCTCAAAGACATTGAACACAGTATTTATCCAACCGAAGGTCTACTCCAGTGAGGAAACATCATGGTAGAAATTTAAGTTAATTAAATGCCACTTTACCTAATAGCCAAATTTGAACATAAATTTTCCCGAATCTAATGACCTCAACGTTATAGACTTGCCTCGAGCCTCATTATTAGTTAGATCTTCATCGTCTCCACAACAAGTTTCTTCTCTTCCTGGCGCAGCAGAACATGTAACTGCTGCTTGCACAACTGCAAATATTCAGTTCAGTTGAATGCATTCTTTTGCATAGTTGATGAGGCATTATTTATTTTATTCAACCTCCGAAAAATCGGGCAGTCCATCGCACTTCTGGTTCTGTTTAAGTTTTTCGTGTTGTTTAAAGTTTGCTTTAGAGGTATTTGTTTGAGCTTTCTATACGATTTACTTTCACACACGTGAAAAGAAACCTTCGTGCAAATACTTTTTTCTTACAAAAAATTTTTTCTTGCAACCAACTCCAACACGGCTCCAATTCTTTTTTGTGAAAATAGAATTCTAAAGCATCCCACAGATATTGACACCAAAGAAAAATTTGGGGAAACAGAACTTCTTATCACAAAAAGTTTTCAGGGCTTTCTGAGCTCAAACCTATCATTTATCAAACGTGGGTGAAACAGCGTTAGTCAAATTACAGGAAACGAAAGCAAATTTCTGACATGCGGTCATTCGGCAGCACAGCACCGAACAACAAAACCCCAATACGAACATGAAGTGGGAGCAGCTTTCACAAGCCTCGGTTCAGACGGCGATCCTGCAGTCTCCACTGTCCTGGTTGCCATCACTCCTCCCTTGAAACAAAACACCGTAAAAATAAAAGCAGGATACATAGAAAGCTGTGTACAAAGGCCAAATTCAATCTGTTTAAAGTAGAAGTAGAAACAAGAGCTTCAGACAACTCTCAACGAAGTACGAGGGGTCGTGATTTGTGCTACATGCAAATAAAAACCAACATGGTGCTTAAGAGAGCAGTCGTGGTAAGGAAGTTTTAACTTTCTTCTTTGCGGTTAGCTGAGGTGGTAGGTTTCGATTAAACAAAGCTGAATTCTGTTTTGAAACATTTTTTATAATCAACTCTACGTTGCAATTAATAGACTTGGCAAATATTTCCGAAGCCTGTGTAAAAAATCGCCGATACCGACGAGTTCGCTCCAGAATTGTCATCTTCTTGTTCGTCAGAGTGTCCGGACTTGAGCTTGTCGATGAACTCTTTTTCCTCTGAAATTCACAACACACGCATCAACTAATTGCTGACTGCTTTTTTACAACATTAGTTTGACTCTGGCAATGCAAACTGGACACAAACCTGCAGTAAATTCCAGTTGACCAAGCAACTGCGAATATTTTTCGTGCCGTTCATTCGCTTTCTTAACTGCGTCAACCAACGGTTTGTACCACTGAGGTGTGATGATCAAATGGTACAAAAACAACTTCACACGCTGCTGTCTATCTCTGATCGATAAAATGCGAGATCTGCAACAAAACACAACCGCTGAATTTTAGAGATAGCTTGAATGTTTACAGCCTTTGGTAAATTTGCCTGTTAAAATATCAAACTAGTTATGTTGCTTGAGAGTTGACAAATGGGTGAATTCTATTGAAATCCACTGGTTCATTGCAGTAACTTTAAGAGCGCAGAAGATAGTCGAATGGAAAATATCTAACATGAATAGCTGGTGATATTGATTCACGTTCGCTGCCGGTGTATGGAATATTTGTACTTTGAACTCACGCATTAGCCACTATTTTCGCGCCACTTTGCAACTCCATAACTCGCCAGTCGATTGTGCAAGAAAGCTGTTCAAACACTCAAAACATGCGGCAAATCTTCTACTTTGCATAAAATATTTTGAAAGTTTTGGATTTCGTTTTTTTGTGGGTGATGTCATGAGTGGGGTAGAATTTAGGTTATTTTGGCTCAGATTAGCTGGCCCTGGGACCCAAACGCTAGAGGCAATTTTTGACTCAAGTTTTTATTGGAAACTACGTTATAATCCGAGTCTTTTGAGCCTTTGATTGGCTTTCTAGCGTTTCTGGTTCAAAAGTTAGAGCCTAAAACAACAAATTATGTCAGCTAACCAAAACATCGTCAGTGGTTCTCATTTTTTAGGTAACCAACGGCTTCGTGTTACAGAGGACTGGACTACAAATGAAAATTCCTTTAAAGTCTCGCTCGTCTCTTTGACACGCGGGCGTAAAAAATCCAGACGTGTTTAAACAAAACCAGAAACAAACATTCGCCTCTTTGCCAATCCATACAGGAGGATCATTTGCATCTACAAGGCCCCGCTACACAAGAGTGCGACGAATCCAATGTTTGGAAAACAATGCCCTTAACGACGTAAAGCCCCTTGAAATTTCACAGAAGCTTATCTGCAGTGATCAGCAGCAAAACAATGTCTCTCTTTGAAAATAACTGTAGTTTTCGACACACCTTGGCTTGTTTTTAACCATTCTTTTGAACAAAGAAACGTACTAAATAAAAATTTTCAGCCCAATTTTTGTTCTGCGAAGACAGTCCGTTTGCCAAAGTCGCATACGTATCATGTTTCGCGAGATGGCAAAACAAATTACAAGGCATCGTTTATTTTCATGCCCCCTTTTTCTCCGGGGAAGGTCGCGAGAGTAGCAGACCTAGAATTCGAAATACCTCACGGTTTTCACCAATTTCATATAGTTCTGCCGGCTCCATACCAAAACGAGACCAAGCATGGTCGGAGACGTAGTCACTCCACCTGGTACTTGGTCGACCTCTGGACCACTTTCCTAGCACTCTTTCGGTTGGAAGGCGAGGATCGGAAGAAAGACGGATTTGAAAACGGAGAGCTTTGCGGTGGTTGAAAGCTCCCTTGTAGTCTGCTTTCTTTGCTTGAATAGCATCTTTAACCCCTTGGTTCCATCACGGGGCTACTTTATTGCCATTATTCGCCACACCGAGTCGTTTCCGTCGGCATATCTGAACAGCAGACAGCTGCCATTCCACCTCGGCCTCCGCTCTGTGTTCCAGTTCTCGGAACAAGGACCATACACTGTCTGCATAGGTCTTTCTTACATCTTCGTCGGTCAGGGCCTCCCACTATATTCCGTTAGACCTATTCCTGCACGTTTGGGTAGGTCTTGTTGGTTTTTCATGACGTAAGTTTTAGAACACCAGGTGGTGATCGGTCGTCAGTTCCGCACCCCTGTTGATACGAACGTCCAACACCGATCGGAACGTCAGCTAAAACTGTGCAGAAACCGATGAGTTACCGTTGACCCAACGACACCCTGCACCAAATGTACTAGCCAAAAGGTTAATTATGCACAGTGCGTTGTTACAGTACAACTGCTGTCAGCATTATCATGACGGCCAATCACACTCTTCCGTATCCCGGTATCATTCCCAAAGTGTGCATTGAAAGGACTGTGGATAGGTTAGATTCAGGGGCGGATCCAGCCAGTAACTTAAGGGGGAGCGATTTCAGTAATATTTGGCAGTCAAGTCTCATTACGGGTTCACTACCGTGAGACAGATGAAGTATACTTCACAACACTGCTGTGGCAAAACAATGGACGGCCAAATCGCCTTATATCGCGAATGCTGTTTTCCGAATTGTAAAAAATCATGGTGAAAAAAGTGACTTTTTAGGTTTTAGGGGGGCGATCGCCCCAATCGCTCCCCTGGATCCGCCCATGGTTAGATTTCACCCTTCGCAGGTCAGCACTAAGTGCACGCACGAATTCCGGGTACAGTGCACATGCGTTTGGGCCGTATACCTGTGTCAAGCATAGGGAGCGGTCTAACAACCTCAAACTTAACATGCAGCACACCCTTCCCCCTGGTGGGATCCATTCATCAATATCGTGCCAGTTGAAGGCTTGCAGGTATTCCCAATCCAAGCTGATGAAGCTTTGCTGGATCAACGTCAGCGTAGGAGAGTTTCCAACCATCGTCATGCTCAACATTGTTTGAACCACGATGCTTAGTCGAATAGATACCAGCAGCATCCAGGAAATATCGTTTGACTTCCTCGACCAGTCCATGCTCTTTCCTTCTGAGTGAAGTGATGTTCCAGTTCCCGACCACTAGCCTATGGCGAAATTGCCGTTTACGCATGACTTTCACGTCACCCAGATTTGAAACACTGCGCTGTCCCTATTCTCCTCCCCAGATGGGTAGATGTTGTGTATAGCTGGTCGTGTATAGCTGGTCCACGAAATAGTAGCGAATTTTTCGAACTGGTCTGTCCCTAACACACGAGCGCGGTCCTTGGTGACGCCGAGGTGTGTTGGGATTGATTGATTTTGCGCATTTCAAGGTACGTTATAGTAACGAAACAAATTATACCGTTGGGCAGACCGGTTGCGCTGTTAACACAGCAACTTTTGCAATATCAGGTAGTACCACGGGAAAACATTGTTGTGGCACATTTGTGTAGGAAAGGGCGCTGCATGGAGTCTGCTGCAATTGTAGTCATGCAGCATTCACTACACCTGCAAAGGAGAGGATATGTATTGGGCTATCACTTTTGTCAATGGTGGGCGATGTTTTTTGCCCCGTTTCTGCCAAAAACCCCCAAGTACAAGGCAGTTCTGAAAAATGTTGCCGAATGGGCGCTATTTTTCACAAGCGGTACATGTTTGCAGAAATGCACTTCGTAAGTAGACATTGCATGCTATTGGATGGTATCTCGTATCAAGATGGACTGATATTTTTATGATTTGAATGACACTTATCTGCTGACAAAAAATATCTGTTTGTGAACTTACCAGGAGTATGGGCAGATAGAAAAAGCAAAGAATCTCATAAAACCTCCGACATCAAATGCTTGAATGCTGATATGAGGCAGACCTTTCGACGCACAGAGCAATTCAACGAGTAAAACTGGATATCCTACGTACTTGGTATCATCAGTAAAGTGAAGAATATCAAGATCAAGTAAGTCCCGAGGTTCCAAAACTTCTTCAATGGACGACGAAGAGAGTTTTTGAAAAGAAATGTCATCGATATCGCCTGCATGAGGAGGTAATACCGCATGGACAAACATGCGCCGCATGGGAAAGCACAAACACAGAAGAAAAACGGTTGCAGGTTTACTCGACACCTCCTGAACACCAGGCTAAATTTTGCCTTTACCTCAGTACTAACGTTGAATCATGAACAAAATAACTGTTTTGCTTTAGAATTGGCGTTTGACGCATTGATGTTCACAAAAGTACTTGAGACTGACAACGAAAATTGCAAAGAATGGGACATATTCTATTGTGTTTGGCAGCTTCGTGTCACATAAAACAGTGTTGGGATTCTCAATATATTTCAAAAACCACAAGACTCGAATTCCTTTAAAGAAACAAGAAAAATCAGTTTCAGTGTCTTACTCCTAAAACGCTGGTCAGGTTCTTAGAAGCCTGTAGCACGTAGGTGCTCGATGATCAAAAGCTGGACACAAACGTTTCACAAACATTAACACCAAGTTTGGGTGATCTTGGTGCTACAAAACCCTCGCATAAAAATATTGCATACGACATCCAAAATAACTTATATGCTAGACAAGGGTATTCCTGTGCCATACCATGGCAAAACACACGGAGTCTGATTTTTTTAAACAAACACACCAAAAACAAAGTAGCCTATCTTCTACATAAATTTTAAATCCAGATCTTGTGCAAAATCACTGAATCACACATAACCAGCGATTATTTAAACACCTACCAATGGCCCACTGTTAGTTTGACAATCGCTGACTGTCTAGAACAGATAAATATTCTCGATCAAATGGAGATTTTTGAGGCAGAATAAAAAACACTCAGGAGATAAAAAAACAATTGAGGCAGAATAAAAAACACTTAGGAGATAAAAAAAACAAGATAACAGCATGTGTTTTCGTGAACAACATCAACATTCAAGCGCACATTTTACGCGTTGCAAGCTATGTACCAGGCTGAATTGCAACAAACGTATGGCTTTGAAACTAAAGCGCACAAAAATGACTTCTACGCAATTATGGCGTGAGTGTGTTAAATTATGTCTCCAAGGAACCGATGGCCAAAGTTTTATATAACAGGTATGGAAGAGTCTGATGCTTTTAGTTCAGCGACAGCAAGACCAGCATATGTTATTATAAGAAAATATGTCGCAAAGTTCTTTAGAAGATCACGATTTCTCGGTGAAACAAAGTAATAAAAAACAGCAGCGATTTTAGACAACAACATACTTGCCTCCTTCTAGAAGATCAACCAAATGCGGGTAGTGCTCTCTCATAGCTCCAACAAAAACACGTAGCTTGTCTGATTCTTGGCGCTTTACAATATAGTATAGAAGTTTTGATGCCTTTCCTATAGGTGTGCCATCTGCTTCCACTTTTTGCCTGTCAAAAACCAAAGGAATTCATTATTCAGCTTGCATTTTCCAAAAATTGTCAAGGTGTTAAACAGTCCTTTTTCAACGTTGTAGTAGAAGCGTACCGGCAAAAAAGTAACTTACAGAGTCTGCGGGTCAAGAAGTGTTGGTCCATAACATGGTAGAATATCCTGAACTTGCAGTTTTGTTTCAATTTTGTCCTTAAATACCTTGAGTGCATGTGAATAGCAATCTTCAAAAAAGCTTGTTGATGTTACAGTACCATCAAGAATATCAGCTACATGTTTCAATTCTGGAAAGAAAAAAACGAAGTGCTTCTGTAAGCGTCGAAATCGGAGCAGAAAATCGATGATACCTACCACACGTTGTGCATAAAAACAAAGGAATCGTCGGCTATACGTTAAAAGAAATAAGTCGATCTTCAATAATTTACATCCGAACTTGCAAGATGATAAGGCAATAAACTTTGTGATTGGTTATACGTTTTTTTTCAAAGCGAATTCAAAAAATACGACTTTGGGACGCTATCAGTTGTTATTTTGGATCACTGCTATTTCTCATACACCTACAAACATGACAATAAAGTGGGGTGTAATTCTATTTATCAGCATTTCTGGTATTACGCATTCTTCTCCATAATGTTAATACCATGATTTCTAAACGACAAATTGGATCAACACCACTTGTTGACTTTGCCAACCTGAAATTTTGAGAAAACAAAACATGAGTTTCCCAAACAATCCTCACTGTAAATGCCATTTTTCCACGGTGTTTGATGATGAACGTTACAAAAACAGAGAAATGCGAAAACAATGGCAAATTCCCAATGAAAACGCATATGGTAATGCGCAGAAAATTATTCGGTTGGTTGTTTAAGTTTTTGCTACAAGCAACACGATCGTGATTGATGCCACACATCAAAAATAGAAACAGTCTTTGTAAAACAGTTGAACTCCAGATTTACCGTGTTGACGAAGAGCATTGGTCAGCGAACAAAAGAAACCACGTCCAGGTCTTTCGCAAAGTTTTTTAAGAAGAACTGCTGTTTTTTCTGGATTGCAAGTTCGGTAAATAATATCAACATCTCCTGAACACAAAAACGTAATGGTATGACTTTGCTTTAAATCTTTCTTGTTTGTCATACATAGTACAAAATTTTATATGGGGCAAATCACACGAGTTCTCTGAAACTAACTCAAATCAGCATGGAGTATGCAGTTTCCCAGCATGCACTACACAGACAACAAATTAATGCATTAATCCCATAATTAAGTTACTAGTGATTGGCCATAACCATTGAACCAAACATGCTAGAAAGCCAATCAAAGGCTGACTCGGATTACAGCCTAGTTTCCAATAAATGCTTGAGTCATAAAATTGGCTTCTGCAGTTGGGGCCCAGGGCCTGATGACCTCAGCAAAAATGCCTAAACCTACCCCACTTATGACGTTACCCACAAAAAATCTAAAATCCAAAACTTTTCAATTAAAAAAAATCCAAACTAAAAACTTGCCGCATCTTTTTAGGGTTTGAATAGCTTTCTAGCTCAATCGGCTGGTGAGTCATAGAGTTGCGAAGTGACACAAAAATAGTGGCTCGTGCGTGATTTCGAAGTAGGAGTATATCGTACACCGGTGATGAATGTGCAGTTTTGACAAGTTCACTTTTTTTATTGCTTGCTTCATTTTACTCAGCCAACAAGCAGAAGCATCATAAAAGCCATCGCATGCAGTAAACTAACCATTAGCGAACATTAGAGCAAGTGGAAAACAATGGCACAATAGTTGATCAGTGTAAACAAAGACGGGCGCTGTGTCATATAGGATTGGCGAAAGACTGTGGCGGTCATTTTAGTCAACCAACACCGTTTATCATTTTTTGACAAGTGTTGAGAAACAACAGTTGAACATCAAATAAGCATAATGAAAAGAAAAACAAAAAAAAGAGTGAACACAGAACATGGGGAAGAAAATGTACAGGTGAAATCGCATGCCTATGTACACAGATGAGTGGATCGAATTTAAGTGAAGGATTTTGGGGTGGTAAGAATATTTTTAGCAATATAAAAAAATTTAAAAATATTACTAATAAAAAAGCAAAAAGTTACAAAAACTAATCAAAGAGGTACAAAAGAAAACAAAGCAAAACAGAAAAAAACAAAGGGTGTACTTATATGCCGAGAAGCATAGAATGTGCACACAGAAAATATGAAAAAGTAAATGTTCACAAAAAATAAGCGGAGTTACAGAATACTAGAATACACAGTTTTTTGTTCTGGACAAGGGAAATGTTGCTAAAGTTCATAATTGGGAATTTTGTTCATGTAGGAGGTGTTTCTTAAGTTTCCATTTAAAGGTAAAGGTGGTTG